>ENA-OPCO01000289-OPCO01000289.1-human-gut-metagenome-genome-assembly--contig:-NODE-289-length-37419-cov-8.482389_pt1 | contig 37419 bp, 38 predicted proteins | sample MGYA00241562_ERZ501475 | MGnify/ENA primary metagenome ERZ501475 (study PRJEB25962, sample SAMEA2042627) | human gut metagenome | biome: human gut; feature: human-associated habitat; material: faeces... | reverse complement strand
TTTTTCTAATAAATAATTAATCCTTGGCACTATTTTTTTCCTTTCTGCAGTAGATTTCTTTGAAGACTTTTTATCTGATACATAAAAAGTAGGTACAGAATTTTTTACCCGCCATATATTTTCCCCCAGTCTCATCTAACAAAAAAACGCCTGGATGCAAGCAATCTTGCACCCAGGCATTATCACACAAATCAATTTTTTTCAGGCTTTCTTACTAGCACAATGCAGTACCATATGCATCATGTCCTTTCGAAAACTTACCGTTCACATTTCTTGCAAACCAACATCTAGTTATATAGCAAAGAATATATTTTAAAATTATTCAAATAATGCAGTTCTTTCCACAAATGATCCTGTTCTAAATATTTACTTTTTATATAATATGTGATAAAGTTAAATAAAATAAATATTGAGGAGTTCTAATTATGCAAACTCTGTTAACAAAAAAACAAATTCGTAATTATATTTTGATTTATATTGATGAAAATTTAGAAAGGATTGATATAGAAGCTATAAATAAACTTATTAGTAAAGTGAATTTTAATGTCTGTGCAAAAAGCAAATATGAAACATTAAATAAAGATTTTAATAGTATGATTGAAGCTTTAACAAAAGTAAAAAGAGATAATGTTACATTATGGGATGTAACAAATTTTTATCGCTATTATAATACAATAAAACAACAACTTTTTTGACATATTCATTCCATCCTTATTATCTAAAATGGGAGATACCGTATTTTATACGGTATCTCTCATTTTTAGTATATTTTAAATTAATTTTGTACACAATATTAAAAAGTTAAAATAATAGGAGTATTTATGAGTAAAAAAAATAATCAAGTTGTTTATAAAAATATTGAACTGAATTTAGAAGCTATTAAAACAAGACTATTTAGTGATTTATCTTATGACCTTGTAATACGTGAATTTAAGTTTAGATATGAAAAAAAGGATATAAAAGCATTTCTTGTTTTTTTTGATGGTATGATAAACAAAGATTTTGTAAATGAAAATATTCTATTCAAAGCAAATTCAACTTATCAAAATACAAATAGTATAAAATGTGAAAATGCATCAGATTTTTTTAAGAATTTTATTATATCAAACTATTCTTTAGAAGAGTCATCAAACTTTGATCAAATAATAGAAAAAATCTGTAATTCACACTGTGCTATATTTATTGATAATTACGATAAATGTTTTCTATGCGACATGATAAAATATGAACATAGAACAATTAGCAATCCAACATTTGAAAGTAGTGTTAAGGGAACTCAAGAAGCTTTTAACGAAGTTTTAAATATAAATACAGCTCTAATTAGAAAATATGTAAATGACTCTAATCTTATAATTGAAAAAATTCCAATTGGAAAACGTTCAAAAAATTCATGTGTTGTAATGTATATAAACAATTTAACTAATATGAAAATTGTAAAAAAAATAAAAAATAGAATTACAAATATTGATACAGATATTATACTTACAACAGATAATCTCTCTCAATTTATTGAAACCAATACTTTTAGTATTATTCCACAAATAATGCCAACAGAAAAACCAGATAGAGTAGCTAGCTTTTTAATGCAAGGCAGATGCGTTATACTTACAAATAATTCACCTATTGCAGGCGTTATTCCAACAACAATTATTGATTGGTTTCATTCTAGTGAAGATGGATATCTAAGAACACCATTTAATTTTATTTTAAAACTGATAAGAATTGCTGCAATTCTTATTTCACTTTTCTTACCTGCGTTGTATATAGCTACTGTAACATATCATATTGATATTTTGCCTACAAATATTGCTATGATGCTTGCTGCTTCAAGAGATGCTGTACCGCTTCCGTTCGTTGCCGAGGTAATTTTAATGGAGGTCGCATTTGAACTTTTAAGAGAAGCTGAAACAAGAGTACCAACAAAAGTAGGTCCAATTGTAAGTATAGTAGGAGGTCTTATTTTAGGCCAAATTGCAGTTGAGGCAAACATTATCTGTTCATTTACAATGATTATAGTTGGTTTTACTGGAATATGTATGTACGCCCTTCCAAATTATTATAGCTCTTACGGACTTAGGAACATGAGATATATTTTAATAATATTATCATTTGCAAATGGATACTTAGCTCTTAGTTTTGGTGTATTTATATTTTTACTAATTCTTGCAAATTCTTACTCAATTGGAACAAGATTACTTCCAAGTTTTTATATTGATAAAAATAGAAATGTTATACAACAAATATTTACAGAACCCGTTTGGAAAAGAGAAAATAGACCGTATTATACAAAAGCAAAAGATAAAACTTCGCAACCAAGTATATCAAGAAGGTGGTTATTTAATGAGAAAAAATAGTGATTTTAAAAATATAAGCTATGTAAATTTTGAAATGATTTCAATGATGATAACTTTGATGTCATGTGCTTTTATAAGTTACTCACCAATAAGAATCGTAGAAAAATGTGGAAGTGCATCTGTAATCGGAATAATTTTTATATGTTTAGCTGTATATATATTCTACTCAATTATACTAAAAGCTGTATTTAAAAATGAATATGATATATTTAGTATAATAAAAAAGTCATACCCACCTATATTACAAAAAATTATTGGAATTATTATATACTTTTTTATAATTTTATATATTTACCTTATAATATCAAACTTGCTATATAACCTTAAAGGCTCAATTTATACTAATTCAACTATATTTTCAATATCTATATTCTTTATTGTTGCACTATATTTACTTAGTAAAAAAGGATTTAATGCAACATTTAGAATAGTAGGCTATGTATCATTTACAATAGTACTCTATATTATTTTTCTATTTATAATGTCAATAAATAAAGTAGATATAAATAATTTCTTTCCAATTATGGGAAATGGCTTTAACGATATATTCGTAAATAACTTAATAAATACTGGTATATTTGTACCTTTATTTTTCTACCTTTTCTTTGGTGGTAAAGTTGCTCATAATAAAAAACGTAGTGTATACAAAAACTTTAATATCATAATGTTAGTATTTACATTAGTATACGCAATTTTAATATTTTGTTTTATAGGTACAATTCCTGTAGAAATTATATCATCAAGATATACCCTACTACTTGATTTATCTTCACTCATATCTCTAACGCCACTTTCACTTAAATTAACACCAATTATGATATTTGTGTTTTCACTTTTGATATTTATATCAATTTCGTTTTGTCTACTTTGTGGGTTGTATAACATACAAAGATTAAATGTAGTTAAAGATTACTCAAAATATGTACTTCCAAGTGTTATTATATTATTAATTATGTTTTTAATACCTATTCCATTATCAACTTATTACATAATTTTAGATATATTCTACATTTTATCTATAACAATTACATTTGCTTTTCCAATTATAACATTAATTATATACTATATAAGGACAAAAGGTGGATGTAAAAAATTTAATAACAATAAATTAAAAGAAGATTTTGTAGAAGAGGTGGATCTAAATGAGTAATTCTAACTATGTAATTGATAAAAAAAGAAATCCATTTTTTACAATTATAAAAATAATTGTAATAGTTATAATTCTAATGTTAATGGTTGGATTAAATAATTCAGTTGATACTAACAACTTATGTTTTGCAAATATTATTGGTCTTGATAAGTCACAAATTATACCAAGTAATTTAGAAGTAACTTTTCAATTAATAACTCCAAAATTAAAAGATGGAAATTCCGTATCAACTGAAAATAAATTAGTTAAAGTTATTGATAAAAATTCTCTTGATTTAGCTGTATCCGACCTTCAAGATTATATTAATTCAAGCATAGATTTTTCAAATACCAATGCAATAATTATATCTGAAGATTTGGCAAAAGAAGGAGTACAAAGATATATATCAAATATATCAAGTAATCTAAAATATAATAATAATATGTATATATTAATATGTGAAGGAAAAGCTAAAGATTTTATAAAATGTTTAGATAAAAATGATAGCATAAACTCTGTATCATATTTTGATATTTTAAAAAACGCACAAAAAAGTTCTGCATCAATTAAATTCATAAATATAACAGAATTTTCTAACTTGCTTTTTACAAGTAATTCAGTACCTACGGCCCCAATATGTAAAGTAATTTCTGAAAATAGAGATAAAAATCAACAAAAAGAACAAGAATCCGATGAAAAAAATAAAGAAAATGAAAGTTCATCTAAAGATGATTCTAATAGTAATAACTCTAATAAAAGTAATAGTTCAAATAAAGATGAATCAAAAATAGATATTGAAGTAGGTGGAATGGCAATATTTAAAGATGAAAAAATGATTGGAAAACTTTCAAGTGATGAAACTGCATACTATTTAATGTTAACTGATTATTTGGATTCATATGATACTAGTCTAGAACTAAACGAGCTTTCCGATAAATCTCAAAACAATCAATCCTCTTCCACAAATGTTGAAATAAGTCAAACTGGAAAAGCAAAAATAAAAGTTGATACTAAAAATGATAAGCCAAGAATTGATATAACTATTCCACTAAATATTATAATTTTAGATACTCCTGCTGGAGAATATAACTATCTAGATAACAACTATATTTCAGAAATCAAAAAAGAAGTTACAGAAATTTTAGATAAAAGAATGAAAGATTATATAAACAAAACTCAAAATGAATTTGATGCTGATATAAATGAATTTTATAAATATTGTAGAAAAAATTTTTTTACAGTAAAAGAATATGAATCATACAATTTTGAGGAAAAGTACAAGGATGCTAAAGTAAATGTTAAACTTAATATAAGCTTTAATGATTCAGGATTAAATATTGAAAAGTAGACCAAGAAGGTCTACTTTTCTTAATATAATTAACCTATAGAAAATAAATAAATCATCCCATTATGTTTATTAGCATCATATTTTTTACAAGTTTGTTAATCTGAAATTTATAATATTAAGAAAATATATTTATTTTTTTCTTTTTATCTTCCAAATTCCATTTTTAGTTGAGCCCACTCTTTCAATAATTCCACTATCTTTCAATTTTTTAATATTATAAGAAATACCATCGCGAGTCAATCCTAAAGCCTCTGACATTTCTATTTGGGTTATACTTGGCTTAGTTTTTATTAAGTTTAAAATTTTTTCTTGTGTAGTTTCTTGTGCAATTTCTTGTGTAGTGCTTTTTGCTATTTCATATATAGTATTTTTTATCATTTTAAGCATAAACTCAATAAATTTGGTAGAATTCCCATCTTTATTACACTCGTCAATAATCTTATAATATTCATCTTGATTTTTCTTTATCATACTTTCTATAGGCAAATAAGTAAAAGCCTTTTCAAAATGTGATAAAATTACTGTTTGCCAAAGTCTTGCTGTTCTTCCATTACCATCAGAAAATGGATGTATAAACACGAATTCATAGTGAAATACTGAAGAAAGTATAAGTGGATTAACATTATCTTTATTTTCAATCATCCAATTAAATAAGTTATCCATTAGTTTAGGTACCAACCTATGTGGTGGAGCCACAAATATCTTAATATCTCCATCATAAACAGCTTCACCATGATTTCTAAATTTTCCAGCATCCTTTTCAATTAAAAAAGTTAATATACCATGTATCTTCTTTAAATCATCTACAGAATATGGATTTACTTCATCAATTTTTTCATAAGCCTCATAAGCATTTTTTACTTCTTGAATATCTTTTTTTTCACCAATTACCATTTTACCATTAATTACATCTTCAACTTGAAATAAAGATAATTGATTATTTTCTATTGCCAAAGAAGAATGTATCGATTTTATTCTTGTTTTTCTTCTTAATTCAGGATATCTATTTAAACCTTCAAAATAATTAAACTCACCAATTTTTTTCATTATGTCGGAAACATAATTTAACATTTTATCTGTTATCATATAAGGTGGATAATTTTCCATATTTAAAACCTACCTTTCATGTTTATTATTTTCATAAATACTATTAAAAATCTACTCATAAACTTTATCATATTATTTTGCTGTAGTATTTACAATTCATGTTACATCAAATAATTCACTGATAAAATAATAATCTAAATTATTACTTACAAATGAAAATATACTTAATAAATACACTTTTATTATATTTTATATTTAATTTTTTTTCAATACTCCACAACTTATTATTTCATAATTTTAAACTTTAGAAAGCTAAATATTAATTTTAATATAAATTGTTCTAAAATATAGTTAACATATTTCTTGCAATTTCGATAAAATAACGGTATAATATTTATATGAGAACTATAATTGTAAAAAATATAAATAAAAAAACATACTTATCTAATTATATCTTTAAAACTTTCCCAAATTTAAGTAAAGGAAAGTTTTTTAAATCCTTAAGAAATAAAGATATAAAAATTAATGAAAAAAGAGTAAATAAAGATATAATTTTAAATGATAAAGATGAAATCAAGCTATATATATCAGATAATATCCTCTTTAATCTTCCTCAAAAGTTAGATTATATTTATGATGATCAAAACATTGCAATAATATTTAAACCCCAAGGTATTTTATCTAATGATGAAACAAAAAATTCGGATGAACCAACTTTAGAAAGCTTAGTAAAAAAAGAAAATCCAAACTATATTATATGTCACCGTCTAGATAGAAATACTGCAGGCCTTGTGATATTTGCAAAAAATGATATAGCATATGCAAGTATACTATCTGGCTTTAAAAATAACAGTATAATTAAGGAATATATAGCATACGTTTCAGGTAGTAACTTTAAAAATAAAGAAGAAACATTAAACCAGTATATATCTCTAAATAAAAAAGATGGAATATCTAAAATATATGAAAAGAATAATGAAAAAAATAGCTTAAAAAGTATCACAACATCCTATGAAGTTATATATACTAATACAAAAAGAGATTACTCTATACTAAAAGTTTTTATACATAATGGAAAGACTCATCAAATACGTGCCGTTTTATCAAATATTTCTCATCCTATTATAGGGGATTCAAAATATGGTAAAAACGAGATAAATAAAAAATTTAACAAATATAGACAGCTTCTTTTTGCTGTAAAATATAAATTTAATTTTGATAGTTCTTCTAAGCTTTCTTACTTAAATAACAAGGATATTATACTTGATAAAAGTTATTATTCAAATTATATAGGAGACAATTTATGAAAAAACTTCCAAAAGTAATTAACATATCGTATAAAGTTGATAGAATAAATGAGAAAAAAATATCAATAATAAATATGATATATATTTTTATTATCTGCTCATTTCTAGGCTGGGGATTTGAAGTGATTTTTTGTTACTTTAAATTTGGTTATATAATGAATAGAGGAATGTTATATGGACCATTTTGTTCTATTTACGGAATAGGTGGAATTATTTTATACCTTCTATTTTATAACGTAAAAACAACTAAAAATAATATTGTCTATACATTTATAACTGCAGCAATAATACTTGGAGCTTTTGAACTTTTAAGTGGATTAATATTAAAATATGTTTTCAATACACAAATGTGGAACTACGATGGTGAATTTCTTGAAATTCTAAACTATACTACAGTTCCAATAATAATTGGATGGGGAATTCTTGGAACTATTTATTTATATTTCATTCAACCAATTTTACTTAAGATAATTTCACTAATCCCACTTTCTTTTGTAAAAAGACTTGCAATAATAATTGCATTTATATATGTTCTAGATTTTGGAATATCTACACTAAATATAAGTTTAAATCCTGAAGTGTTATATAAAATGGTTAATCCAAATATTTAAAGACGGCAATGCCGTCTTTTTCCTTGTAAATTATATATATTTTTAATTTAATACATATATAGAATAATTTAAAATAGTTGCAAATACAAGCCATAAAACATATGGTATTTGTAAATAGAAAGCTATTTTACTTGATTTATAAAAATAATACATCATGACCAAAACAAGTAATAATAGTAATAATAGCCAAATAAATGCAAATAAGAAACTTTCAAATCTAAAGAAAATCATAGTCCAAAGTGCATTTACTATTAATTGTATGGCGTAAAATATTAAACCTGTTTTTTTATACTCACTATCACTTTCATATACTAAATACGAGGATATTCCCATAAGTATATAAAGTATTCCCCATGCTATTGGAAATAAAATTGCAGATGGAGCAAACACCGGCTTTTTAATGTTATCAAAAAGTGACATTGAACCACCAAGTAAACTTCCAAGGAAGCCTATAAAAAGTGGTATAAGTATACTTATTACTATATACCATATTTTTTTCTTATCCATATATAATCTCACCTACTATTATTATATTCTCTCTTTTTTTTCTTATTCATTTATTTTAATTTCATACTTGAATAAAATGAATTTATTTACAAAAAATAAATAATATATATTTGGTGATTGTCTTATGGAAGAAAAGAAAATAAAAAAATGTAATTTTTATACATATTTTTGGGTGTTTTTTATAGGTTCTGTATTTGGATTTATATATGAAAGTATTTTAAGTTATTTTCAGTTTGGTCATATAATAAATAAACAAGAACTTTTATTTGGACCGTTTATGCCTGTATACGGAATAGGTGCAATAGTATTTTTATATATTTCAAACAAATTTAAAAGTATCTCCATGATATTTATACTTACCACTCTATTTGGTAGCCTAGTAGAATATCTTTACTCTTTTATGCAAGAATATTTATTTGGAATATTATCATGGGATTATTCATTTACTTCTTTAAATATAAATGGAAGAATAGCCCTTCTATATTCACTTGGCTGGGGCTTTCTTGGTATAATTTCATGTAAATTTTTTATGCCGTATATACAAAAATTTATATTTAATTATCCTAAAATTCAATTTAAAGTTACATCATATATACTAATTATTTTTATGATATTTAATATATCTATTACAAGTATTGCATTGTATAGAAAAAAGCAAAGATATTTTAATGTTCCTCCACAAAATATTTTATCCAAAATAGTTGACAAGTATTATCCTGATTCAAAAATAAATTCAATTTTTGAAAATCAAAAAATAGTATATGATAAAGTAAAATAGTGCTCATCTACTAAACATATATTACATTGACAATAACAATTTACCATGTTATAATTATGTTATTCGATACACAACCTAAACTTTAATAAGAAAGGATAATCATTATGCAGACTGTAAATTTTACAAAAGATTACTTTGATTTTATTCAGAAAAATACGCTTCTTACATTGGAACAAGCACAGTGGTTTACACAAAATGAAGGTTTCATTCCCCTTCCAAGAAAATGTAACAAAAAAAATATATATGTTATATTTTCTGAAAGACATCCACATTTTTTTCTCACATTTAAAGAGAAAAAAATTAAACAATATAGAATTTCAAAAGTTTCAGTTGAATCAAAACCAACTTGGGCATCTTTTGAGGAGTATATCATTGTAGTTGAACTTGAAAAGTCAAAATTTAACACACATTACTATTTTGATTCATTTTATGGTACAAAGATTATACATAAAACAAAGCTTCCGAAAGCATTTTCAAATTCAAAAATTAAAGTACATATATAAAGTACGCTTTAAATAACTTTAAAAGACTTGGATTATTTTCCAAGTCTTTTTCCTATTAATTTTTCAAGAATTTGAACAGCATTAGTAGCCGCTCCTTTTCTAATATTATCAGCAACACACCACATGTTTATTCCACTTTTTACACTATAATCTCTTCTTATTCTTCCAACAAAAACTTCATCTTTTCCATCTACAAATGTTTGAAGAGGATATATTTCCTTCTTAGGATCATCTAGTAATACTATCATTTCTTCTCTACATAAATTTTGTTTTAACTCTTGCATATCAAATTCTTCTTCAAATTCTACATTTATACTTTCTCCATGACAATTTAAAACAGGAACTCTTACGCACGTAGCAGTTATATTTAAGTCTTTTATACCAAGTATTTTTCGTGTTTCCTCAATCATCTTCATCTCTTCTTTAGTATAATCATTTTCTAAAAATACGTCTATTTGAGGAATACAATTATTACGAATTGAATACTTAAATTTATTTTTAGTATTATTTTTTAAATCTTCAATTCCACTTAATCCAGCACCAGATACAGCCTGATAAGTAGAATACACAATTCTTTTTATTTTATAATATTTATTTAATATATTAAGTGGTATAACAGCCTGAATTGTAGAACAATTTGGATTAGCAATTATCCCGTTATTTTCATATGCTCTTTCAATATTTACCTCAGGTACAACAAGTGGAACATCATCCTTCATCCTAAACGCACTACTATTATCAATTACAGTACATCCATTTTTTGCCGCAATAGGTGAAAATTTTTTACTTATTTGTCCCCCTGCAGAAAACAGAGCATAGTCAAATCTTTTATTATCAAAAGATTTATCTGTTAACTCCTCAATTTCATATTCTTTATTCATAAACTTTATCTTTTTACCCTTAGATTTACTTGAAGCTAAAAGAACATATTCATCTATATTTAAATTTCTTTCTTCCAAAACTTTAAGAAACGTCCTACCAACTACTCCTGTAGCACCAACTATTGCACATTTTATCATAAAAAAGTCACCTCTAGTAAACAATATACTAGAGATAACCTTCATTTATGAATATTTTAATGCAAAATACGTCAAATTATATACTAACTGTTATTATCTGTTGTATCTGGTTTTATATAATCAAAAGTCCTAATTCCTTTTTTATTCATACTCATATTCATATTAAGTACATCGTTAGAAGTTAATGTAAAGTATTCTCCTTCATAATCTCCAAAATCAAAGAAGATCTTTCTAGCTCTTGGAAAACCATACACATAACATACAACTTGTCCATCTTTTAAAAATACAAGTTGATTCATTCCTTTATTTGTAGCTTTTGTTATCTTATCCCATTTATATCCAACAACTTCATATATTTTTTCAATAGATACATCTGGTTTAAAGGTATAAAGTGTATCCCACTCAAATGGTATATCCTCTCTAATATCTCCAACGTATACGCTTTCACCTTTTTTTATTTCATATTTGCATAAATTCCTATTTAATTTATCTGCATTTTTAGACCAAATATCCGCAAAAAACATTCTGTATATTACAAAAGTAATTGAACCAATTAACAAAATAATACCACAGATTAAAAATATAATATCATTTTTCTTCATTTTAACCACCTTTATATATTTACCTTTAATCCTTTTTTAATAAACTCATCATGTTTTTCTTGTAAGCTTCAACTCCTGGTTGATCAAAAGGATTTACTCCTAACATATATCCACTTATTGCACATGCTTTTTCAAAGAAAAATATAAGCTGACCAACATTATATTCTGATACATCTTCCATATTTATTACCATAACCGGTACACCACCATCTACATGAGCTTTTAATGTACCAAGATAAGCCTGTTTATTTATATGATCAATTTCTTTTCCAGATAGATAATTAAGATTATCATCATCTTCACTATATTCTGGGAATTTTATAAATGTTCTATCAATTTCCACATTTATCACAGTTTCAAATATATTCCTTGTTCCCTGTTGTATAAATTGTCCCATTGAATGAAGGTCAGTTGTAAAATTAACTCCAGCTGGAAAAATTCCTTTATTTTCTTTTCCCTCACTCTCACCAAATAGTTGTTTATACCATTCGATAAAATACCTAAATGATGGCTCATAGCTTGCAAGTAATTCGATCGTTTTTCCTTTTTGATATAGGACATTACGAATAATTGCATATTTGTAACAATCATTAGCCTTAATATTTCTTTGATTAAACACATGAGAAGCAAATAACGCTCCATCTAGTATATCATCTATGTCAATATTTGCAACTGCCATAGGAAGAAGTCCTACAGGAGTAAGCACTGAATATCTTCCTCCAACATTATCAGGGATTACAAACATTTCATATTCATTTTTAACTGCAATGTCATGTAATACACCTTTATTTGCATCAGTTGTAACATATATTCTTTGTGCTGCTCCTCTTATTCCATATTTTTCTTCTAAAAACATCCTAAGTATTCTAAATGACATTGCTGGTTCTAAAGTAGTACCAGATTTAGATATTACATTTATTGCAACATCTTTATCTTTTATATATTCAATTAAATCATATATATACTTTGCACTCATATTATTACCTGCAAAAATAATCTGTGGATGTTTTCTATCATTTAATGACTCCATATTTGAAAACTGGCTACTAAATAAATCGATTACAGCTTTTGCTCCTAAATATGATCCTCCAATTCCAACAACGATAAATACATCTGCTTGTTTTTTTATTCTATCTGCCGCATTTTTTATTCTATCTATTTCTTCGTCATTTCTATTTTCAGGTAATTTAAGCCATCCTAACATATTTCTGCCCATTCCACTTTTGTTTTCTAGCATATCATGAGCTTCATAAGCTTTTTGTTCTAGTAGCTCTTGTTCCTCTTTACTTACATAGGGAGCAATTCCTTTAATATCTAAAGATATTGATTTCATAACCTACCTCCTATACATATTTTTCCGTTAGTTTTTTTACAATTTCTTTTGCTTTTTCCATGTTTTCTTCAAATGATTTTTCATCTAAGTCTAAAATATTTTTAGATAATACTAAATCCATAGCTTCTGCTAATTTTTTCATATCATCTTCTTTTAATCCCTTAGTTGTGCATGCTGCAGTTCCCACTCTTATACCACTTGTTACAAAAGGACTTTCAGGATCATTTGGAACAGCATTTTTATTTACCGTTATATTTACACTATGAAGTAAATTTTCAGCTTCTTTTCCTGTCATTTTTTTATTTACAAGATTAATAAGCATTAAATGGTTATCTGTACCACCTGATACTAAATTATATCCTCTTTTTAATAGCTCATCTGCAAGAGTTTTACAATTTAATACAACTTGATGTATATATTCTTTGAATGAAGGATCTAAAGCTTCTTTAAAACAAATTGCTTTTGCTGCAATAATATGTTCAAGTGGTCCTCCTTGAATTCCTGGAAATATAGTTTTATCTATTTGTTTTGCATATTTCTCTTTGCAAAGTATTAATCCACCACGTGGCCCTCTAAGAGTTTTATGTGTTGTAGATGTAACAAAATCTGCATATGGCACTGGTGACATATGTTCTCCAGTACAAACAAGTCCTGCAATATGTGCCATATCCACCATAAGATAAGCACCTACTTCATCGGCAATTTCTCTAAATTTAGCAAAATCTATTTTCCTAGGATAAGCACTTGCACCTGCAATTATCATTTTAGGCTTACATTCCCTTGCTTTATTTAATACATCTTCATAATCAATATACCCATCTTCTGTTATACCATATGAAATAATGTTATATAACTTACCAGAAAAATTTACAGGACTTCCATGAGTTAAATGCCCACCATTTGAAAGATCCATTCCCATTACTGTATCACCAGGTTTTAACATTGCCATATATATAGCCATATTAGCCTGACTTCCACTATGTGGTTGAACATTTGCATGTTCTGCTTTAAATAACTCTTTAGCTCTTTTTATTGCAAGAGTTTCAATTTTATCAACATTTTCACAACCACCATAATATCTTTTTCCTGAATATCCTTCAGCATATTTATTCGTAAGTATTGAACCCATAGCTTCTAATACTGCTTTACTTACAAAATTTTCTGAAGCAATAAGTTCTATGTTATTTTCTTGCCTTTTTTTCTCATCATTTATATAATTAAAAATTTCTATATCTTCTTTTTCGATACTATCCAAAATATCACCCCATTTTCATTATCAATAATATCATAATTTATGTTATTTTTCAATAAAGATATATTTATTATTGAAAAAATACAAAAAATAATATATTATAGTATATGATTTATAAATTATATTATTATCTTTAAGGAGGAAGAGTATGAATAACAAAATATATACAAATTTAAATGATTGTATAAATGACGTTTTAAGTCTTAGTAGTAATTATGCATGTGAAGGTGTAGAAAAAAACATAGGAGGGCCATTTGGTGCAGGGATTATTCAGAAATTAGATAATGGATACAAAATAATTTGTATTGAAAGAAATACCGTTATTTCTTCAAAAGATGCAACAAGTCATGCTGAGATAAATGCAATACGAAAAGCTAGTAAAATTCTTGATAGATATAATTTAGAAGATTGTATTTTAGTTACAACTGCAAAGAGTTGTCCTATGTGTCTTTCAGCTAGCTGTTGGGCAAATATTCCAGTTATCTATTATAGCGTAGATTATAGCGAGGCTACTGCAAGTGGCTTTAGAGATGATGCAATTGCAGAATATATTAAAGGAAATAATACAGATTTAATAAACGAAGTACAAGTAAAAAATGATATATGTTGCAAACCTTTTAAAATTTGGAACGATAAAAAAGATAAAATGCAATATTAATATAGATTATAACTTTTTAAAATAAATTCCCAGTAACTAATAATAGTTTCTGGGAATTTTTAATATTTCTGTTACTTTATTTCATCAAGCAGCATACCTCTTAAATATTCGGGCCTATTTAATTTTACCAGTTTTTTGTTGTAAACTTTTACCTCATCTACAGCTATGCCCATACATTCTTCCAGCCAATATGCAACCAAATGTCTATGACAAAATTCATTTTCTTTTTCATAACATAAAAGTATTTTTCCATCTAAATCACTATATACCTTAATAGGATCCAAAATTTTTAGCACCCTGTTATAGTATTCATGAATGTAAAATCTAGTATTTTCCTTTTCTGGTATTTTACCTTTATTATCTTTCCATTTTCTAAAGAAATCGTACTTTGGTGCAAGAGAAGAATATGCATTGCCATAAAATCCTGCATTTTTTCCTCTGTCACCTGAAATTGATACACACATATCACCTTTACAATTTAAATAACAGCCAGTATAAAGCATAAAATTTCATCCTTCCTTAGCAAATATATTTAAAACTATTATACTAACTTTCTTGTATATTTTCAAGTATATTTTTTAAATTTTGATACTCACTATAGATAGCTTCATTTGCATATTTTTCCCATTCATCTTTTTGATCATTTAAAAGATAATTTCTCATTTTTGTTGCAGATATATTAAAACAATTTCTATCAACTAGGACCTCTGTTATATTTTTTACAGTATTTTTATCAAAACATTTAAAGATATCTTTATCCTTTCCGTAAATAATACACTCGGGCCTTTTACCTAAAACTTGTGTTGCTTTATTTAAAACATACTCTCCCCACTTTGGAGATAAATCATCTTTATTTTCTAAATCCTTTAGTGGTTTTATTATAACATTTCCCTTTTTTATATCTTCTTTGTAAATCATTTCAATTAATTTTTTTCTATATTCATAATCGTATGGATTCCTAGAAGATGTTTTTTCTCCAGCTGATCCAACAAATATAAGTAAAGTTTCACACAAACTTCTACCAATATTTATTATTTTTTCATGTCCATTATGTATATGTTGAAATCTTCCAACTATTATTCCTGTATTAAATACCTTCATTTTTTCCTCCAATTAAATTTTTAATTATTATACCACTTAAAGATTTTTAAGTAAATAACAAAATGCAATAAATTAACATATAATGAAATGGGAGGTAATAAAATGAATGATTTAAAAGTTGTAATCGATGCTGGTCACGGTGGTACAGACCCTGGTGCTGTTTCAAATGGGGTAAATGAAAAAGATTTAAACCTTATGATAGCAAAATATATGCTTGAAAGATTTTTAGAAGCAGGTGTACCTGCAACACTTATTCGTACTACTGATGAAACAATATCCCCAACAGAAAGAGTAAAAAGAATTCTTGAAGCTTATGGCAATAACCCAAATGTAGTAGTAATTTCCAATCATATAAATTCTAGTGATACACCAAATGCGGAAGGTGCAGAAGTAATTTATGCACTAAGAAATACAGATAAACTTGCAACAAACATATTAAATTCACTTGAAAAAGCAGGTCAAAAAGTAAGAACAGTATATCAAAGACGACTTCCAAGTAATCCAAACAAAGATTATTATTTTATACATAGAGATACTGGTTCAACACAACCTGTAATTGTAGAGTATGGATATATAAATAGTCCTGCAGATTTAAAAAGAATTCAAGATAATTACAAAAAATATGTAAATGCCGTTGTAAGTGGTGTACTTGAAACTTTTGGAATAAATCAAAATATAGTAACTCCAGAAAAAAAAGAAAATTCAAATACATATACTGTAAAAGCTGGCGATACTCTTTGGAATATAGCAAGAAAATATAACACTACTGTTGAAGAACTTATGAAATTAAATAATTTAAAAAATGATTTATTAAGCATAGGTACAGTTCTAACTATTCCTGAAATAAGTCAATCAACAAGTACAAATAGGTATACTGTAAAAGCTGGTGATACTCTTTGGAATATATCAAAAAGATACAATACCACTGTTGAAGAACTTATGATGTTAAATAACTTATCAAATGATTTAATTATGATAGGCCAAGAATTAATTCTTCCGAATACCAATGTACATATTGTAAAAGCTGGTGACACACTTTGGAATATTGCCAAAAGACATAATACGACAGTTGAAAATTTAATGAAAATAAACAATCTTTCTAGCGATCTAATTAAAATCGGTCAAGTTATTAGGTTATAGCGGTAAATTTATATTAAATTTTTTAGATATAGAAAATCCTTGTAATTCAGTTACATAAACTGTTACAAGGATTTTATTATTATAAATGGTGCACCATCAGGGACTCGAACCCTGGACAAATTGCTTAAGAGGCAACTGCTCTACCAACTGAGCTAATGGTACATCCACATCTAAAATTATACTATTTTTTATTAATGTTGTCAATAGTTTTTTTATAAATTTAACACAAAAGCAGCCTAGTTAAATACTAGACTGTTTCATTTATTTATCCTTTTTTAATTCTTCAAATCTCTTAATCTTCATTGTTGTAGTTTTAACAAATGGTTCATGTTTAATTTCTAATTTTTTTATTGATTTATACGGTGCCATAGTTTTATTTACTTTCTTTATGTCTTCCCATATCATACTGTATAATTCATCGTCAGTAGGTCTTTTAGAAGCATATTTTTCTTCTATATACTCTTCATTTAAAGTAACTTTACATGATACTACTAAATCTTTTCCTGTACCATTTTCACTTTTTCCATAAACCATTGATTCATCTACAAGTGGTATTTTATTTACAAGTTGTTCTATCTCTTCTGGGAAAATATTTTTTCCATTTGGAGTAACTATAACATTCTTGTTTCTACCTGCAATAACTAAATTTCCTTTTAAATCAAAATAGCCTAAATCTCCTGTATAGAACCAACCTTTTTTTAGAGCTTTTTTAGTTTCAGATTCATTCTCGTAATATCCCATAAAGACATTATCACCACGTATAATAATTTCACCAACATTGCTATTTTCATCTTCATTTGCACTTAAATCAATCCTTATTTCATCACCATAAACTGCTTTTCCAACTGTACCTGGTTCTCTATCGTTAAGTCTATTTCCTGCAGCAAGTGGAGCAGTTTCAGTAAGGCCATATCCCTGTAAAAACTTAAATCCAAATCTCTCCATTTTTTTATGAACTTCTTTATCAAGAGGTGCTCCTCCACAGAAGAAATATTTTAAATTGCCACCTAAATTCTTTTGTACCTCTTTAAACACACTTCTTCTTAAGTCAATTCCTACTTTACTAAGTCCTGTAGTAATTCCACCCATAAAATTAACAAGCTTTGTTTTTCCTTGTTTCTCAATTGTCTTTTCAATTCTAGCTGCCATTTTCTCTACTAATTCTGGTACAACAACCATAAAATCAGGTTTAATTTCTTGTAAATTTTTAACTATATATTTTAATCCTTCACAAATTGCAATTGTACCACCAACACTTGTCATGAACAAATATGATAATGTAAATTCTAAAGTATGATGAAGTGGTAAAACTGAAAGACAAGTATATTTTCCAAACATTGGAACAATATCATAACATGAATATATATCAGCACAAATATTCTTGTGTGATAACATTACACCTTTTGATGCAGCAGTAGTTCCTGAAGTAAACAACAATATACTAAATGCTTCTCTATCAATTTTTGCATCAATATACTCCATTTCACCTGTATCAACTAACTCTTTTCCTTCTTCTATAAGCTGGCTATATGAATAACTTTCGTCATCACTTTTTTCTTTTGACATTTCAATATATATCATATCTTTTGGAAGTTTATTTTTTATACTTTCAATAACTTCTTTTCTTCTACTAGAGTATACGATACATTTTGATTTAGATCTCTTTAATAAATTAAGTACTTCGTTTCCAGGTAATTCCTTATCAAGTGGTACAATAACACCAACACCACAAACAACTGCAAGATATGTTTCATACCATCTCGAACTATTTTCTCCAATTACAGCTACTTTCTCACCACTTAAGTTAAATTTCTTTAACATTATCGTTCCTAAAGCATTAATATTTTCTTTAAGCTCAGAGTAGCTTTTATTTTTAAATTCTTTTGAGTTATCCTCTTTTTCTATAAATGCTGTTTTATTTCCATACTTATCAAATTTTATATTTAACAAATCCTTTAAAGAATACATTATTTTTTCCTGTTCCATAAAACTCCTCCTAAAAAGTATAACTAAATTATATATTTATTTTATTACAATGTCAAGATACAAAAAGATATATCAATTGACTTTTTATGTAAAATATGTTATAATATTAGTATGTAAAAAATAAAAAATTTGCTAAATTTAGTAAATATTTAAATTGTTTAAACTATAGACAAGTTATATAACAAAAATATAACCCCCACCTTAAGTTTATTTAATCAATTTATTTTACTAATTTAGCTCTAAGCTCAGGGGAGGGCTTTACAATGAAAGAAACTATAAAATCTATTATAGCATGTATTTTTTTTTCATGCTTTACATACATACTTTTGCAAATATGTGTGTTAACAGAATCAGGTCAGTTCGAGAAATTGCCTAAGTTCTGCATAGCGTTTGGTCTTTTTTCTATATTCCTTCCACTAATTGCTAACTACAATGATAAAAAAGATGCTAAGGCAAAAACAAAGGCTAAAGCTATGGCAAAAGCTAAAGCAAAGGCTAAAGCTATGGCAAAAGCTAAAGCAAAGGCTAAAGCTGAAGCTATAGCTAAAGAAGAATCCCGCAAAAGACGAGATGAAATAATAGACAGCTTATATCGTAGTTACGTATATGACCTTTGCGAAAAGGCAATGGAGCCCTACAGAAAACAGCCCCCTCATGATTAATGAGGGGAGCTTTTTTATACCTTATGCCAATCTTCTATATCGTCAGGACTTGTATCTTCAGACTGCTCAACCTTTAAAACTTGCTTTGGTTTTTGAATAGCCCTTTCAATTAAGGTATTTGCTTTGTTAACTATATCAGGAATTATATCTACCAATTTATCAACTGAAGTTGTTCCATTTACATTTAAAAGCTTTATCTGACCGTCTTTTACTGTTAAAAATGCAACTGGTGATATATTTACACCGGCTCCACTACCACCACCAAAAGGAAGTTTAGCATTTTCTGAAAATTTATTTAATTTGTTTGTATTAAATTCACTACCTCCTGCAGCAAAACCAAAACATACTTTAGATACAGGTATAATTACTGTACCATCTGGTGAAGTTACCATATCACCTACAATTGTATTAACATCTACCATGCTTTCAAGCGAAGTCATAGCTGTCATCATTAAATTTTCTATTGGATGTTTTTGATCTGACATTTTTCTTTTCCACCTTTCTTAACTTAAATATTATTTTTATTATTATATAAATAATATTTGCAAGTTGAAGGTGAATTATACTATCTATTTTTATATTATATACTTCTCCACTAATATATGTTTTGTATCTTGCATTTTCTAAGTTAAATCTATTTATATTATTAGCTATAAACATATTTATTGCAACATTAATTAAAGTGGATATATATGCATTTAAAATTGTATTTATTAAATTTATACCTAAATCTAATTTTAGTTTCTTTACATATATGCTATTAATAAAATTCTTTATATCTTTTGAATTTAGCAAAGCTTTATTTATTTTTTCTCCAGTTACTGCTTTATCTAGCGCATTAAAAACTGAATTTATAACCATTTCAAGAGGATCATTAGAAACATTTTTATATAATTTTTTATCATCATTTTTCTTTTTATTTTTATTTAAATCTTTTTTATATACTAAAATAAATCCTAATAATTTTATTTTCAAATGATGTTTTTCTTTTACAGTTTCACTTTTGTACTTTTTTAATTTATTAAAAGTAGGTACTATTTCATGCTTTATATCAATTTTTATTGGAAAAACAAAAAGCATTATAAATAATAATAAAATAATAATAGCTACAGTATATATAATCCACATTATTTACCACCCAGTATTATTATTTACAATATGGTAAATTTTATACAATTGACACGCGTTCAGTATTATGGTATAATATGACTACAAAAAAATATAAAAATTTAACTCTAAACTAGGAGGATTATAATGAACGAAAATATAATTTTTGCTTTAGACACTTTCACTTATATTGCAGTAAGTATTGCACTTGCATGGGTTACTTCTCAAGCATTTAAAACACTACTTAAAATTGCAATTACAAAGAATAAAAATCCACGGAATATAATAAAACAATTCTTTTCTGATGGTGATTTTCCATCATCTCATACAGCGGTTTCGGTTACTGGATGCATCGTTATTACACCAATAATGTACGAAGCTATTTATAACGCTACAAGCCAAACAGAAATTTTAGTTTGCATAGCTGCTGAAATTGTCTTGCTATTATGGACTGCAATGACAATCAGAGATGCTTTAGGCATTAGGATGAGTGTGCAGAACAATGCTCAAGTTACACATAGTCTTCTTAAAGAAACTAAAAAACATTGTATTGTAACTGATTCTCTACAAGAATTTTGGAATGATCTTGGTGATAAGCTTAATATCAAAACCGGTCATATGCCACACGAAGTAATTGGCGGTTTAATTCTTGCATTAATATTTGGTATAGGAGCAAATTCTATCAGGACAGAAAATTGGGTAGTATTTATCATTGATATAATAATCTCTATTATATACTTTCTCCTTTCATATCTTTTCTTATCCAAAAAGATTGATTTACCAAAATTTATAGCTAAACTTTGGTAAGGGAGGAGTAATAAAAAATGATCTCTTTGATTGTTACTCTTATATTAGCTATCTTACTATTTAAGCTCTTGTTTAAAGTTACTTCATGTTTTATACAAGCGTTAGTAACTATAGTTGATATTATACTCTGGATAATTTTTATTTTTATTTTATTGTTTTTATTGTTTTAAGTAAGGCCATTCGCTTCCAGGAATGGCCTTTTCTTAATCGTTATATTCCATTTGATATCCTATAATATCTAAATATTCTCCATCTTGAAGTCCAAGTTCTCTTGCCTTATCCATAACTCCCATTTTATTTAATACTCTTTGCATGTATTGTCTTGATTCCACATCAAATATATTAACTTTACTCATTAGTCTTTCAATAGGAGCACCAGTAACGTAGTATGTATCATTTTTCTTTTCTACATGCCACTCTTGATCTACTAATTCATCCTCTTCCTCTTTAATTACTTCAACAATATCTTCTTTTGGAATTTTCTTTAACTCTTCAGATACATAGTTTAGTAAATCATCTAATCCAATTTTAGTTGCAGCTGAAATTTTAAATAATTTTAACCCTTCTTTTTTACAAAGCATTTCTAAATCTTTAAGATAGCCTTCATCACTTAAACTATCCATTTTATTGGCAACAACAATTTGTTTTTTTGAGGCAAGTTTTTGACTATATTTTTTAAGCTCATTATTTATTAATTTAAAATCTTCTACTGGGATTCTTCCTTCACTTCCTGTAATATCAATTACATGCAATAAAAGTCTAGTTCTTTCAATATGTTTTAAGAACTTAAATCCAAGACCTACGCCCTCACTTGCATCCTCTATAATTCCAGGAATATCAGCCATCACAAAGGTATCTCCACTTTTAGTTTTAACAACTCCTAAAGCTGGTTCAAGTGTAGTAAAATGGTAATTTGCAATTTTAGGTTTTGCAGATGATACAGTTGAAATTATTGTTGATTTACCAACATTTGGAAAACCAATAAGCCCAACATCAGCAAGCATTTTTAGTTCAAGTTCAAGATTTCTTTCTACACCTTTATGGCCTGCCTCAGAAAAATTTGGAACTTGTCTTGTAGGAGTTGCAAAATTCATATTGCCTTTTCCACCTTTTCCACCTTTAGCCACTAAAAACACATCATCTTTTTTTGATAAATCAGCAATTACAATATCCTTATCTACATCTCTTACTATTGTACCAAGTGGTACACTTATATACAAGTCTTGACCTGATTTTCCAGTTTTTCTTGCACCATCACCGTTTTTACCATCTTCTGCCCTAAATTCTTTTTTATATTTAAAATCAAGTAGCGTTGATGTATTTGGATCAACTTTTAAATATATATTTCCACCTTTTCCACCATCACCACCATCTGGACCACCAGCAGCAATATATTTTTCCCTTCTAAAACTTGTTGCACCATTACCACCATTTCCAGCTTTTACTTTTATTTTTACATAATCAATTACCATCTAAATTCTCCTTTTACTCAAAATAGTCTATTTTCATTGCTTTCTTTACCTTTTTCATTGTCTCACTAGCTTTATATCTAGCTTTTTTTATTCCGTTTTTTAAAACATCGTCTATAATTTCAGGATGCTCCTCATAATATTTTCTTTTTTCTCTTATTTGTCTTAAGTACTCACATATATTTTTAGCAAGTTCTTTTTTACAAGCAACGCAACCTCTTTTTCCCTTTTTACATTCTTCAAATATACACTCTTTATCTTTTTGACTAAACATCTTATGATAGTATCCTACCATACACACTTCAGGATTTGCCGGATCGTCTTTCCTTATTTTTGAAGTATCTGTTAAAGCTCCCATAACTTTTCTATTTATTTCCTCTTCGCTATCAGACAAATATATTGCATTACCTAAGCTTTTACCCATTTTGGCGTTTCCATCTAGTCCTTTTACTCTAGCCATCTTTCCAACTAAAGCTTCGGGTTCAACTAAAGTTTCACCATAAATAGCGTTAAATTTTCTAACAATTTCTCTTGTTTGCTCAATCATTGGAAGTTGATCCTCTCCAACAGGAATCAAATGTGCTCCAAACGCAGTAATATCAGCGGATTGACTTACTGGATATCCTAAGAATCCATAAGTTATACTCTCACCGTTATTTCCAAAAAGTTCCTTTTTTTGGGCAATTTCTGTTTTTACTGTTGGATTTCTCTCTAGTCTTGCAACAGTTACAAGATTTGAATAGAAAACTGTAAGTTCTGCAATTTCAGGAACCATTGATTGAATAAATACTGTTGTTTTTTGTGGATCAATTCCACAAGATAAATAATCAATGCAAAGTTGTTTTACAGAATTTCTAACCTTTTCTGGATTATTAAAGTTATCTGTTAAAGCTTGAACATCTGCAATCATTATATATTGTTCATAATCATCTTGAAGTTTTACTCTATTTTGTAATGAACCAAAATAGTGACCTATATGAAGTCTTCCAGTTGGTCTATCACCTGTTAAAATTATCTTTTTTTCTTCCATTACCATCACCTAATTTACTAAACATTATACATAATATTATACAATAAATGCAGAAAAAAAGCTAGTATCAATATAATTTTATTTAAATATTATGTCTATATTAATTACTTTTTTACTAATTTGTTACTATTCAGACTAGAATCTAAAATTTTAGTAACAATATCTAATAGAAATAAAATAATAAATATAGTGCTTAAAACAAAGAAAAAAGATTAAATGTGAATAACGTGATTCATATTTAATCTTTTTGCATATTAACATTTTGGTGTCTCTTAATTACTTATCTCTAAAATTCATAGTATATACAAACTCCATTTTTGTATATACAAAACTTCTACTACACCAGACAGTGGTCTGTGCTACTTGATATAAAGCCTAGGGCGAAATCCTATAATGCCATTTGCGCTAGAGGCAGTAGTGCTACTACGAAATGAAACAGGATAGTCACTACCGCCATTACTGTAGCTACCGCCACGATAAATGAACTCAGAACCGCTAGCCTCGCTCGTCCATTCCCATACATTTCCTGCTAAATCATATATATTTTTTACCATCCATTTATCACTATATCCTGCCACTTGTTTTGTTCCGTATCCTGATACATTTGCAGGCGATAATGAATTAATATGATTTCCATAGTATCTGCTATCTTTTAAGCTTGCTGAGGCATTAATGCTACTTAAGCTATCTTCTATCCAGTGACATGTTGTATCCCATGCTTTTCCTGTTAATAATCCTGTTTGTACATATTCATTACTTATCATACTTTCTGCACTTGCTTTAGCATTTGTATACCCTATAGATGTCCAAACTATCGCACCTTTTTTGCTTACTGGGATTCCTTCAACATTTGAAGTATAAGATTCTCCATCTATAGTAGTTTGATTTTCTGGTACTCCAGCTTCATATCTTCCTATATAAAAGCCTCCATATTTTACAACATCTGCTGTTTCATCTGTTATACCATTTGGTAACGTATCATCACCTGTTGGTTTATTATTGTTATAAGAAGGAAAACTTGTATCCTTTACATATGTACTCTTAGTTGCTGGCACCCATACAAATTCATTTTTGTTTTCATCTTGTATTACAAGGCCTGTATCTTTTGTTCCTTCTTTATATGTAAAGCCTTTAGGAACTGGTACTCCATCTACTTCTTCTGCTATTTTTTCTTTCCATTCAGATCTAACACTTTCGCTTTTCTTTGTTGCTCCATCTGTTACTTCCGTAAACCATTTATATTCTGTATTATTTTCAGTTTCTCCATTCCATGCTAATTTTCCTTTTATTACTGATATTTTATCTTTATACTTCTTAGTACTTGGTAACTCTGTTACCATACCATCTCCTGATAAATTAACGTTTGATTTTTCAAAACTTAATGGATTATCAGTATATTTTTTTGATATATACATTGATAATTCATCTTGTATATTTGCCATGTCTTCCTTAAATGTTGCCTCTTTTGCACTTGATACTGGGTTATTTTTTGTTATTGTTAAAATAACCGCTGCTGCAAGTATTATTATTACTATTATTGTAACAATCAATACTATTAGTGATATACCTCTTTTTTGAGTTAGTTTTGTAAAATTTTTATTTACATCTGTTTTTTCCTTTAATTTCATATCTTTTTCCTCTCTTTCTTTTGTATAACATATTTGTATATATCATTAACATACCCAGTATACACTAAAAAAAATGCAATACTACATAACTAATTTTTATGAATTATTTATTACATAGTACAAATTATTTTTTTTAGTCCGATTTCAAAATCCATTTCACCATTTTTTGTCTTTTCATCATATTCATCAAACATATACATAATCTTTTTTAAGTCATCTAAAGTGTACTTACTACAAGTCGAACTTAAAAGTTTAAATGTATATGGATGAATTCCAAGATAGGAAGCTATATCTTGTACATTTTTACTTTTTAAATATTTTATCATATACATTTGCTTTACTTGCTTATATAACATGATATATACCTTAATTATTGATTCTTTTTGAGCCAAAATATTATCTAATAATTTTATTCCTTCTTCTTTTTCTTTATTTACAATTTTATTTAAAACATCAAATATTTTTGCATTTAAAGTTTTAGAGCATATTTTATCTATTATTTCCTTTGTTATATTAGCTCCTGGTTCTAAATATATAACCAGCTTTTTTATCTCATTTATATTATTGTTTTTATCTAAACCACATACTTCAACAAAATAATCTGCTACATCAAAAGTTAAATTTAATTTATATCTTTTTAAAAGATCATAAACATAAGTTGTCATAGCCCTTCTATCTAGAGTTTTAAATTCACATACTTCTGCAATTTTTGATATACTTTTATATGAAGTTAGCCTTTTATCTACACTTTCCTCAATAATTACAACAACTACATCCTCATCAATATTTTCTAAAAGCTTTGCATCAAATTTTAAATTTGTATTTTTTATAACAACAAGTTTATGACTACCAAAAAAAGTAACCTCTGATAATATATTTCCAAGCTCATCTATATTATCTTTTGTAATATAAAATAAATTAACACCATTTTCTAACTTATCAAATTGTTTTTTTATACTACTTAATTTTTTTTCTAAATCATATTTTTCTTCACCATACAAAAGGTATATGTTACTATTTTTTTTCAAAAGCTCACCTACTTTATTTTTTCTATATATTCAGTTACATCAGAAATTGCTATTTGTGCAAGTTTGGTATATCTCTCTTTTTTATCTTTTATTTTTACATCTAGAGGTTTTAATATTCCAAAATTTGCATTCATTGGTTGAAAATGTTTATTCTCTGTAGATATGTATTTTGCTAGACTTCCAAGCATAGTTGTATCTGGAAATTCTGCACATGTTCCTTTTATTTTATTTAATATATTATATGCCACCATCATACCTGAAGCTGCAGATTCAACATATCCCTCAACCCCTGATATTTGTCCTGCAAAATATATATTACTATTTTCTTTCATACAAAATTTATTATCAAGTATTTTACTTGAATTTATATAACTATTTTTATGCATTACACCATATCTTTCAAAAGTAGCATTTTGAAGTCCTGGTATCATTCCAAATACTCTTTTTTGCTCACCAAATTTAAGGCTAGTTTGAAACCCAACCAAATTATACATAGTGTTTTCCTTGTTCTCACTTCTTAATTGTACAACAGCATATGGCTTTTCTTCTATATTAGGATTTTGCAGACCAACTGGTTTTAAAGGTCCAAATACTAAAGTTTTTTCTCCTCTTTTAGCCATTTGTTCTATAGGCATACATCCTTCAAATAGCACCAATTTATCAAAATCATGACGTGGTGCCTCCTCTGCAGTTATTAAGGCATTATAGAAAGAGAAATATTCATCTTTAGTCATTGGAAGATTTAGATAATCACCTTCCCCAATTTTTCCATATCTATTCATTCTGTACGCAATATTCATATCAATACTATCTGCTGATACAATAGGAGCTTCTGCATCATAAAAATATAATTTTTCTTCTCCTACTAATTTACTTATATTTTCAAGCAATGGCTTTGAAGTAAGTGGTCCTGTAGCTATAACGGTAATACCTTCTAGTTTTTCCACATCATCCACTTCTTCATATATTATTTCTATGTTATTATCATTTTTTATTTTATCAGTTATATATTCAGCAAACTTTTCCCTATCTACAGCTAGAGCTTGCCCTGCCTCAACTCTTGTTTTATGTGCTGCCTCAACAAATATGCTTCCAAGCATTTGCATTTCTTTTTTTAAAAGTCCACATGCATTAGTAATTTCATCTGATTTTAAAGAATTACTACACACAAGTTCTGCAAAATTATCACTTTTATGTGCCTCTGTTTTTTTTATAGGTTTCATTTCATATAACTTAACTTTTATACCATTTTTAGCTAATATCCAAGCACATTCACACCCTGCAAGTCCTGCTCCTATTACATTTACGTATTTTATATTTTCCACAATATTACCTCACTTAATATGATATATTCTATCATAAAATTATTGTATTTTCTACACATAAAAGAAAAATAGAGGAGAAAAATTTTCTCCTCTATTAAAAAATTAATCCAAGCGTTCTAACCAAAACTTTGCTTTCTTAACTAATTCCTTATCATTTAACTCTTTTCTAAGTTTTTCAAGAAATTTTCTATCTTTAATCTTTGAAACAAAATATAATTTTGCACTGAAGTTGTAACTATCTGAAATTATAATTTCATAAAGATCTTTATCTTCAAATTTTTCAGATACTATATAAAGATAATCCCTTCTTTCATATATAGCTTTCTCCTTTAAAAGCTCTTTTAAAATTTCTTTATTTTCAATCTGTTTCAAAGCTTGCGTTTTTACAATATCTCTATAATCTACATTTTCTCGTAAAATGATCTTTTTCAAAAGGCCTTCATTATGAATTTTTTTAATAGCTTCAAATCTGACTTTATAGTCATCGCTCTTTAAAAAAATTTCATAAATGGCTTCTGAATCATCTTTTAGAGAATCAATCATCCCCATAATAATCTCCTGCAAAATTTCCTCACGTGCAAGATATAAAATTTCAGGACAATTTTCTTCTGTAATTAGTGCCATATTTCTTCCACATGTATTCAAAGCTTCTTTTACATCTTTAGTCATAATTTTTTCCTCCAGTAATTAATTATTTTTCTCGTTTAATTTTAATAAAATCTTCTCTTGTATTCTTGTATTTTTTTCAATAGCTTCTGTTTGCTCTTTTAGGCACTTCTGTGTTTCTTTTAATTCAGAACAAACTTCTTTAATTCTAGAAATAAGTACGAAATACTGATCAGATGTCATCAATTTTCCTCCTACCTAAATATTTACTTGGTAAAAAAGATTTTTCTAACAAATGTATTATACCCTAATTTCGCTTTAAAGTCAATAATTATGTAACTTTATTTAACCTATATATAAAAAGCAGTAGAAATTTTAATTCTACTACTAATCATTTATTTTGTTTTTTTAGGTTTAGTCCATGAAATATAGTCACATTTACTATCATCAGTATTAGTGTTATTTTCACAAACATAGAAAGTTCTTTTCTTCTTAGTCTTTTTAACTAATACTTTTCCTCCACAATTTGGACATGGAATATCAATTGATTGAACCAATGGCTTTGCATTTTTACACTCTGGATATCCAGGGCATGCTAAAAACTTGCCAAATCTTCCTTGTTTTATAACCATATTTCTACCACATAATTCACATTTTATATCAGTTTCAACTTCTGGAATTTTTACTTTTTTTGCATTTTCTTCGGCATTCTTAACCGATTTTTCAAATGGTCCATAAAATTCTTTTAGCATTTCTACATAATTTACTTTATCTTCAGCAACCATATCAAGTTCATTTTCCATCTTTGCTGTAAATTTCTCATCAACTATGTTAGCAAAGTTTTCCTCCATAAGTTCATTTACAATTTCTCCAAGTTCAGTAGGAACTAAATACTTATTTTGTCTTTCTACATATGTTCTCTCTTCAATAGTTGAAATTGTAGGTGCATATGTACTTGGTCTACCTATTCCTTTTTCTTCTAATGTTTTAACCAAACTTGCCTCTGTAAATCTTGCAGGAGGCTCTGTAAATTTTTGTTTACTATATATCTTATCCTGTTTTAATATATCTCCTACTTCAAGTTCAGGTAAAATATTCTCTGTATTTTCTTCTTCATCTACATCTTCTTTTTTAGTCTTATCTTTATCGTCTTTTCCTTCTGTATATAGTTTCATAAATCCATCAAATTTTACAACAGACCCATTTGCAATAAATATATAATTATCTACTTCAATTTTTACTCTAGTAGTATCATAAATTGCTGTTGCCATTTGACTTGCTAAAAATCTATTTAATATTAATGTATATAACTTTTGTTCATCCTTAGTCAAAGTATCATATACTCCTAGTGAATTTAATATATTTGATGGTCTTATTGCCTCATGTGCATCTTGAGCAGACGCTTTTGTTTTAAAATATCTGTTTTCATAATATTTGTCTGAATATTTTGAAGTAATATATTCCTTTGCCATTTTTCTTGCATCGTCAGATATTCTAACAGAGTCTGTTCTCATATATGTTATGTGTCCTGCTTCATATAACTTTTGTGCTACCATCATTGTTCTTTTTACATTAAATCCAAGTTTTCTTGAAGCTTCCTGTTGTAAAGATGACGTTGTAAAAGGAGGAGCTGGATTTCTCTTTCTTTCACTTTTTTTAACATCAATAACTTTATATTCTTTACCATCTATATTTTGTATTATTTCTTTTACTTGTTTTTCATTTGAAAGTTCAATTTTAGACTTTTTATCACCATAGAAATTTGCCATAAATCCAGTTTTATCTTTAAATAGTTTAACAGATAAATTCCAATATTCAACTGGTTTAAAATTTCTAATTTCTTTTTCTCTATCAATTATTATTTTAAGTGCAACTGATTGAACACGTCCTGCACTTAATCCCTTTTTTATTTTTTTCCAAAGTATTGGACTAATTTCATATCCAACAATTCTATCTAATATTCTTCTTGCCTGCTGTGCATCAACTAAGTTTAGGTTTATTGCTCTTGCTTTTGATACCGCATTTTTTACAGCAGTTTTTGTTATTTCATTAAACTCAATTCTACATTTGCTCCCATCTTCTATTTCAAGTACATTTTTAATATGCCAAGCTATTGCTTCTCCCTCACGATCAGGGTCGGTTGCAAGATATACTTTTGATGCTTTTTTTGCCTTCGTTTTTATTTCATTTACAATTTTAGCTTTTCCCTTCATTGTTATATATTTAGGTTTAAAGTTATCCTCTATATCAACACCTAATTTACTTTTAGGTAAATCTATTATATGTCCTTGCGATGCAATTACATCATAACTGCTTCCAAGATATTTTTTTATTGTTTTTGCTTTAGAAGGTGATTCCACTATTACTAATTTATCTGACACAATCTCTCTTCCTTTCAAAATATTAATAACTAAATTCATTAATCATCTGTAGATTATACCACAAGAAAAACACTATAGTCAATCTTTGTATATAATATTTAACAAATTAGATAAACATCTAGTTGCAAGATAGGCTTCATCTAAAGTATTTCCACTTGCACCAACTTCTATTAATAATGAATATTTATTTAAATCTTGATTATATATAGAATTTCTAATAATCATAGGTTTGAACAAGCCTGGATATACTTCATCTGCAAGTTGTTGTATTTTAAATGCAAGTCTTAGGTTATCTTCATAATATGGGTTATTTGTAACATCTGTACCTACTCCCATAACTAACATACATTGTGCAACCTCAATTCCATTTATTTTAACAACTGGTCTATAGTCAAGATCATTTGTAGCATCTCTATGCACATCTATAGAAATTCCAGCATGCCCCATGGCAGCTATTGCATTTTTTACTGTTATTCTAGACCTTGCATATGAACTAGTATATGTACCATAATCATGAGGTGTTGTATCATGTACCACTTCAAACCCTTTACTATCCAAATTTTCTTTAAACTTTTTAGCAACTGAAAGCATATTATATGATGCATCTTGCGAACGTCTAGCTCCTGAATATTCAAATTTATATTTATCACTATTTGCATAACTTTCAGACGTATGGGTATTATATAGCAAAATTTTATCACTTTTTTTTGTTAGAGTAATATTTGACGCAGCAAGGGATTTGAAGTCTATGTCTCTTTTTGATGAATAATTAAGTATTTTCATTTTATTTAAATTTATTCTTTGTATATTTTCGCTATTTTCAGTTATTTCTACATTAATATCTTTGTTTTTTCCAAATACACTTTGTTCATTTTTATCTTTTACAAGACTATCTAATATTTCTATTTCATCATCCTTATTTTCTGATTTTTTTGCTTCATCAATGGATTTGATTTCGTTAAATAAATAATTTTCCTTATTATATATTCCATACGCATTAAATACATCTGCAAGTTCGACATTATTCCCCTCAGCTTGTCTAAAATTAGAACCAAAATATATTACTTTTGATAAAAAAGGAATATGTTTTGCAAAAAGATATATTCCGAAAATTAAAATAACTAACATAAATAATTTAGATGTATTTAACCCTAGTTTTATATTTTTTTTATCAAAGCCATTAAAATTATTTATAGTTACTTTATTTTCATTTCTCTTATTCTGTGCTTTTATTTTATCTACTAACCATTTACTATCATTATGCTTTTTTTTAGATAAAAAAACAGCTGTAATTTTCATAAACTTATCACCTTAGTTTAATTGTATTACAACTATTTATTATATATTACTAATATTTTTTAATCTAATAAATTATTCATTTCATTACTATATTTATCTAAAAGTGTAATTGTTTTTTCTTTTAGATCTATAACTTCTTTTTTTATATCTAATAATTTTTCTTTTTCCATCTCTATTAAATGTTCAATTCTGTCTTTTTCTTGCATTGATTCAATTCTTGAATTTTCTATAATTTTTTTAGCTTGATCCTCAGCAGTAATTAGTGCATTTGCTACTTTTTCTTGTTTTGCTATATAATCTGTTTCATATTTTTCTAATTTTCTTTTTAAAATAGTAAGTTCGTTTGCAATTCTGTTTGCATCTGATTTTTCAGCTTGGATTTTACTTTCATATTCTGCTTTCATAGCTTTTATATATTCTTCTACTTCTCTTTTATCGTAACCAAACATTTCGTTACTAAATTTCTTTTCGTTCTCCATTTATTACTACCTCCACAACTGCCCCTCAATGTTTTCTGTATTATATCAAATTTTTACCCGATTTTCAATCTTTTTAATAAAATTTTACTTTATTTAGATATAATTCCACCTGCAATTACCACATCATCAATGTATATAACACAAGACTGACCTGGAGCAATAGCAAACTGAGGTTCATCAAATATAATTTTTATTTTATCACCATATAAATATGCAGTTGCATTAGCCTCTTTAGCCTTATACCTAATTTTTACTTTAACATTAGTCCCTTCTTTTGTTATTATATTATCTATTAAAATATTTACATCTTCAATTAGTAAACTTCTACTTAATACACTATTTTTTTCTCCTACAATTATTTTATTTTCATCAGGATTTATATTTACTACATATAACGGCTTTTCATTTTGAATACCAAGACCTTTTCTTTGACCTATTGTATAATGAGTAAATCCAGTATGTTTTCCTCTTACTTTACCATTAATATCAACAATTTTTCCCTCTTTAACTTTAATATTTTCGTCTAAAAATCTGGTATGGTTATTATCTGGTATAAAGCAAATATCTTCACTATCTGGTTTAGATGCAACAAGCAAATTATTTTCTTTTGCAATTTTTCTTACATCATCCTTACTTTCAAATCCTTGCAAAGGAAAAAGTATATGTGGAAGTAATTCTTTATCTATAGGATATAGCACATAACTCTGATCTTTTAAAATGTTATCAGATTTTTTTAGTACAAAACAATTATATTTCTCACTATATTCTGTTTTTGCATAATGACCCGTTGCAATATAATAGCAATCAAGTTTTTTAGCAAGTTCATACATTTTTCCAAATTTTAAAAACCTATTACACATAATACAAGGATTAGGAGTTCTTCCAGATTTATACTCATCAATAAAATTATCAATTACATATTTTTTAAATTCTTCTCTAAAATCATATGTATAGTGTTTTATTCCAAGTCTATGACATACTCTTTTTGCATCATTTATCGTACTTAAACTACAACAAGCTGTTTCATTTTCTACAAAGCTCTCATCCTCAAAAAGTCTCATTGTAATACCAATTACTTCATATCCAGCATTTTTTAGTAATATGGCACTTACTGAACTATCTACTCCTCCACTCATTCCAAGTAATACTCTTTTTTTATTTTCCATTTTTTCTCCTCTTTTACAAATTAATACATATATAGTATAACATAATTACAGAACAAAAGCTAGTAAATACATTACTATTTACCAGCTTTTAAAAATCTACTCCTCTATTTTATTTAATATTTCACATATACTATTTATCAAATAATCAACTTCTTCTTTTGTATTGTCTATACCAAAGGTTGTTCTAATCGTACCACCTATATATTCATCTGGTACATTTATAGCTGAAAGCACATGTGATTTTTGTATTGCACCAGCAGTGCATGCAGAGCCTGCTGATACACATATTCTCTTCAAATCCAAATTAAAAAGCATAGCTGCTCCATCAACATTTTTAAATGAAAAATTTGCATTATTTGAAAGTCTGTTTTTAGTATTTCCATTTAACCTTGCATTTGGTATTTTTTTCAAAATATTTGAAATATAATAATCTCTTAAATTTTGAATATATTTATTATTTTCTTCTAAATTTGAATATGCTATTTTCATCGCTTCAGCCATTCCAACTATTGCTGCCACATTTTCGGTTCCTGCCCTTTTATTACTTTCCTGATGTCCGCCATCAATAAATTTGGAAAAGTTTATTCCTTTTTTTACATATAGTGCTCCTATTCCCTTGGGGCCATGAAATTTATGAGCAGATAACGATAATGAGTCTATATTTAATCTGTTTACATCTATATTTATACTACCTACTGCTTGCACAGCATCAGTATGAAATATAACATGATGTTCTTTTGCAATTTTACCTATTTTCTCTATGGGCTCGATAGTTCCTATTTCATTATTTGCAAACATAACAGAAATAAGTATTGTATTTTTATTTATTAACTTTTCAAGTTCGTCTAATTTTACAATTCCACTTTCATCAACATCTACATATGAAATTTTAAATCCTTCTTTTTCAAGAGATCTACAAGTTTCAAGTACAGCAGGATGTTCTATTTTAGATGTAATTATATGATTTCCTTTACTTTTGTATGCTCTTGCTATACCTTTTATTGCAGTATTATCACTTTCACTACCACATGAGGTAAAATATATTTCACTAGGATTTGCACCAATTATATTTGCAATTTCTTCCCTTGCATCTTCAATAGCACATCTTGATTTTTGTCCAAAACTATATATTGATGATGCATTTGCATAATTTTCTTTTAAATATGGTAACATTTTTTTTAATACATTTTCATTTAAGCTTGTTGTTGCTGCATTATCGAAATATTTTATGTTCATTTTTCCCACCTTTTAAACAATTATTAATATGATAAGTATAGCATATTTAATTTTTTTTTACAACAAAGGAAATATTTTTTTATTTTTCATTTTTTTATTTTCTTTTATATTTCCACATTTTTTGCAAATAATACTTTTAGGTGATTAAAATGAGTTCAAATGTAAATATGACAAATCAGGAATACTCTGATTATGTAGATACAAAAGCAAAAAAAAGTCCTATTTTAAAAAATATAATTCTTGCTTTTATAGTTGGAGGGCTTATTTGTATAATAGGTCAAATAATTACAGATATATGTATGCATTATGGGATTGATAAAAAAAGTTCTACAACAATTACAACTATAATATTAATATTTATTGGTGCTTTTTTAACAGCAATTAGAGTGTATCCAAAGCTTGGTAAACATGCAGGTGCAGGTTCTATCATACCTATCACAGGTTTTTCTAACTCAATAGTTGCTCCCGCAATTGAATTTAAACTTGATGATTATATTTTAGGGCTTGGTGCAAATATGTTTAAAATTGCAGGACCAGTATTAGTGTATGGTATTACAACTTCGGCAATTATTGGATTTATATATTGGTTATTAAAATTATTTATAATATAGGAGGGAAAAATGAAAGTTGGAAATCAAACAATAAAATTTAAAAATTCTCCAAAAATATTTGATACTTCATCTATTGTTGGGCCAAAAGAGATGCAAGGCCCTCTTGCAAACGAATTTGACATGCATAGCGACGATATTTTCTTTGGAGAGAAAACTTTTGAAAAAGCTGAATCAAGAATGATGAATAACTGTATTAATAATTTATTTACAAAAACTGGTATGACACCTGAAAAAATAGATTATATTTTCGCTGGCGACCTTCTTAACCAATGTATGGCATCAGGTTTTTGTATTAGAGAATTAGATATACCTTTTTTTGGAATATATGGTGCATGTTCAACATTCGTAGAATCATTAATACTTGCATCAAGTTTTATAGATTCAGAATATGCAAGTAAAGTAATTGCTGCAACTTCATCACATTTTTGTAGTTCTGAAAGACAATTTAGAATGCCATTAGAGCACGGTAATCAAAAAAGTCCAACTGCACAGTGTACTGTTACTGCTAGTGGATGTGCTTTGGTAGTTCCAAAAGATTACAAAGATACAACAGGTGCTTATGCAACATATGCAACTCCTGGAAAAATTATAGACCTTGGAATAAAAGATGGAATGAATATGGGAGCTGCAATGGCACCTGCAGCTTTTAATACTATAATGACACACTTAGAGGATACTGGTAGGAATGCTGATTATTACGATGCAATTATAACCGGAGACCTAGGAGTTCTTGGCTCAGATATATTGGTAGATTTATTTAAAAAAGAAAATATTGATATATCTTTAATACACAAAGATTGTGGTAAATTAATATATGATTATGCAACTCAGGATACCCATTGTGGTGGAAGTGGTTGTGGCTGTATGGCAAGTGTATTTAGTGGTTATTTTTATAAACTATTAAAACAAGGTAAATTAAATAAAGTTTTAGTTGTTGCAACTGGTGCACTTATGAGTACTCAATCATCTCTTCAAGGAGATTCAATTCCTGGAATTGCTCATGCAATATCAATAGAAAATGAGGTGGTATAAATGGACATATTTATTGAATATTTAAAAGTATTTGTAACAGGTGGAATTATATGTTCTATAGGGCAAATACTAATAGATAAAACAAAACTTACTCCTGCAAGGATTTTAGTTATATTTGTAACATTAGGAACAATACTTACTTCAATTGGAATTTATGGAAAAATAGTTGAATTTGGAGGAGCTGGTGCCACTGTCCCTATATCAGGATTTGGGTATTGCCTTGGAACTGGTGTTATTGAAGAAATAAATAGTGTAGGTTTTCTAGGAATATTTACAGGTGGCGTAAAAGCATGTGCTGCTGGAATTTGTGCTGCTGTTGTTTTTGGTTTCTTATGTGCATTATGTTCAAAACCTAGTATAAAATAATAGTTACTATTCAGACTAGAATCTAAAATTTTAGTAACAATATGTATCTAATAGAAATAAAATATTTAAAATTGATAAATATCGTACTTAAAACAAAGAAAAAAAGGTTAAATGTGAATAACATAATTCATATTTAACCTTGATGTTTTTTTATTTTTTCAAATTTAACTTATACCACAATGATAGTCTGTGCTACTTGATATAAAGCCTAGGGCGAAACCCTATACTGTCAGCCGTGCCAAAGGCACTATAGCTGCCACGAACTGAAACAGGATCGGCACTACCGTCAAGATGGTAGCCACCGCCACGATAAACGAAATCAGAACTGCTAGTCTCACTCGTCCATTCCCATACATTTCCTGCTAAATCATAAATATTTTTAGTCTTCCAATTTTCACTAAATCCTGCTGTCCTTTTTGTTCCACTATTTTCATTAGCTGTAGATAATGAATCTTTGTAATTTCCATAATATCTACTATCTGTTAAACTTGCTGATGCATTTATACTACTTA
>ENA-OPCO01000239-OPCO01000239.1-human-gut-metagenome-genome-assembly--contig:-NODE-239-length-41636-cov-5.169404_pt1 | contig 41636 bp, 33 predicted proteins | sample MGYA00241562_ERZ501475 | MGnify/ENA primary metagenome ERZ501475 (study PRJEB25962, sample SAMEA2042627) | human gut metagenome | biome: human gut; feature: human-associated habitat; material: faeces... | reverse complement strand
CAGCCACTGTCAACGGCGGGTATCTGGTCACCCCCCATGTGGTGGATAAGATCACCGATTCCAACGGCAACGTCATTCAGGAGATCGGTTCCAACATCCGCCGTCAGGTCATCAGCGAGTCCACCAGCGATGTCATCCGCCAGATGATGGAGTACGAGGTGGGCAACGGCACCGGCGGCGGCAAGAACGCCTACGTTTCCGGCTACCGCATCGGCGGCAAAACCGGCACGGCACAGGTTTACAAGAATGGACGCGTCGTGCGCGACACGCACATCGGGTCGTTCTACGGCTTCGCGCCGGTGAATGATCCGCAGGTGAGCATCCTCGTCATTGTCAAGGAGGCGGACGTGCCGATTGACTACGGCGGTACGACGGCGGCGCCTTTTGCCCGGCAAATCATGCAGGAAATGCTGCCGTACCTCGGAATTGACCCGGAAAATGACGAAAAAGATGAAGAAATTGAAGTTCCTGCGCTGAAAGGCTTGACGATTGGCGATGCAAAGCGTAAACTGTCACAGGTGGGATTGGAAAGCGTGACGGACGGCGCGAACACCGTCGTGCTGGATCAATTGCCGCCGGCGGGCGCGAAGCTCGTCAAAGGCGGGCATGTGATGCTCTACACCGCCGGTTCAGAGGAGCTGACGCCGGAAGAGCTGGTCTGTGTGCCTGACCTGACTGGCTTGGGCGATGTAGATTGCGCGCGCCTTGTGCGCCAGCGGGGACTAATGATGTCCATGACGGGGCAGGGGCTGTGCACAGAGCAAAGCCCTGCAGCGGGAGAATATGTACAGCCCGGCACAACGATTTTTCTGCTGATGGCCGGGGATGACGAATAAAGGAGCTAATTGACGATGGAACTGAGACAGCTTGTCAAGGAAGTGCCGTACTTGCTGGAAACCAGGGGCGATATGTCCGTGGAGATTGCGGCGCTGTGTTCCAACAGCCGGGAAAAGACCGAAAACGGCATCTTCTTCTGCTTTGCCGGCGCACACTTTGATGCGCATCAGTATGCCTCGCAGGCGGTGCAAAATGGCTGCGTGGCACTGGTGGTGGAGCGCTTTCTGGACGATGTGAATGTGCCGCAGGTGCTGGTAAGCAATGGCCGCGCGGCGATGGCGAGAATCTGCGAGGCGTTCTTTAATCATCCGGAGCGGAAAATGCGCTTCGTGGGCATCACCGGCACGAAGGGCAAGACGACGACCAGCTACATGGTCAAGTCTATCTGCGAACAGGCGGGCTTCAAGTGCGGGCTGGTCGGCACGACGGGCAACATGATCGGCGAGAAGCACATCCCGTCCAGCAAGACCACGCCCGATCCGATTGACCTCATGCGCGACTTGAACGAGATGGTGCAGGCAGGCGTGCAGGTGGTCGTCATGGAGGTGTCGGCGCACGCGCTGGATATGCACCGGCTGGACGGCATGACGTTCGAGTGCGGCTGCTACACCAACCTCAGCCAAGACCATCTGGACTACTTCGGTACGATGGAGAACTACTTCCAGTGCAAAAAGGCGTTCTTCACCTCCGGCATGGCGAAGAATGCCGCCATTAACGCCGATGACGAGCGAGCGGCGGAGCTGCTGCGCGACGTGACGATTCCGCATATGACCTACGGCATCGCGGCGGAGGCGGATTTGTTCGCGCGCGACATTGAGATTACCGAAAACGGCGTGTCCTTTGAGCTGCGGCTGCGCAACGCGGAATACATCCAAATCAACCTGCGCATGACGGGCATGTTCAATGTCTACAACGCCTTGTCCGCGGCGGCGTGCGCGCTGATTCTGGGCGTGTCGCCGGAGAATGTCCGCGCGGGGCTGGAAAGCATCCACAGTGTGCCGGGGCGCATTGAAATGCTGCCGACGAACACGCCGTACCGCGTGATTCTGGACTACGCCCATGCGCCGGATGCGCTGAGCAACATCCTGCGCACCTGCCGCACGTTCACCAAGAAGCGGTTGATTGCGCTCTTCGGCTGCGGCGGCGACCGCGATAAGGGCAAGCGCCCGATCATGGGGCGCATCGGCGGCGAACTGGCGGATTTGTGCATCCTCACCAGTGACAATCCGCGCACGGAAGACCCGATGGAAATCCTGCGCGAAATCGAGGAGGGCATCAAAGAGACGACGGGCGAGTACGTCGTCATCGAGAACCGTCGGGACGCTATCCGCCACGCGCTGGAAATCGGGCGGGAAGGCGACATCATCGTTCTGTGCGGCAAGGGTCACGAGACGTATCAGGAGACAATGGGCGTCAAGCGGCCGTTCGACGAGAAAGTTGTCGTGCAGGAGCTGCTGACGGAACTGCGCGGCGAGTAAGCCGCTGCGCATTGAATACCCGATAATAAGGAAGGATTACCTATGCTGACAAATGTACTGCTTGCGCTGGTGCTGTCCGCGGCGATTGCGCTGGCGACCGGCCCGAAGCTGATTGAATGGCTGCGCGGTCACCAAATGAAAACGAGCGAGAACGAACTCGGCCCGAAGGAGCACCTGAAAAAGCGCGGCACGCCGATTATGGGCGGGCTGATGATTGCGCTGGGCTGCATCGTATCGTTTGTGCTGTGCGCGGCGTATACCGGCGCGTGGGTGACGACGATTCTGCCGCTGCTGCTTGTATCGCTGGGGTCGATGGCAGTCGGTCTGGCGGACGATTGGACGAAGGCAGTCAAGCATCGTTCCGAAGGGCTGACCCCGTGGCAGAAGATCATCGGCTTGTCCGTGGTGTGCCTCGGCTTCTCGGTTTGGTGCTACTTCACGCAGGGGAGCAAAGTGCTGCTGCCGTTTGCGAATACCGAATGGGACTTAGGGCTGTGGTATATCCCGCTGCTGGCGCTGACGGTGCTGTTTATGACCAACAGCGCGAACCTGCAGGACGGCATCGACGGCATCCTGTCCAGCGTGACGAGTGTCGGCTGCATGGGCTGGGCGGTGATTGCGGGCCTCAGCGCCGTGACGGTCTATCAGCACCTGAATGGCGGCTCGTTCGGCATTCCGATGGTGAAGATTCCCGACGACCCCGACGCGGCGCGCGCTTTGCAGGATAATTACAGCGCGATTGCCATTTTCGCGGCGGCGCTGTGCGGCGGCTGCCTCGGCTTCCTGCGCTACAACCGCTATCCGGCAAAGGTGTTCATGGGCGACACCGGGTCGATGTTCATCGGCGGCGCGGTGGTCGGCATGGCGATGCTGCTGCGTCAGCCGTTCCTGCTGCTGCTGATTGGCTTCACCTGCTGCATGTCCAGCGTGAGCGTCATTTTGCAGCGCTACTATTACAAGGCGACCCGCAAAATCTACGGGACACCCCGGCGGCTGTTCAAAATGTCGCCGCTGCACCATCATTTTGAGAAGTGCGGCATGAAGGAAACGCAAATCGTGCTGATCTATACCGTGGTGACGCTGGTGCTGACGGCGCTGGCGGTTATTTCGGTCATCGTGTAAGGAGAGCGAAAAATCATGCGCAATACGGAAAAATACGCGGGCAAGCGCGTGCTGGTGGTTGGCATGGCGCGCAGCGGGATTGCGGCGGCACAGCTGCTGTGCAAGGCAGGCGCGCGCGTTATCATCAATGACAGCAAGACGGCGGAGCAGCTGGGAGACAGCTTGAAGCCGCTGGAAAATCTGCCGCTGGAGCGCCGTCTGGGCTGCCCGGCGATGGCGTGCCTGGACGGCATCGACGCGATGGTCATCAGCCCCGTCGTGCCGGACAACGCGCCGTTCGTCTTGAAGGCGAAGAAAATGGGCGTGTACGTCACCGGTGAGCTGGAAATGGCGTATCAGCTGTCCTCCGGAGAGATGGTGGCGATTACCGGCACGAACGGCAAGACGACGACGGTCACGCTGCTGGGCGAAATCTTCCGCAATGCAGGCCGCACGACCCATGTGGTGGGCAACATCGGCTATCCGTACAGCGCGGCAGGTCTTGACAGTCAGGACGGCGACCTGTTCGTCTGCGAAGTCTCTTCCTTCCAAATGGAGACGGCGGAGACGTTCCACCCGAAGGCAGCGGCGCTGCTCAACATCACCGAAGACCACCTCAATCGCCACGGCACGATGGAAGTCTACACGGCGATGAAGATGCGGCAGTTCCAGAACATGACGGCAGAGGACGTCGCCGTGTTCAACGCGGACGACCCGGCACTTGCACCGCTGATTGGGCAGGTGAAGGCGCAGGTGATGCTGTTCAGCCGCAAGCGGGAAGTGGATCAAGGCGCGTTCGTCCGGGATGGCGAAATCGTCGTGCGCTTCCATGGTGCGGAAGAGACGATTTGCCCCGCGAAAGACGTGTTCATTCCCGGCCCGCACAACCTCGAAAACGCGCTGGCGGCGTGCTGCATTGCGGCGGCGATGGGCGTGAAGCCGGACGTGATGGCGCACACGCTGCGGACGTTCCAAGGCGTGGAGCACCGCATCGAGTTCGTCCGCGAGCTGGACGGCGTGCGCTACATCAATGACAGCAAGGGCACGAACGTGGACAGCACCATCAAGGCAATTCAGACCATGACGCGCCCGACTGCCATCATCCTCGGCGGCTATGACAAGCACTGCGACTTCACCCCGATGGTGCAGGAAATGCTGGCATCGCCCTACATCAAGGAAGCCGTGCTGATTGGCGCGACCGCCGACCAGATTGAGCGCACCTGCCGCGAAAACGACTACACGCACCTGCACCGCGCAGGGACGCTCAAAGACGCCATCGACCAGTGCCGCGCGCTTTCTTCCGACGGGTGGAATGTGCTGCTGTCCCCGGCGTGCGCGTCGTTTGACATGTTCTCGGACTATGAGAGCCGCGGGCGCATCTTCAAGGAGCTTGTGCGCGAACTGAAATAATCCCCATCCCTGTGCGCTGAGAAAGGAGCAGGCATGCTTCAGGTAAAAAGCGCACAAAAGCGACAGACCGCAATACCGCTGAAAAGACGCAATCCCGTGGACGGTACGCTGGTGATCATCCTCATCATGCTGCTGCTCGCGGGATTGCTGGTTCTATTTTCCGCGACGTTCTATACCGGCACGTCCACGCGCAGCCCGTACAGCGAGGTGCTCAAGCAGCTGCTGGGCATTGGGCTGGGCACGGCGGCGTGCATCGTCACCAGCCGCATTCCGTACCGCTGCTGGCAGCATCCGTATGTCGTGGTGGGCGGATTGGCGTTGTCCGCGGTGCTGCTGGTGCTGGTCATCATACCGGGCGTTGGCGTGTACATCAACGGTTCGCGGCGGTGGCTGTCGCTGGGCGGATTGTCCTTCCAGCCGTCAGAAATCGCGAAATTCGCCGTGGTGCTGTATATGGCGACGACGCTGACCTACCGCGGCGAGCGCATCCGCCGTCTCTTCACGGGCATTGTGCCAGTGCTGGTCGTGCCGGGAGTTGTATTCCTGCTGATTCTGGAGCAGCCGAACCTGTCCACCGCGGGGTCAATCCTCATCGTCAGCCTGATTCTCATCATCATGGCAGGCGCGAAGTGGCGGCATATTCTGCTGATGCTCTTCGGCGGGCTGGGCGTGGGCACGTTCTACGCATGGTCGGAGCCGTATCGGCGGCGTCGTCTTCTGTCCTTCCGCAACCCGTTTGCCATGATGAGCGATGAGGGCTACCAGCTCAGCCAGTCGCTGATTGCGTTCGGGTCGGGCGGCATTTTCGGCATGGGGCTGGGCATGGGGCGGCAGAAGTACGCCTATCTGCCGTATCCGGAGAGCGATTTCATCTTCGCCATCGTGGGGGAGGATTTCGGGCTGCTGGGCTGCCTGATTGTGGTGGCGCTGTTTGTGGCGCTGATGCTGCGGGGGATGCGAATCGCCATGCGCTGCCCGGATAAGTTCGGCACGCTGCTGGCGGCGGGGATTACCAGCAGCATCAGCGTGCAGGCGTTCCTCAACATGGGCGTGGTTGTGGGCATTCTGCCAACGACGGGGCTGCCCCTGCCGTTCTTCTCCGCCGGCGGTACGTCGATTTCCATCACGATGGCAGCCATCGGCATCCTGCTCAATATTTCCCGTGAATCAGCTATTTGAACTGCGAAATTGGCACAGCGCCTGTTTTCCGGCATAGGCTGAAGCACAGGAGGTGGACGCGGATGGAAGCGTTTGTTGTGCGGGGCGGAAGAAAGCTGGAGGGTACGATGCGCGTCGATGGCGCGAAGAACGCGGCGCTGCCCATTCTCGCGGCTTCGGTGCTGACGGAGGAAACGGTGGTGCTGCAAGGCGTGCCGATGATTTCCGACGTGCGGAAGATGACGGACATCCTGACGATGCTGGGCTGCCAGATTCGCCGTGATGGACACACGCTGACGCTTGACGCGGGCGGGTTGAACCGCACGGAAATGCCGGACGCTCTCTCCAAGCAGATTCGCTCGTCTATCTTCCTGCTCGGGCCGATTCTCTCGCGCTTCCGGCAGGCAACGGTTACATATCCCGGCGGCTGCGAAATCGGACTGCGCCCCATTGATTTGCACCTGTCAGGACTGCGCAGTCTGGGCGTGGCGATTCACGAGGAAGGCGGCGTGATTCACTGCGACGGCGGCAATATGCACAGCGGCGAGGTTCATCTGGACTACCCCAGCGTCGGCGCGACGGAGAATATCCTGATGGCGGCGGTGCTGCTGCCGGGAATTTCTGTTATTCACAACGCGGCGCGCGAACCGGAAATTGTCGATTTGGCGAACTTCATCAACGCAATGGGCGGAAGCGTCCGCGGCGCGGGCAGCGCGGTTATGACGATTGAGGGCGTGAAGCGCCTGCACGGCGTGCAGTGGACGCCCATGCCCGACCGCATTGTTGCCGGAACGCTGCTGGCGGCAGGGGCAATTACAGGCGGCACCATTGAGCTGACTCGCGCCCCGGTTCAGGCGCTGCTGGCGGTGAATGCGAAGCTGCGCGAAATGGGCTGCGACGTGCGCGAGGAAGAAAAACGCATTATTCTGACTGCGCCGGAGCGTTTGACAGCGTTTGCACAGCTGCAGACGCAGCCGTATCCCGGCTTCCCGACGGATATGCAGGTGCAGATGCTGGCGCTGCTGTCCGTGTCCGAGGGGACGGGCGTGGTTGTGGAAAACGTGTTCGAGAACCGATTTACCCACGCGGGGGATTTGAACCGCATGGGTGCGCGCATCCTATGCAGCGGACGAACGGCGGTTGTTCGCGGTGTCCCGGAACTGTACGGCGCACGGGTGACAGCGCGCGATCTGCGCGGTGGCGCGGCGTTGACGCTGGCGGGACTAAAGGCACAAGGCGAAACGCAGGTGGACGGCGCGGAGCTCATCGACCGCGGCTATGAGCATTTTGAGACACAGCTGACCTGTTTGGGCGCGGATATCCGCCGCGTACATGCGAACGCATAATCAGGACAGCACGGAAGGAGGAATGACCCCCGTGACACAGGACAACTGGCAGCCGGGCACGCCGCCGGGCGGCAGACGGCGCACACAGCATCCGACAGCAGAAAACCCGTTTGAGGAACCGGAACAGTCGCCGGAACTGCGTCAGGAACGCTCGCCGGATCTGTACCGGGCGACAAACCCCTTCTGGAATCAGCCGTTTCGGGACGCAGAATCAGCTTCTGCGCCCCCTGATTTGGGTGAGCCGCCGCAGAGCCCCCCGCCGGAAGCGTCGGTGTGGAGCCATCCGCCTGTACTGGACACAGACAGCTACTCGGAGGAAACGCAGAAGCGCCATCACCGCACGCGGCGGGTGTGGAAAGCAATCGTGCCGCTTGCGCTTGCCATTCTCTTTGTCGCGTTCCTGTTCGGGGGTGTGCTGACTGTCCGCAACATCAGGGTGACGGGCAACGTGCGCATCAGCGCGGAGGAAATCATCCGCCTGTCCAAACTGAAACTTGGGCAGTCGTCGTTGATTAATGAGAAAGAAATCTCCAATCGTATCGAACAGAATCCGTATCTGATTTGCCGGATGGTGTCTCTGGAATCCTTCGACACGATTTGCATCGAAGTTAAGGAGCGGCAGGAAGTCACGTTCCTGACCACATCGGGCATCGGCGTAATTACCGACGCGCATGGCTACGTCCTGCGCACGGTGCAGAACGCGAACGAATCGCATCCGGAACTGGTGCGCGTGCAGGGCTTAAGCGTCAAAAAGACGATCATCGGGCAGAAGCTGATTGCCAATCAGCAGAAGCAGCTGGACGCTGTGACCGAGGTGCTGCTGCAGCTGACCGTCATGGGCGGACTTGACCAGATTGCCGTATTAGATGTCAGCTCGCTGGACAGAATACGGATGCAGACGATGGACGGCATGGAAATTGTGCTGGGGGATTCATCACTGCTGCATGAGAAGCTGCGGGCGTTCCTTATCGTCCGCATGGAGCTTTCGGCAATGGGCAAAACGGGCGGCACACTGACGCTGACGGACGCGGTGAATCCGGTTTATGCGCCGCCGACGGTGTAATACAATCATCATCAGCACCGCAAAACATGAAAATCGGATAAAAATGACGGCGAAAAACATTCAAAACGCCCGAAAGCACTTGCATTCCAGAGAAAAAAGGCTTATAATGAAAAATGGTATATTGGATAGGTGACTGCGCCTGTCTGGCGGGGGAAAAGCCGTCTGCTGACAGGCTGGCAGAAACCAAGGTACAGGGGTGTCAGAACCGCAATTTTCCCGGCTTCAGCCGTCCGGCAGAACGGCCAGACCGGGAAACAGGGGGTATGAGAGTTCATGAAGATTACGGTACCGACGATTGACTTTGGAACCAGCAAAATCGTCACGATGGTCGCGCAGAGCAATGGCGAACGCTGTGATATCGTTGGCTCCGGCGCTGTGCCGTACAGCGGATATTTGCAGGATGGCTGGAACAACCCCGATGAAATTCGGGATGTGATTCGCACTGCCATTGATCAGGCGCAGAAAACCGGCAACTGCCGCATTCATGAGCTGAATGTCGGTGTGCCGGGCATGTTTACACGCGTGATTGTCAAGGAAGTGCATGTGTCGCTAACCGGGCCTGATCCGCATGTTACAGCGCAGGATGTCCGCGCGTGCTTCAAGCTGGCGGAAGAATCCGGCGGCGACCGCATCATTCATTCCGCGCCCGCGTGGTTCCGCGTGGATGACGGCAAAAAGACGCTGTCGCCCGTGGGTATCAAGGGTCGCGAACTGTCCGCCATGATTGCGCTGGTGACGGCGGACAAGTATTTCATTGATGATATCACCTACCGCCTGCGCGATATGGATATTGAGCCCCGCGAGTTCTACTCCACCGTCGCCGGGGAAGCGACATATGCCCTGAGCCAAGATGAGCGCGACAAGACGGCAATGCTCATCGATATTGGCTATCTGTGCACCGATGTGATGGTGATGGAGGGCGACGCGCTGATTTTCCACAAGTGCCTCGACATTGGCGGCGGTCATATTTCGGCGGACATTGCGGAGCAGCTGAATATTCCATTCCCGTTCGTGGAGGAAAAAATTAAGCAGACGTACAGCTTCAACAGCACCAATCAGGATGAGACGTATGTCATTCCTGCGACGGAGGATGAACCCGCCCGCACTGTCCGGCGCGACGAAGTGACCCCGATTATCGAAGCGAAAGTGGAGGAAATCGCGGAGGCCATCAACAAATCGCTGGAAGAAGGCGGCGTGAAGCTTGGCAAGTGGTCGAACGTCTATCTGACCGGCGGCGGCTTGATTCTCAACAAGGGAGGCAAGGACTTCCTTGCGGGCAAACTCCACCGAATCATCCGGGAGGCCCAGCGCACCAACAACAAAATGACCAGCCATGTTTTCTCCAGCGCCGTCGGGCTGACCATCCTCGTCGTGACGACGCAGGAAGAGCAGAAAGCACCAGAAGGCGGTGCAAAGGGGCTGTTCAGCCGTGCATTCCGCTGGCTGATGGGCTACTGATTGCAAGAAAACGCGGCATACAGGGCAAGATACCATATGAGCATATGAGTCAGGGGGATGCAACGTGATTGAAATTCAGAATGACCAATTGACCAGCAATTATGCTTCCATCAAGGTCGTGGGATGCGGCGGCGGCGGCGGCAACGCGGTCAACCGCATGGTCGAATCCGGCTTGCGCGGCGTGGAGTTCATCGCCATCAATACCGACATGCAGGCTTTGCAGATGTCCGGCGCGCAGACGAAAATCCAGATTGGTGAGAAAGTCACCAAGGGTCTGGGCGCAGGCGCGGTGCCGGAAGTCGGCCGCCGCAGCGCAGAGGAATCCCGCGAGGAAATCGCGGGTGCACTCAAGGGCGCTGACCTGGTGTTTGTCACCGCGGGCATGGGCGGCGGCACGGGCACGGGCTGCGCGCCGGTCGTGGCGGAAATTGCCCGCGAACAGGGCGCACTGACCATCGCGGTTGTGACCAAGCCTTTCGCCTTTGAGGGCAAGCAGCGGATGCGCAATGCGGAAGCGGGCATCTCTGACCTCAAGCAGCGCGTCGATACGCTCGTTGTCATCCCGAATGACCGGCTCTTGCAGGTCGTCAGCAAGGGGACGAGCATGGTCGAGGCGTTCGGCATTGCGGACGAGGTGCTGCATCAGGGCATCCAGGGCATCAGCGACCTGATTGCTGTGCCTGCGCTGATCAACCTTGACTTCGCGGACGTCAAGACCGTCATGGAATCCGGCGGCATGGCGCATATGGGCATCGGCTACGGCGAAGGCGAGAACAAGATGATTGACGCCGCCAAGAACGCCATTTCCAGCCCGATGCTGGAGACGTCCATCAGCGGTGCGCGCGCGGTGCTGATCAACATCACCGGCGGCAAGGATATTTCCATCATTGATATCAACGAAGCGGCAAACCTCGTCATGGAGGAAGCCGATCCCGATGCGAACATCATCTTCGGCGCGGGCATCGACGAGTCCATGGGCGACAAGGTGCGCATCACCGTGATTGCGACGGGCTTTGAGAAAACGCCGTTCCCGCCGCGTGAGCCGGTCAAGTCTGCGCGCGATATCAACCGCGATCGTCTCTATGGCAGCAATTACGGCGCGACCGGCGCGACCGGTGCGACCGGTGCGACCGGTGCGACCGGCAGCTATACGCCCGGCAACTACGGTGCGACGGGCGGGTACACGCCGTCCTACACCAGCAGCGACAGCTACAGCAGCCATCCGACCATGGGCGTTCCGCAAGCGCCGATGACGCAGCAGCCGGCACAACCCGCGTATTATGCGCCCCAGCAGCCCGCGCAGCCGCAGCAGCCGGCGTATGGTCAGCCGCAGCTGTTTGGCAATCAGCCCCAGCAGCTGGATTACGCGCAGCAGGGCTACACTGGCAATATGCAGCCTGTGCAGCAGCAGTACGCGGGCGGTGCAACCGGCCCGATGCCCTCTGTGCAGCCGCAGCAGCCCAAGCGCCCGACGACAGACGCCAACGGCGTACCTTCGTTCATGAAGCGCCGCGGCAACTAATATACACTACCAGCCCTGTTTCCGACGTGGAAGCAGGGCTTTTTGCATATTAGGATGAGAATTGCATTAGAAAAGTGCCTGTTCGCTTGACAAAACTTGCGCAAATATGGCAAAATGACGTTGATAGGAAAGATGCGTTTAAGCGAAATAGGAGGTAGAATGATGAAACGGTTGATTTCGATGCTGCTGGCGCTGATGATGCTGCTGGGCATGGCGACGGCGGAGGATGCGGCGGAGGACGCTTGGGAATACGAGCTGGTCGGGCGCGCAATAGAGCTTGTGCGGCAGATGGATGCGCAGGAGCGAGGGCGGCTGTTTGAGGACACGCTCAATATTACAGAGGTGGCATGTACAGAAACGCCGCAGCCGATTGACCGTGGAATGCCCCGGCAGGCGTTCATCAGCGTCAGCGTCAACGGCACGGACAAGTCGGCGTCGGTGTTGTTTTTTGTGCTGATGATGATGGATGCCTGCGCGGACACGGATGCGACGGACGAGACGGAAAACGCCTATCTGCGGATTGTAGAGCGCACGTTCGCGGTATCCCCGGAATTCGGGATGGACGCGCAGGAAACGAGCGCCGCCGCGAACTTGCTTTACGCCGGGGATGCGCCGGAAATGGGACTGTTGCTGCTGTCTTACGGCGAGCATGGCGTGGTGCTGGTGCGCTGGTTCGCGGAAAACGGCTGTGTGTGCCTGACGGCGATTCCGGTGGCGCATCAGGCGACCGAGCTGACAACGGACAAGCTGAGCGAATTCTACGCAGGCGAATTTGAGAAAGTTGACCTGTCCCGCGCGGCGGTGCTGGCGGAATCGGAACCGCATCAGCCGGACGAGGAGACCATCCGGCAGCTTGCCCTGCAATCAGCGCAGGAGATGCAGCACTGGGTGGCGCTGAGCGGCGAGCAGGAGGGCATTGTCCCGTGGAATACAGCGGAGACGGCGGTGCAAATCAGCATACTCGACTACGATGCGTCGCAGATGACGGCGTTTGAAGCGCAGATGCAGCAGTGCGGCAAGACGGAGACCGAGTTCCTCGATATCCTGGCGATTGCGCTGTACCCCTGCGACGCGCACGATGCGAGCGGTTTGCTATATCTGCGACCGAGGACGGGTACGCCCATTGTGGTGGCGTGGCAGGCAATGAACGGCGCGGTGGTGATGCGCAGCGTGTACGCGCCGCAGGAGTGACGGAAACAGTTGCAAAGAAAGGAAGAACCCCATGAAGAAGATGCTTGCAATTCTGCTTGCCCTGCTGATGATGCTCAGCGGTATGGCGACAGCGGAAGAAACGACGGATAACAACACGAACATCAGCCATATGCTGGAACTGTGCCAGCGCGTGGATATCCTCCTGCGCAGCGACCGCATTGTGGCCGATTTGGTGGGCGACACGGACGCCGCCATCACCGAGGAACAGAAGATTGTCAATCGCCTGCGCGCGGGAAACCGCACGATGCCATCTGCCGTCTACTATGTCACGGGCGAAACGCTGCTGACAGGCTTCATCGGCGATAACCCGGATTACACCGATACGCCGGAGCAGCGCAGGGTGATTCAGCTGATGCCGCAGCGCATTTTGATGGAGCAGCAGGATACATATGGCAAGCAAATGCTGAACCAGATGGCGCGCTCGACGCAGTATCCCAAGCCGGATGGCGAGCCTGAAATGGGCATGTATATCGCTCTGTACGCGGATGCGCTGCCGATGATGAGCTTTTGGATCAGCGATGGCACGGTGAACGACATGTACTGCACGCCGGTGCTCTCGGATGAATTGGCGGCGTGCAAATCCGCTGAAGAAGTGACGGCGTGGTTCGCAGCGCAGCAAATGCCCGAACTTGCCTGCACGGCGGTGGATTTGGCGGGCGTTGCGGCGTATCCCTTTGCGGAGGATCCGTTCGGCGACGAGGGCGAGCCTGTGCCGTTCGAGCGCCTGGCAGAAGCGGGCAATGCGCTGGATGAACTGATTGAAAGCCGCTATTTGCAGACAACGTGGGGCATCAGCGACGAGGATGTGGCGAAGCTGGCGGCATACGCGCATGAGGGGCAGTCGCCGCGCAGCATCTACCGTATTGAGCTGATGGAATCGTCGATGGCGCAGATGCTCCGTTTGACTTACCGTTCAGAAGCGCCGCAGGTGCTGTACGAGGTAACCTGCTCGTGGGCAATGGAAATGTATCACATGGTAACACTCTTTGCCATGTACGACGAATACAACGCGGGCGTGCGGACGTTGTATCAGCAGGAAGAGGACGAGGAGGAAAGCGACAGCCTCTTCACGGACGAAACGAGCGAGACGGATACGCCGGATGAATCCCTGAAGACGGAAGCGGAGAATTTCCAGAAACTGACGCAAGAAATCGACGCGCGCTACTCGCTGATTATGAACCAAGCCACGCAGAAACACTTGTACCTTGACTTGAACGAACGCACCAATGCCATGTACGTACTGCTGTACGATGAAGGCGCGCCGATTCTGGTGATGTCGAGCATGGAGAACGGCGTTTCGTGCCTGCATGTGCGCTATTTCCCGACGGCGCAGTTGGAAAACTGCCAGAACACAACGGACTTGATGTTCTACTTCACCGGCAACAATGTCCCGTTTGAAGTGACGGAAATCCTGCCGCAGGGTGATTTAGCGGACATGGCGGAAGCTGCGCAGTAAGCAAAGAAACGCCGCGCAAGGATTGGGCGAATCCTAAAAGTGACGGCACCGAAGGAGTGTCGGGGGCGAACGGAAAGCCCTGCGCCCCAAAGCAGAATATCCATAACAAAACACCGCCGCACCGGAAAGCAAATTACGGTGCGGCGGCGCATTTTGTTATGGGGCAAAAATCGATGCAGGCAGTTCTTCCTCCTGCTTTTCCTCCGGCTTTGGGGCGAAAAGCCCGCTGAACCACCGGCTCAGCGCACTTGGCTTCTCCACCCGCGCCACCTGCACGCTCTGCGTTCCTTCCAATAGGATGCCATTGTCCAGCAGCTCCGCGTGCACGGGAATTACGCGATATGTGTACGTTACACCGGGCTGGGCGCGGTTGTCGGTGTAGTAGAGTGTTTCGCCCGCGGCGGCGCGAAGCTCGGTCAGGATGAAGCTCTCTCCGGCAGCGTCGCGCTGAACGCGGTAGACGGCGGCATCACTGGCCTGAATGACCAGCAGCGGCTGCCCGTCGTCAGAATGCGAGACGGAGAAGGATTTTGCGGACGCGGGCGCATTCCACACATCACTCTTCTTCTTCGGCTGTGTGCCGTCGAGGAAAACCTCATTCAGGCGGTAGGCGCTCGGCGTGAGCGACGTGGCCAGCATCGGTTCGCCGCGCCACTCGATGGCCTTCTTGTCGATATCAGCGCTGACGATGCCCTTGGGCTTGGTGAAATCGGGCTTCTTGCGTCCTGTGTACCACGCGCGGAGAAAATTGCGCGCCAGCGAAGCGGGATTCGTGCCGCCAGAGACGCGGTTGGGCAGGCGGTGCGCCGCGTCCGGCTCGTCGTAGCCCATCCAGACGGCGGTGGACAATTCCGGGGTGTACGCCGCCATCCACACGTCACGGTTGCCGCCGCCGCTTTCATTGACCGTGCCGGTTTTGCCCGCGACAGGTGTCCCCGCGCTGGAGAGGCGTGTGCCCGTGCCGGAAGAAATGACGGTTTTGAGCAGACTCGTCATCAGATACGCGGACTGCGCCGAAAGCACGCGCGTGCCGATCGTTTCGCGCTCGTAAATGACATTGCCGTCACGGTCGGTGATGCGCTCGATGAAGTACGGCGCGTAGTATGTTCCGCCGTTGGCAAAGGGCGCGTACGCCGCCGCCATCTGCACGGGGGATGTGCCGTAGGTCATGCTGCCCAAGGCGAGGGAGAGATTCGCGTCGCGTTCATCCAGCTCAATGCCGACGCTTCGCAGATAACGCTGCGCAGTCTGGACGCCGATGGCTTGCAGCACCTTCACGGCGGGGATGTTCAGGCTGTTTTTGAGCGCCGTGCGGACGGTCACGTTCCCGTAGTAAGCATTGCCCGCGTTGCGCGGCTTGTAAGTGCCGAAAGCGGTTGGCGCATCGAGAATCACGCTGGCGCACGTCCATCCGGCGGATTCTATCGCGGGGGCGTAGACAGCCAGCGGCTTGAGCGCACTGCCGGGCTGACGGCGCAGCTGGGTCGCGCGGTTCAATCCGCGGCGGGTGACGTATTTGCGTCCGCCGACAATGGCGCGCACTGCTCCGCTGCTCGTGTCCACCGCGGCGGATGCTGCCTGCACGGGCGTGCCGTCCTTGTTGTCGGCGGGAAAGACATCCGTCAGGTACTGCTCGTCCATGATGCGCTGCATGTCCGGGTCGAGCGGCGTGTCGATGCGGTAGCCGCCCGCGAGCAGCGTTTCGGCGCTCACGTCCAGCCGGGATTCGGCCTCATCCAGCACGGCATCGACGAACCAGCCGTAATCTGTCTGCACCTGCGGCGCGCCGCGGGCGGGCAGTTCCTCCGCCATTGCCGCGTCGTATTCCGCCTGTGTCAGCATATTTTCCTCTAGCATGATGGACAGAATATACTCCCGGCGCTCGCGGTTGCTCTCCGGCGCGGATTGCAGGCTGTACGCGGATGGCGCTTTGATGGCAGCAGCGAGGGAGGCAGCCTGCGCAGGGGTCAACTCCGCCGCATCGACGCCGAACGTGACTTCTGCTGCCGCCTGCACGCCGTATGCGCCCTGCCCGAAGTAGATGAAATTCAGGTACATGTCCAAAATTTCGGCCTTCGTGTACTGCTTTTCCAATTGCAGCGCGAGGTGAATTTCCTCCAGCTTGCGCGCAATCGTCTTCTGGCTGGACAAGTGGGAGAGCTTAATCAGCTGCTGGGAAATGGTGGATGCGCCCTGACTGAACGCGCCGTCGCGGACGTTGGTGAGCATGGCGCCGATGATGCGCGTGATGTCAAAGCCCGGATGCTTGTAGAAGCGCAGATCCTCCGCAGCAAGGAACGCATTTACGACGTGCGCGGGCAGACACGACGTGTCGATGACCGTGCGGTTCTCCTTGCCGACGAGCGAGGTGACGTAATCGCCGTTCTTATCGTGAATGGCGCCGGTCTGGGCAAGCGACGTAAGCCGGGACGGGTCAAGCGACTGCCAATCCGCCACGGAAAACGCCTGATACGCCCAAACCGCGCCGCCGAGCAGCAGCATCAGCAAAATTGCCCAAATCGCCGGAAGCACCCAATGCCTTTCTTTCTTCATGCCTGCCACGCCTCCCATATTTCTCTTTCCATCCTGCCCCGAAAATGAAAAAAATCTGCATGGAAATATTTTTCATCACTCAATAGAGAGACGGTTTACGAAAAAAAGCAGATATTTCGTTTTTTTTTGTGAAAAAAGACTGGTCAAACGGGTGAAATTGGTCTATAATAAAGCACAGACAGATAGACGCGGCAGATGCCCGTCTGATTGAAGGAGGAAAACTGTGCGGAAACTTCTTGCGATTCTGCAAATCTTCGTGCTGATGGCAGCAATGGCGCTGCCGACAGCTTTCGCCGCCGAAGCGCCGATTATGCTTGCCGGCTTGGAAGCTGCGTCGTCCTCCAGCAGCACGGAAGCGCAGCATGACTGGGATACGAACTTATTCTTCCAAACAATGCAGGAAAAAACCGGGATTGCCTTCTCCTTTACCGAATACGTCAGCCGAGAGGCATGGACGGAGGCGAAAACGGAAATGCTGGCGGGCGAGGTTGCCATGCCGGATATGTTCTTCAAGGCGGAACTGACCCCGCAGGAGACGCTTGCGTTTTATGAAGCGGGCAAGCTGATTGACCTGCGCCCGTATCTGGCGGAGTACGCGCCGCACGCCTGGGCGCTGCTGGAAGCCAATCCGGAATGGATGGAAGCCGTTTCGCTGCCCGATGGCGCGATTGTCGCACTGCCGAGCATCAACGAACTGACGCCGAACAATACCCTGTGGATTAACAAGACGTGGCTTGACCGCTTGAAAATGGGCGTGCCGACGACGGCAGAGGAACTGACGGAGGTGCTTCGTCAATTCCGCGACCGCGACATGAACCAGAATGGCAGCCGCAACGACGAAATCCCGCTGTCCTTCGTGAGCATGTGGGACTTGCGCTTCTTGGCGCACGCATTCGGCATCAATGCGGATGATTACTATCTGACGGAGCAGAATGGAAAAATCAGCGAAGTGCTGACGACAGAGGAAAACCGCGCGTTCCTGATGTGGCTGCACGAGCTGTACACTGAGGGGCTGCTGGATTCGCAGGGCTTTATGGCCATGCGGCTGGTGGAGGCGGCAACGTCCTCGTCATCTTCCAGCAGCAGCGAAACGGCGAAGTATGGCGTATTCTTCGGTGCAACGCCGCAGGACGTGGTCGGCGTGAATCTCGCGTCGGAGTATATCGCACTTGATCCACTGGTGTACAACGGCCAGCAGGTTTACCGCGATTTCACCGGCGACCTCTATCGCGGCACGTTCGCAATTTCATCCACCTGCGCAGAGCCAGAAAAGCTGCTGCAATGGGTTGATTATCTCTACACGGACGAGGGCTTCCTGGCGGCGCAGGTCGGCAAGGAAGGCGAGGACTACGACTGGAACGACGATGGCACATGGGCGTATGCCCGCACGGCGGAGGAAGTTGTCGCCATGCAGGGCACGAACACCATTTGGACAACCTCGATGCCCTCCTATGCCAGTGCGGAAATTCAGATGAAGATGGATGATGACGCAACGCACGCACTGGCAGCGGAATTGGCGCGCGTCCGGCAATGGGAAAAGCGTGCAATGCCCTTGCTCTACCTGACGCAGGAGCAGATGAACCGTGTCACGGAGCTGCAAAGCGGCATCAGCACCTATGCAGAAACGCGCATGGCGTGGTTCGTCGCGGGTGACGTGGAACTTAATGATGAAACGTGGGCAGATTTCTGCACGCAGGTGAAGGCGCTGGGCATCGACGAGATGGTCAGTATCTGGCAAAGCGCCTATGACAACGCATGGCATCTTGACAAGTAATACTGTTTCCTGCATTCACCTGCACCATCTGCTCGCACCTTGGCGCATTCTCATTTGAAAATAGTATATACATACGCAAACCATTCAAGAAACCATCCATTGAATGAAAGGACGGAACAAACATGAATCAGTACGCCACGATGATCCGCAACCTAAAATCGCCTGAGGTGATGGAACGCCTGATGCACCTGTATGGCCGCCGCGACGGTATGCTGGTGGAGCAGACGGGACGCTATATTGGTTTGCTCAAACGGCATGAAGAGCTGTTTCACGAGAACCGCGAAGTGCTGATGATCAGCGCCCCCGGACGCACGGAAATTGGCGGCAACCACACCGACCACAACCGCGGGCGTGTGCTGGCGGCGGCAATCAACTTGGACACGCTGTCGGCGGTTTCCGCGCGCGACGATATGATGGTGGAAATCCACTCCGACGGCTATCCTGCCATCAAGGTGGATTTGGGAAACCTCGATGTCGTTGAAAAGGAGAAGGGGAAAACCCATGCGCTGGTGCGCGGCGTGGCGGCGCGGATGGCGGAACTGGGCTACAAAATCGGCGGCTTCAACGCGGCGGTGACGTCGAACGTCATGTCCGGCAGCGGCCTCAGCAGCTCGGCGGCGTTCGAGGTGATGACGTGCGCCATTTTTGACGCGCTCTACAATGGCTTCACCATCGACTACAAGACGCGCGCGAAAATCAGCCAGTACGCCGAAAACGTGTATTTCGGCAAGCCAAGCGGTCTGCTTGACCAGATGGCGTCTTCCGCTGGCGGTCTGGTGACGGTGGACTTCAAGCATGATGACCCCGATGTGCGCCCGATGCACTTCGACTTTGCCAAGTACGGTTATTCGCTGGTCGTGGTGGCGACGGGCGGCAATCACGCTGATTTGACGGACGATTACGCGGCGATTCCGGCGGAAATGAAGAAGGTGGCGGCACTGTTCAATGAACCGTACCTGCGCCGTGTGCGCCCGGAGGAGTTCTATCAGGCGCTGCCGACCCTGCGCGGCAAGGTGAGCGACCGGGCGCTGCTGCGCGCCATGCACTTCTTTGAAGAGGACGAGCGCGTGGTTCGTCAGGTGGCGGCGCTTGACCGCAACGACCTGTTCGCGTTCCTGTGGGAAATCATCTGCTCCGGTCGGTCGTCGTATATGTATTTGCAAAACGTCTATGCGAACCCGAAGGATCAGAGCCTGTCGCTTGCGCTGGCGATGGCGGAACACATGATGCTGGACAAGGACGGCGCGTGGCGCGTGCACGGCGGCGGATTCGCTGGTACGACGCTGAACTTCGTGCCGGACAAGCTACTGAGTCAGTTCATCGAGACGATGGAGGGCACGTTTGGGGAGCATTGCTGCAATGTGCTGGATATTCGTCCGGAAGGCGCGGCCGTGCTGCGGCTGGAATAATGAAATAATTTCGGCAAAATCTTGACAAGGACTGCCGCCTGTGCTATCATAACGATGGCGCGGGCGGCAGATTTTGCTGAAACGCGCGAAACAACTGCACAAGCCACTTGGAGCTTCTTCGGGGCAGGGTGAAATTCCCTACTGGCGGTACAGCCCGCGACCCTTCCGCACCGCAATGGGCAGGAAGGCTGAGCCTGTGAGACGAAAGTCAATTCCGGCGCCAACAGTATAGTCTGGATGAGAGAGGAAAGCTGGAAATATGCGCGGAATTTTGGCGAGTATGCCGAAGTTCCGTGATGTTCCGCCCCTGAAAAGCGAACCTGCTTCAGGGGCGTGCATATTTTTAAGGAGGCTTGTCCTATGACAAAGCAGAAAACCCGTTCCAATCTCTCTGTCCAGTACATGACGCGCATCGCCATTCTGGGCGCACTGTCCGCCGTCCTGTTCCCGCTGGAAATCCCGATTGTCGCGTTCTACAAGCTCGACTTCAGTACGCTTCCGGCGCTGCTCGGCGCGTTCTCGATGGGTCCGCTGCCGGGTCTGGCGATTCTGCTGATTAAGGACTTGTCACGTCTGGCGTATTCGTCGAGCATGTATGTTGGGGAGCTGGCGGATTTCATCATGAGCGCGGCGTTCATCCTGCCCGCGTCGCTGATTTACCGCAAGCACAAGACGCGCAAAACCGCGCTGGTCGGCATGGCGGTCGGCACGCTGTGCATGATTGTGGTGTCGGTGCTGGTGAACTGGAAGATGATGATTCCGTTCTACATGACCGCGTTCCACATGGACATGGAAGCGATTATCGGCATGGCGCAGAAGGCACTGCCGTTCGTGGATACGGAATGGAAGGTGCTGCTGTATGTGACGGCACCGTTCAATCTGCTGAAGGGCTTTGTGCTGAGCCTGCTGACGTTTGTGCTGTATAAGCGGCTGTCGCCGATGCTGCACGTCCGGAAGTAAAGAAAATAAACACGCGGACACAGTCTGAAAGCGCGCACAACTCAATCGCGAAAAAGGGTCAAGGGAGGAACTCCCTTGCAGAGTCCAGAGACAGCGTCTCTGGTGGGGTCAAGGGGCAACGCCCCTTGCGCCTCCTTATAATAGGAAGGAACATAACTATGAGAACACATTCTCCCAATGAAACACGCGAACTGGCGAAAAGGCTGGCGAAAGAGCTTCGGAGGGGGGATGTGCTTCTTTTGTGGGGCGATTTGGGCGCGGGCAAGAGCGAGTTCACGCGCGGACTGGCGCAGGGGCTTGGCGTGACGGCGACCGTCACCAGCCCGTCGTTCACCATCCTCAACGTCTACGACGACGGGCGAATTCCCCTGTACCACTTCGACTGGTATCGGCTGAACAGCGTTGAGGAGCTGTACGAAATGGGCATGGAGGAATTTCTCGGCGGCGACGGCGTGGCGGTGGTTGAGTGGCCCAGCCAGTGCCCTGAAGCCATCCCGGAAACGCACCTTGCCATCCGCCTGACCCCGGTGGACGAAACGACGCGCGATGTGACCATTACTCCGATGGGCGAATTCCGTGAAATATCCTTGGAGGAAGAACAATGAAGCTGCTTGCTGTGGATACATCCGGGCCGGTGTGCGGCGTGGCGATTTTGACGGAGGACGGCATTCGCCATGAGTGCGCTGTTATGAACCACAAGACGCATTCGGTCAACCTGCTGCCCATGATTGACAACGCCTTCCAGTCCACGGGGCTGACGATTCAGAACATGGATCGCTTGGCTGTCGTGGTCGGGCCGGGGTCGTTCACGGGCGTCCGGCTCGGCGTCAGCACGGTAAAGGGGCTGGCGCATGGCGCGGGGAAGCCCTGCGTCGCGGTCAACGCGCTGGAAGCAATGGCGGCGGGCATCAGCGGATTCAGCGGTGTCGTCTGCCCGATTCAGGATGCGCGCGCTGGGCAGGTGTACGGCGCAGCGTTCTCCGCGGGAGAAAATCGCCCGAATCGGCTGATGGCTGACACGCCGATGAAGGTTGAGGACTATGCAGCCGATTCGGCGACCGCTTCCTATTCCTCGGCGACGGTATGCCTGTGCATCGGCAGAAGTTGCAAACCCTGCTGGGGGATGCTGCCGAGTTCGCGCAGCCGCATCAGGCGTTCCTGCGCCCGGCAGCAGTGGCGTACCTTGCGTCGCTGGAGACGGAAACGGTTGATTACCTGACGCTCATGCCGCTCTACCTGCGCGCCCCGAACGCCGCGCTCAACAAGAAGCTGACGGAGGGTCTCCATGCCTGAAATCACGATTCGTCGGATGACGATGGACGACGTGGACGGCGTGTATGCCGTGGAAATCGGCACGTTTGTCGATGCGTGGAGCCGCGACGCGTTCGTCAGCGACATGAAGAATCCTGTTGCACGCTACCTCGTGGCGGAGCAGGACGGGAAAATCATCGGCTATGCGGGTGCGTGGGTCATCCTCGATGAGAGCCACATCACCAACATCGCTGTGCTAAAGGAACACCGCGGGCAAGGGACGGGAAAACGCCTGACGCACGGGCTGCTGCAATACCTCTCTAACCTCGGTGCGGCATACGCGACGCTGGAAGTTCGCCGCAGCAATGAAATCGCGCAGAACCTCTATAAGTCGCTCGGTTTTGTGCAGCTTGGCGTTCGCAAGCGCTACTACGCTGACAATGGCGAGGACGCGCTCATCATGGTCTGCGACCACATGCCGGCGGCTGACCCGGATTTCACGGAAGCCGAAACGGTATTTGAAGAATAAGCAATGGCGCTCGTCACATGACGGGCGCTTTTTTGAAAGGAGCAGCTTATGGCGACGATTTTGGTGACGCACGGCATCCCGGCAGAGGGATTTTCGCTGCTTTCGGGAGAGAAAATCGTGATTCCGAAGCCGCTCATGCAGTTCTCAATGGACGAACTTGCGGCGCTGATTCCGGTGGCGGATGCGGTCGTTGCGTGCGGCGCGCTGCCGGGTGAAATCATCCGCAGGGGGACGAAGCTGCGCATTATCGCGGGCTATGGCGCGGGCTATGACGGCGTGGACGTGCGCGCGGCGGCGGAATGCGGCATACCGGTCACGAATCTGCCCGACACCGTGACGGACAGCACGGCGGAGCTCGCCATCGGGCTGATGCTTGCGGTTTCGCGCAGAATTGGGGAAAACAGCCTCCGCGCGCGAGAGGAAGCGCCGGAAAACCTGTTCGGCATGGGCAGAAACATGGGGCGCAGTCTGCGCGGGCAGACGCTGGGTCTCCTCGGCTGTGGGCGCATCGGCAAGCGGACGGCGGAAATCGCGGCGGCGCTCGGAATGCGCTGCATCGGGTACAGCCGGCACGGGGTGAATCATCCGCAGGTGGAAAGCGTGACCCTGCCGGAACTACTGGCGCAGTCTGACGTGCTGTCCCTGCACTGCCCGCTGACGCAGGAGACGCGCCGGCTGCTTGACCGTTCTGCGCTGGCGCGGATGAAGCAGGGGAGCATCCTCATCAACACGGCGCGCGGGGCGATTGTGGACTGCGACGCACTGGCGGATGCGCTGGAATCGGGACACCTGCGCGGCGCAGGGCTGGACGTGTACCCGGATGAGCCGCACATTCCGCCGCGGCTGATCGCGCTGCCGCAGGTTGTGCTGACCCCGCACATCGGCACGAACACGCAGGAGACAAGGCTGCGGATGGCGGAGGAGTGCGCACGGCAGATTGCGGATGCACTGGCGGGAAAACGACCGGCGCATGTGGTGAATGGGGTAGAATAATGCCAAAATTAAAACAGCAGCAGGGCGACAAGCGTCTCTGCTGCTGTTTTTGTGAAGGCAAGATAGCACGTTATTTCGTCCACGCGTCAAACTCTTCATCTGTCGCAAGCACGGTGTGTGAGCCGCCGGCGGAATGCTCCGTTCCTTGGGCGTAATCAATGCCGCTGGTGGCGTAGTTGTAGGTCAGCGCAACGCGGTGCTTTTCCACCACGGGATTGGGGTGGGGAATGGCGGACAGCAGGCTCTTGGTGTACGGATGAACCGGATGGGAGAAAATCTCCTCCTTCGTACCGGATTCCACCATGTAGCCCAAATGCAGCACGCCGATGCGGTCGGATATGTACTTCACCATGCTCAATGCATGTGCGATAAACAAGTACGCGCACTGCGTTTCCGCCTGAATGTCCTTCATCAGGTTCACCACCTGCACCTGAATCGACACTTCCAATGCGGAAATGCACTCGTCGGCGATAATCAGCTTGGGGTTCATAATCAAGGCGCGGGCAATGCCGACGCGCTGACGCTGACCGCCGGAAAACTGGTGCGGATAGCGGGCAGCGTGCTCCGGCGAAAGTCCGACTTTCTTAAGCATTTCGCTGATTTTCTCCTCGCGCTCCTGCCGATTGGCGAAGCGGTGGTGGATGTCCATGCCTTCGCTGATGATGTCGCCGACCTTCTTGCGCGGATTCAGACTCGCCATCGGGTCTTGGAAAATCATCTGCATATCCGAGCGGAGCATACTGCGCGTGTTGCGGTCAAGCGCGCCGGAAATCACCTTGCCGTTGAAGGTGATGCGACCGTCCGTCGGGCTATACAGGCGGATGATGCTGCGCCCGATGGTCGTCTTGCCGGAGCCGGATTCGCCGACCAGCCCGTAGGTTTCGCCCGGATAGATGTTGAAGGACACGCCGTTGACGGCCTTGACCGTGTAGGTGCGGGAGACAGGGAAGTGCTGAACAAGATTTTCTACTTTCAATAGCGGCTCGCTCATAGATACTTGGCAGCCTCCTTCTTCGCCCGTTCAAGGCGCTCCTTCAATTCCTTCGGCATCTCAAAGGCGGGTGCGTCCGGGTGGAGCAGCCATGTGGCGGCGTAATGGGTTTCGGAAACTTTGAACAGCGGCGGTTCTGCCTTCTTGTCGATGACCATGGCGAAGCGGTTGCGCGCGGCAAAGGCATCGCCGACCGGTTCATGCAGGAGGTTGGGCGGACTGCCCGGAATGGAGTACAAGCGGTCATCAGCCGTCTCCAAATCCGGCATGGCGGACAAAAGACCCCATGTGTAGGGATGGCATGGCTCGTAGAAGATTTCCTCCACATTGCCCACTTCGACGATTTTCCCAGCGTACATCACATTCACATAATCCGCCACCTTCGCGATGACGCCAAGGTCGTGCGTGATGTAAATGACGGACAGGTGCATTTTCTGCTGAATCTGTTTGATGAGGTCGAGAATTTTGCTCTGGATTGTCACGTCCAGTGCGGTGGTGGATTCGTCGCAGATAAGAATGTCCGGTTCGGCGGAGAGTGCAATGGCGATAACGACGCGCTGCCGCATACCGCCGGAAAATTGGTGCGGATAGTTGCGGAAGCGCTTTTCAGCATCGGTGATGCCCACCAGTTCCAGCAGCTGCAGGGCTTTCGTGCGCGCTTCGTCCTTTGGCATGTGCTTATGCAGCAGCCTGCCCTCCATAATCTGCTTGCCGATGGTCATCGTGGGGTCAAGGCTCGTCATAGGGTCTTGGAATACCATCGCGAGGCGCTGACCGTTGTATTCCGTGTGCAGCTGCTTTTTGCTCAATTTCAGCAAATCAACGGTTTTGTCCTGTCCGTGCCCGTCATCGTATGTATACAGGATTTCGCCGCTGTTGATGGTGGCGTTGCTGTCCAGCAAGCCGACGGCGGCTTTCATCGTTACGGATTTTCCCGAACCGGATTCGCCCACGATGGCGACGGTTTCGCCCTTTTGCAAATCCAGATTGATGCCGCGGATGGCATGTACTACGCCGGCGTTCGTGCGGAAGGAAATATCCAGATTCTTGATTTGCAGAATGGTCTTTGCTGACATCTTGAACCCTCTCCTTTCACATGTCTTCCAGCTTGGGCGCGAGCGCCTCGCGCAGTCCGTCGCCGATGAAGTTGAAGCCCAGCATCAGCAGCGCCAGCACCAGAATCGGCGGAATAATCTGATACGGCAGGGTAGTGATGTTGTTGAAACCATCCTCAATCAGCGTGCCGATGGAGCATTGCGGCAGCACAATGCCGACGCCCACGAAGCTCAGAAACGCCTCGGTAAAGATGGCAGTCGGGATGGAGAACATCACCTGCGTGATAATCGGGCCGATGGTGTTGGGCAGAATCTCCTTGAAGATAATGTGTCCGTTGCCTGCACCCAGTGTGCGGCTGGCGAGAACATACTCCTGCTCCTTCATCTTCAGCATTTCTGCGCGGGCGATTTTGCTCATGCCAATCCACTCGGTCAGCAGCAGCGTTACAATCACCAGACCGATGCCTTTGGGCATAAAAATCGCCAGCACGGACACAATCACAAGCCGCGGGATACTGTTGGCGATTTCGACGAAGCGCTGCATGATGCTGTCTACACGTCCGCCGAAGTAACCGGATAACAGCCCGTAGCTCATGCCAATGAGCATATCAATGATGATGGTGACGAAGGCAATCATCAGCGATACGCGCGCGCCGTACCACGTCCGTGTCCAGAGGTCGCGGCCGAGGTCGTCCGTGCCGAAGAGAAACGTTTTATCGGCATAAATGTCGTCGTAAGCTTCGCCCGTCACCATCTCGTGGATGGCAGGTACACGCGGACTGATGCCGACGGCGGCCTTCTTGCGTCCCTTGGCATTGAGCGCTGTGACGATTTTGTCATACGCATATCCGCTGAAAAGCGGCGCGACGAACGCCAGAAAAATCATCAGCAGTACCAGAATCAGTCCAATCATGGCGCGCTTGTTGCGGACAAAGTGCGTTGCGACACCCTTCCAGTAGCCTTGGGAAGCATAGTTGGTGTCGGTCGCAATGTCTGCCTGCTCCAACTGCGCAAAGTCCCCGGCGACAGGGACGTATTCCGCTGCCTGCACCGGCGGGCAGGTTTCTAACTGTTTCATTCGTTTGTTTCCAGATGCAAGAGGCAGAGCGGTCTGCCTGAAGAGAACCGCTCTGCCTGAAGATTTCGATACGATTTTAGATTGGCTCAGCCGCTTCTAAAAGCGCACACGACTGATTACTTGATGACGGCACTCTTATACACGCGGTTCAGCGCGACAGGATGGAATTCAATTCCTTCAACGCCATCAGTAATCAGGTTTGCATTCGCCTTGGTGAACAGCGGCGCAATGACAGCTTCCTGCATGACGAGGGTTTCCGCCTTGAACAGCGCCTCCCAGCCACTTTTTCATCCGGGTTTCACCCTTTCTATATTTTGAAATGCAGGAACGATACACGAAACTTGCATTTCATGGACGAATCACACCATCGTTTCAAGAAAAAGTAAAGGGGCGATGAACAAAAAAACATGAAATATGCAAAGTGGAGTGCACAGAGGGAAAATAAGAACAAGGGAAAAACAAAGAAATGTCCCAAATGGTGCGGAGAAAAGCAAACGCCAAAAAGTTCGAGAAGCCGTTTGAATACCATATACCTGAATCGGCAGTGAAAACATCTGGTATCGCATGGTTTCTAAATGCTTGACTTTTCTTGCTGCCTGTGTTATCTTCCTATTGTAGCGTTTGCTTTTTCTGCAGCCCCTTGCATCTCCGCAAAGGGACGGTTATGCCACGATCCCCACCACCGTTAGGAGGTATCACAATGGATGACATTCTGTTTACCTGTGCAGGAACGAGCGACCCTGTTCGCGGCAATCGCGACGGCGGCATTCTGCATATCATGCGCTATTATCACCCGAAGCGAGTATATCTCTTCCTCAGCCAGCAAATCGCCGACTTGGAAGCACAAGATCACCGCTTTGAAAAGACTTTCCAGCACATGCAGGAAGTCTGTGCAGCGCAAGGCATCGTTTATCAGCCCAGTCTTTTTATGCATAATAGCCAGCTGTGTGACGCCTCCAAGATAGACCTCGTCGAAAAGCCGCTGCTGGAGTATTTCACCTCTGTTGCCGCAGAAAATCCGAATTGCCGCATTCTGCTGAACCTGAGTTCTGGCACGCCTCAAATGAAAACGCTGATGCAGTTCCTTGCGGTTGATTCTCCTTACCATGTGTTAGGGGTTCAGGTTGATGGCCCGCAGCAAAACAAAAAAGATCAGTCGCGCACGGACAACGAAACATATAACGTTGACTACGAATTGGCAACAAACTTTGATGATGAGCCGGATTGTCTGCCGGAAGGCGAACGGCGCAACAGAACGTCCGAGCCGGAAATGTTTGCCATCAAGCATCAGCGCCATCGCCATCAGCTGCTGAAGCTGCTGGAGCGGCAGGACTATGACGCCATGCTGGACATGTCGCAGAATTTACCCAAACAGCTGCAAACGCTGCTCCAGCATTTGAACGCAAGAAACAACTTGCAAAGCGAGGAAGCCTACAAGCTGTCAAAGGAGCTGACGGAGTTAGGCTTTCCGCTGTATCCAGCGATGAAAAGTGATTCGCATTACCGCGACTTAAGCGAGTACTACCTGCTGCTGCGCAATCTGCAAAAACTGGGGCGGTATTCGGAATTTGTGCTGCGGCTGAATCCGTTTTTGACGGAGCTGCTATATACCCTGCTTGTGCAGACAGAATTTGCTGGCTATCTGAAAAAGAGCAACGGTCGAATTGATGTCGCGACGGATGTGCTGAACAGCAAGCAACCGGAACTGATGAAAAGGCTTCAAGCCGAAGCGCAGAGAACGCTGCTTGATTACAAAAATTTTAGCATCTTTCTTGGCATTTCTATGCTGCTTGTCACAGATACACTCTCCGACGCGCATCGGAATTTCCTTCGTGCCTGCAATGCGCTCAACACAGCGCAGCGCAACACAGCCGCGCATCAGCTTCATGCTGTGCTGGAAGAGGACATCAAGCACGATTGCTTCTTCGGCATCAAGCACTATGGTTCTGCTGAAATTGTGCAGAAATTAGGCGAACTGCTGGCACAGGCATACCCGGATGTGTGCGACAAGTCGCTTTTCAGGATTTACGACCGCTGCAACGACTACATCAAGGCGCATTTGCAGCTGGGCGCTGCGAACCTCTAATTTTTGTGCGCCAAATCGGCAACTTTTTCAGAGGTTCACACCGCTTTGGGGATTGTTTTGACCAGTTTTGGGTGTTGCTTTGCCGAACTTTCGCTTGACTTTTTCTGCTGTTTGTGCTATTCTTCCATTATCAGCACAGCTTCTTTTGTGGGGCTTTGCTGATGCAGCTTATCCCCGCGAGGGGACGGTTACCCAGACATCGATTTCGATGTGTTGGTCATCTGGATGCAGCTTATCCCCGCGAGGGGACGGTTACGCAATAGCTGTCTCAAGGTCCGAAAGCCGTGAAGATGCAGCTTATCCCCGCGAGGGGACGGTTACTCTGTATGTTTTGAACTTTGCGACAACCTCTTCTGATGCAGCTTATCCCCGCGAGGGGACGGTTACTACCCGTACAGTGCGTTCGCTTCGTACTTTCCCGATGCAGCTTATCCCCGCGAGGGGACGGTTACGCATCGTAGTCGCTCAAAATGCCGTTGTCGATTGATGCAGCTTAGCCCCGCGAGGGGACGGTTACGTTGACAATGAGGGGCTTATTTACCTCGCAGGAGATGCAGCTTATCCCCGCGAGGGGACGGTTACTTTCACCGTTCGAGAATTGCCTTAATGGAAGAGGATACAGCTTATCCCCGCGAGGGGACTCCGTCCATATGTTTTCTCTGGCAAATTTCCGTCATTTTATTGACAATTCGCACATTCTCTGCTATACTTCATGGTGAACTTTTCCTTCTTGTTAACGGAGGTGGTTTTTTGAACGAATTAACTTTACAGGCAACGTTCGCCGGTTTGCTGCATGACATCGGCAAACTTGTCTGGCGCGCTGGACTGGGGAAACGCACGCACGCGCTCGCAGGCACGGAATACTTGAAAGCACATTTTGCCGATCCCAAAGCGCAGAATTTCCTCGCCTGCGTGCAGTATCATCACGAGAAGGAACTGCGTGCGGCTTCCTTGCCGGCGAATCATCCCGCCTATATCACCTGTGCAGCCGACTCGATTGCTGCCTCCATCGACCGCCGCGGCATCGAATCGGGCAATCAGGATTATGATGCTTCACAGCCGCTGCTGTCCATTTTCTCGCATCTTAATGGCGAACACCACAAGCAGTTTGTCGCTCCTATTCAGCCAAGCGGCAGCGTTCCGTTCCCCGTTTCCGCCGCATCCGCTGCGAAAAGCGACTATGAGCAGCTCCTCTACCATTTTGAGCAGGGTTTATCGCACATCGGCTATGGCGCGGAATGGCTGAATGCGCTGCTTGCCTTGCTGGAAGAATGCACGTCCACCGTGCCTGCCAGCACCTATCGCGCGCAAAGCGAGGATGTTTCGCTGTATGACCATTTGAAAGTCACCGCTGCCGTCAGCGCCTGCATCAGCGAATATCTGCTGGCACAGGGAATTGACAATTGGCGGGATTATTTGCAGTCTCCCACCTCTGATTTCCGCAAAACCAACGTTTTTCTTTTGTATACCGCTGATATTTCCGGCATTCAGAAATTCATTTACACCGTCGCCACCCGCGGCGCACAACGCGCACTCCGCAGCCGTTCCTTCTTTCTGGAGCTGTTCATGGAGAATTACATCGACCTTGTGCTGGATGCGTGTGGTCTCAGCCGTGCGAATCTGCTTTACAGCGGCGGCGGTCATTGTTATCTGCTGCTGCCCAACACGGATGCCGTCAGAGCCACAGTGCGTGAAGTCAACCGAAAGACAAATGACTGGCTGATTGCGCAGTTCGGTATCCAGCTCTTCCTTGCCAACGGCTGGTGTCCGTGCAGTGCGGATGCGCTGTGCAATCGCCCCGCGGAAGAATCCCCCTACAAGGAGATTTTCGCCAAGGCTTCCGCCATCCTCAGTCAGCATAAGCTGCAGCGTTATTCCGTTGCGCAAATCAAGCGCTTGAATCAGTTTGCCGATGCGCTTTCCGGGCGCGAATGCACCGTCTGCGGGCGCGTGGACAATTTGCAGGAGAATCGCTGCCCGTGGTGCCGCGCATTCGAGAATATTTCGCGGAAATTGCAGAATCCGCAGTATACCGCTTTCTGCATCACCCGCGATTCATCCGCGCGTGATTTGACCCTGCCTGACCGCGATGGTCAGGATGTTTCCCTGCTTTTGCTGACGGAGGACGAAGCCGCCAAGCAAATTGCGCAAGATAAGCAGATGATTCGCTTGTACGGCAAAAATTGCACCATTCTCGGCGCGCAGATCTGCACACGGCTCGATTTGTGCGATTATTATGCCAGCAATCTGAACACATCGTTAGCCGCGCAGTCCGAGGGGATTCGCCGCCTTGCCATCTGCCGCATGGATGTGGACAATCTGGGCGAAGCGTTCATTTCCGGCTTTGAGCAGAAGGACAAGCAGCGTCCACACGAGCGGTATCATTTTGTCACGCTCTCTCGAACGACCGCATTTTCTCGGCAAATGTCGCTCTTCTTCAAGCGCTATATGAACCTTGTGCTAACGCAGAACGAGCAAAAGCCGCTGCAAATTGCCGTCATTTATTCTGGCGGCGACGATGTGTTTCTGCTGGGCGCGTGGAATGACGTCATCACCGCGGCAACGCGCATTGCGGATGCTTTCCATGCTTATACATCCGGCGCATTGACCATCAGCGCAGGCATTGGGATGTACGATGCGAAATATCCCATCCGCATGGCTGCTGAAGAAACGGCCGCCTTGGAGCAGCACGCCAAAAACGAGCCCGGCAAAAATGCGATTGCCTTGTTTGATCCGCAGGAACATCACACCTATTCGTGGCCTGTCTTTACCAGCGCCGTCTTGGGCGAAAAATATCAGGCGCTGAAAACCTTTTTCGATGGGCAGGATGAGCGCAGGATGGCTTTCCTGTACAACATCACGCATCTGCTTCGTCTCGCATCCACAGACAAGCTGAATCTGGCACGGTTAGCCTATCTGCTGGCACGCCTGAAGCCAAGCAGCTTTGATAAGGAAAAAAGCGCACAGTACGACGCATTCTCCAAGGCGGTGTACCGCTGGGCAGCCATTCCGCAAGAGCGCGACCAGCTCATCACTGCCATCTACCTATATGTCTACTTGAACAGAAAGGTGGAAGATTCAAATGGCTAACAACAATAACTACAATAGCTATAATAATCAGCGGCAGCCATCCAGAGGTTTTGCGCCTGCCGCTCCGGTTGTAGCAAAGGCAATCCCGGAAAACTATGTTGATCTTGCAGAAACGCTGATGAGCGCAAATTCAAGAAGCATCACAACATCCAAGCTGCGCAACTGGTTCAGCATTGCCAACGATATCTATAATGTAGAAAGCCGCAGCAGCGAAATCGGCCTGAAGCCGGAAAGCTGCACAAAACTGCTGAATTTGCGCGTGCGCATTGTCTACGATGCCGGCAAGGATTCCAAGATTAAGGATTTTGTCACCAGCGCGAATTTGCTTTCGTATATCAAAGGCATCGGCGAGAGTCGAGAACAAATGATTCGTTTCACGCACTACATGGAAGCCTTGGTTGCTTATCATAAATACTTCGGCGGGAGGGAAGCATAACAATGTACGGAAAAATTATCATCCACTGCGTTTTGACCGTCAAAACAGGATTGCATATTGGGGATTCCTCTGCCTTTTCTGCCATTGGCGCAGTGGACAGCCCGGTTGTTCGCGACCCTTACACCAATCGGCCCATTATTCCTGGCAGCAGTTTGAAGGGAAAAATCCGCACGCTGCTTGTTCGCAGCAAATGCAAGGATATTGAGCATATGCCCGACCACAAGGATGACGACTCCGCCATTCTGCGGCTTTTCGGTTCCGCTGCGCCTGTCAAACGTTCCCGGCTTCAGTTCGCTGACTGCTTTGTATCCAATGCCAGCGATTTTGCAAGCATTGGTTTGACGGAAGTAAAGGCGGAAAACACCATTAACCGTCAAACCAGCCAAGCTAATCCGCGGCAAATTGAACGCGTTACAGCAGGCGTTCAGTTTGGCTGCACCATTGTGTACGATATTGAAAATTCCAGTGAGCTGACCCCCGATTTGCAGCTGCTGGCGCTTGGCATGAAGCTGCTTCAGATGGACTATCTGGGCGGTCATGGTTCGCGCGGCAGCGGGCGGGTCGGCTTTTCCGATTTTTCTTTCCAGCATTTTCAGGATGAAACCTCCGACCAAACGTTGATGGACATTTTCAAGGAGGCCGAGAACTATGAATTATTCCCTAATTCGTCTGCGATTTGATGGCCTTGCTCACTTCGGCACTTCCGATTCTGCGCTTTCCTTATTCACATCAGAAGATCATTTCTATGCCGATACGCTCTTTTCCGCACTTTGCCACACTGCATTGTCTCTCCACGGCATTGATGGACTCCATTCGCTCCTTCAGCAGGCTGCGGATGGTTCATTGCTGCTCAGTGACAGTATGCCGTGGCATCGTACCGCGTACGGTGTTGATTACTACCTGCCCAAGCCTTGCAGGACTTTTTCTCGTCTCCCGCAGAAACAGGACATGCCGCAGGGCAGCCGCAAAGCAATGAAAAAGCTTGCATGGATTCCCGCTCGCAGCTTTTCTGATTTCTGGCGTTCTATTGCCGGAGAAGCCTCTTATCAGCCGCAGCCGGATGCTTTCGGGACACTTGCAGGCAGAACGCAGGCCGCCGTGTCCGACGAAACGGATGCCGTTCCCTATCAGGTGGGCGCATATCGCTTCTTTCCCGATTGCGGTTTGTATGTGCTGATTGGCTGCAAGGAGCAGCGTCAGCTGGATTATTGCGCCGAATTGTTTACGGTCCTTGGTTTGTCCGGCATTGGCGGAAAGACCAGCGTCGGCTACGGGCGTTTTACCGTCGAAGAGCAGATTCGTTTGGACGATTCTGATGATTCCCAGCTGGTATTCCTCCAACATGCACTGGCGGACGCATCTGCGCCCTATCAATTGCTGCTGACAACCAGTTTGCCGCGCGATGATGAGCTGGAACAAACCATGCAGCACGCGCAGTATCGGCTGATTCGCCGGAGTGGTTTCATCCAATCAAACACATTTAATGCAGAGCCATTCAAAAAGCAAACGCAGTATTACCTTGCCGCCGGCGCAACTTGTACGCAGCGTTATCAGGGGGATTTGTATACCGTTGCCGAATCGGGCAATCACCCCGTTTACCGCTATTCCAAGCCGATGTTTCTGGGGGTGAAGGCATGATTGAATCAGGAACGCTTCAATGCTTTGACTTGACGCTGACAACGCAAGGGCTGCTCCACATCGGGGACGGAAAAATTATCCCGAAAAAATTTTACATGCTGAACGGCAATACAATCTCCTATATTGATGAAGAACGGCTGTTTGCCCTTCTTCTCCGCCGAAATCAGTTGGAGCGTTTTGAAGCCTATTGCCTTGGTGCGGACACAGATTTAGGAAGCTTCTTCAAGAGCAGCATTGCACTTTCTCCCGCTGAGCAGCATGCGCTCGTGCGCTGCACCTTCCGCAGTGCCGATGCACTTGATGAAAACCATTCGTGCAAGGAAATTCGTCCGTTTATCCGCAACACGGCCAATCAGGTTTACGTTCCCGGCAGCAGTATCAAAGGCGCGCTGCGCACAGCCCTGCTGTTTTCCATGATTCAGCAGGATGGCAGCAAAAAAGCCCCTCTTGATTGGCAGAAGCCAAGGGGCGCTTTTGAAGCACGTTATCTCCATCAATTGTATCCGCAGATTGAGCGCGATACACCGCAGAAAGACCTTCTGCGCGGACTTTCTGTTTCCGACAGTCAAGTCATCGCAGACAGTGCCATGTGTTTAAGCTGCAAGTGCGATGCCAGCGTCAGCGGCGCTGTCCGCAAACTGCCTGTCTGCCGTGAGTGCATTGCGCCGGGGCAGCTGATTCATACTACGCTGACGTTAGACCAGTCCATTCTGCACGGCAGAATTACCAAGGAATCCTTGCTGCGTGCCATCCAATCTTTTGCCGCATTCCATCAAAAAACGTACGCTGAACATTTTACCGTGCCTGACCATGCGCATTATCAGCTTGCAGCGTCAACGCTCTTTCTTGGCGGCGGCGCCGGCTTTTTCAGCAAAACGCTGTCGTACCCCTATGAGGGAAAGCAGCTTGCTTTGCAGCATGTTTCTGCGTTCATGTGCAAGTCTTTCCGTGCGCATCATCATGAAAAAGACCCTGCACTGGGCATCTCCCCGCATACTATGAAATATGGACTGTATCATCAGGAGTTATTCCCGTTCGGTCCATGCAAGGTGGATATTCTATGATAAAACAATACCGAATCAGCTTGGAAAGCAAGCAAGCTGGGCTCAATGCGTCGATTGCCTATCCGCTTTACGCATGGCTGTTGTCACAAGTGCCGACTGAAGTTGGTACGGCGCTTCACGAGCAAGCCACCCGTCCAATCAATCAGTATATTCTTTGGAATGCTGCTGCCAATCGCGGCGAATGGGTGGTTAACCTCATGACCGACGAGATGGTTGAAATATTTTCGCCTGTCTTGAATGCGCTCTCCGTCATTGCTCTGCGAAGCGGCACATTGCTTGCCACCGCAGGAAGCACCGTGGAAGTCCCAACTTTCCAGCATCTGTTGAAGTACGGCGAATCACTGTCAAACGTTCAGCTTTTTCCAATCCACTTTCTAACGCCCACCACGTTCAAGCAGGATAAGCGTTATGTGATTTTCCCGCAGGAATCGTTGATTTTACAGTCCCTGATCTCCCGCTGGAATGTCAGTTTTCCTGAAGCTCCGATGGATGACGAAGATGCGTTTCAGGCACTTCTGCGCAGCATTCACATTGTGGATTACAATTTGCACACCACACGCTATCCAATGAAGCAAGTGCGGCTTCCTGCATTTCAGGGGCGGATTAGCATCGAAACGCGCCTGCCTGCGCCCATGATGGCGCTGTGGACAACGCTGTACAGCTTTGCCCCTTATGCCGGGATTGGTGTCAAGACGACGCTGGGGATGGGCGGCGTGTCAATGATGAAGGCATCCAATCTGCCTGTGTGACCCCTCTATTTAATGATATATTTTTGATGCCAACACATGAACGACAGGCGTTCCCGATGGAAAGCTCCTACGAGTTAGCAACGTCTCCGCTCCTCTCCGGCGAGGACGCAGTGGACGGATTCACGAGCATCTCCCGCGCACTTGCGTCGCGTAGTAGAATTATTTGGAATAACATAGCACCAAGACGACGAACACGGCAAAAGAGGAAATGTCTTTTAGTTGACCCAACCACCTCCTATGCGAGTAGAAGAATCGCATGGGAGGATTTTTGGTGCGCCCGGTATAATACTGCGCCATTGGCTTGCGCCTTTTCCACTGAATCGTGCGGGAATCCCATATGAAGCCGATAGTGCGGAAAATTTCTTCATCGGCGACTATTTCCAGCGCTTTGTGGATACGCTGCGGATTTTGAACGATGTCGATAGGGCAAAACTCAACGAATGCTGGCGGGATTTTGCGGATGCGTCCGCAATCAAAACGGGGTTTAAGTTCCTGCGAGGAATACGGGGTGGTTTTCAGCCATTCAGCAAGATTCTGTGTGAATTTTGCGAGAAAATCAACTTTTTGGATGATGCAGCGGAAGAACTTGATGTGCGCAGAATGAGTTTGGATGGAATCAAAAGAATTTTAGACGACTTTGATGAAATCTATGGCGATTATCAGCTGTCATCGCGCGTCGATATGCTGCTGAAATTTCTTGCGAAACGAGCGGCACAGGAATATCGGTACACCAGCTTTCAAGAGAAGTCCCCCGACAATGATGCCGTGCAAATCATGACGGTTCACAAGGCAAAAGGGCTGGAATTTCACACGGTTTTTCTGCCTGAACTTACGAAAAATGAGTTTCCCGCGCGTACGCTGGGCGGGAAGCAATACTATCATGTGCTGGGCGGCGTATTTGCGGAAAACAAAGATAAATATCAAAGTACACTTGATGATGAGCGGAAACTCTTCTATGTTGCTGTCACCCGCGCAAAACAAAACCTGTACATGTCCTATGCATCGGCAACGCGGCCGGTGTCATGCTTCGTACAGGAAGCGGCACAGTCACCGTATTTGCAGATAAACGACCGCGATTTGACCTGCAATCCGAAAGCCTCCGCTGATTCCGACAAGGCAGAACTCGCCCAGTATGCACGCAGTCAGCTGCAAGATTACTACACGGAAGCGTGCCGCATTCTTCCGGAGGCAGATGCGGACTTAAAGCGCATCGAAGGACTATCGCCCGACGAGATGATTGCGGAAGCAGAAAGAAACAGCTTGCTGTAACGAGGTTTATTTCTCGTGCGAACAATGCGCTTGAATTGCACTTTTTCTCGGAATTTTTGCCCGGCAAGGATGACGCAGCTGGGTTGGACTCAATTATGAGGGGTACATCAGGTACATCACAGCGCGATCGGCAGGACGACGATCGGCCGAACGACGGTCAGCAGGAGGATGCCAGCACGGCGCAGGCACAAGCGGCGCTATCCGCCCTCTTGCAGGACTGGCAGCACATTGCCGAGCAGATGCAGACCGACTTGGAGACGTTCCACAAGCAGCGCGGCGACGAGGCAGGCGGCATGATGCAGAATCTCCGCGCCGTCAACCGGGAAAAGTACGACTACACGGCGTTCCTGAAGAAATTCGCCGTGATGGGCGAGGCCATGCGCATCAATGACGATGAGTTCGACTATGTGTTTTACAGCTACGGGATGCAGCTTTTCCCCGAAAAGCGGATGCCGCTCATTGAGCCGCTGGAATACAAGGACGCGAAGCGCATCCGCGAGTTCGTCATCGCGATTGACACGTCTGGGTCGGTGATGGGAGAACGGTGCAGGCGTTTTTGCAGAAGACGTACAACATTCTGCAAAGCACGGAGAGCTTTTTCAGCCGCATCAACGTCCACATCATCCAGTGCGACGAGGACATTCAGGAGGACATCAAAATCACCTCGCGGGAGGAGTTTGACCACTATCTGCAAACGATGGCCATCAAGGGGCTTGGCGGAACGGACTTCCGCCCGGTATTCCAGCGGGTGGATGAGATGATTCGGGACGGGAAATTTGCCAACCTGAAAGGGCTGATTTACTTCACGGATGGCTACGGCTTATTCCCGGAGCGGATGCCCGCCTATAAGACCGCGTTTGTGTTTGTGGAGGATGACTGCGAGATTCCCGAAGTGCCGGTGTGGGCGATGAAGCTGGTGCTGACGAGGAAAGAGGTGGAGGAGATGGCTGAAAGCACCAATAAATGACGCGGAGGAAAGGCAGATGGATACAGCCTTATCCGTTGCCGCGCTTGTAGTATCCTTGTTTTCGGCGGGGTTCACGCTGTATACGTTCATCTGGACGAAAGTCCGAGACCGGAAACAGGCGACACTGGAAGCATACAATCGGCTGCAAGAGCAGGTGCTGGATCATTTGAACGTGTACATGCCCAAGCAAATTGCAGAGATTGCGAAGAACACACGTTCCGAAGAGTACAAGCAGATAAGCGCCTATGTTGCGCGAATCGAGCATTTCTGTGTCGGTGTAAACCAGAAGATTTATGATCGAAACGTGGTTTACGAACTGGCGCAGGGCTACTTGGACGGCACGATAAAGAGCCGAATTGAGCCGATGATTGAGAAGAAGAACCGTTTTGGACACGATTATTACGCCAACATTCATCAATTTTACGATTGGATGGAGAAGGCGCGAAAAGAAAAGGAGCGTAAAGGAAAATGAGCGACTTTCAGATTGAAAATGGTGAGCTGGTGGAGTATACGGGAAGGGTGGGGATGTGGTGATCCCGGATTCGGTTACATCCATCGGGGATAGGGCGTTCTATGATTGCCACAGACTGACGAGTATAAGCATTCCGGACAGCGTTACGTCCATCGGGAAAGAGGTGTTCAGTAACTGCAGCAGCCCGACGAGCATAAGCATTCCGGACAGCGTCACGTCCATCGGGGAAGAGGCGTTCAGTGGCTGCAGCAGACTGACGAGCATAAGCGTTCCTGATTCCGTTACTTCCATCGAAGCACCAGCATTCACGGAATGTGAAAATCTGCAAGACTTCACCTGCCCTTCTTCTTTCGCGAAGCAGCTGCAAACCATACTGCCGCAAACGAAAACGCTCATCATCCTTCACATCCCCGATATTTCCGACATCAGCGCCAAATTCCGCCCCGGCGCAGCAGTCGGTTTTGCGGAAGACAACCGCGATTGCACCGACGAAAACGGCAAAGCATATGTGAAATACATCAAAGCCAACGCCGCCAAGCTGGCTGGTTTGGCAATTGAACATCCCGCGTTGTTCTACCTGATGCTTCGCGAAAAGCTGATTTTCGCCAAGGATTTGGACGCATTCACAAAAGCCGTGCAGGACAGCGGCAATATGGAGCTGATTGCGGCAGTGCTGGACTATGCCAACAGCAGCGTTTCCGAAAAGGACAAGGCAAAAGTTCAGCAGAAGAAAGAAAAGCTCGACACGAATGTGACGAATTTCCTGTTTGATGCGGAACAAATTGAGCAAATCAGCGGGATAACGTTCGCTGTCACAGGCAGGCTCAAGACGTTCGCCAACCGCAACGAGCTGCAAGCCTGCTTGGAAGCGTGCGGTGCAACGCTGACGGAGAGGCTTTCGCGCGACGTGAATTACCTCATCACGAACACGCCGGATTCGGGCACGGCGAAGAATCGGGAGGCCGAATCGCTGGGAATTTCGCGCATCACCGAGGCGCAATTCAACGAAATGGTTGGCAGAAAAGTGTAAAAAATGCCCTCCGCCGGTTACTCACAACCGCGGAGGGCATTTCTATATCCTCATTTCGTCCTCTAAAAAGTGCGAATTTGATATTTTGATACACAAAAGGTGGAAACCTGTTGAGGAGATTAGCACCTTCACCTCTTGAACCCCATGAAAAGCATTCGACGAGCCGCAAACCCTTGCACCACAAGGCTTTGCGGCACTTTCACAAGTGCCTAATAACCCCGAAATAACCCCGAACTCATGAACGGAACGATTTTAGCCCCTGTGCTGTGTATGCGGTTCAATGTCAAGGCGACAATAAGCACAGGAGGTTTGCTTGATGAAAATGATGATGACGAACGAACTGCCTGCCGAAATCATGGAGAACGGCATTCACTACACCCTTGTGGGCGACTACTACTTTCCTACTTGTATGCTGGCGGACAGGTCGCCCAATGGCAAGTGGGCATCCCTGTATGAGCGCTATTTGCAGGAGAAGCATCCACACGAGTATGTCAGGCTGATTTGGGCGGATGAACTGGCGGCGCTGCTGGAATCCGTGCAGAAGGAGTGCGAAGAGCGGGTGGAGGTGCTTGTTCGGGAGATGGCGGAGGTGGAAGGCGTGGATGAGGAGATGAAGGAAAATGAGCAGATGGAGTGGGTGCGGAGGATGGAGATGATTTGCGGAAGGGCGGAGGAGATTGTGCGAGGGGAATTGATGGGATAATAGAAGAAGAAAGGAACGGCAGCAGGGACGTGGGAGTTCCTGCTGCCGTTTGGGGTGGATTATAATTGCTGTTGTGGAAAAACGTATATATTCGGCACTCACTCATTGGAGAAACGGACAGCCGATGCAGAAGAAATATTGAAAAAACGGATGAAATATGATACAATCATCATGGAAAACGGGGCAAGGAGGATTTCGGATGCTTGCAAGAAAGATTGAAAAGCAATTTCGGTGCTTCCATGAAGCGGACGACAGCTTTGACCAGATTTTCGAGACTTATTCGCCTTCGACCGTAAGGAAGGTGCTGTGATATGGCGGTGCAGAAGAAAAAGGAGCTTGCCCTGCGCAGTTCTGCTGCAGAATATCTGACCTTTGTCGCCGCCACCGGCGAGAGCGACGTCAGCTTCGAGATGCGCTATGAGGATGAAAACATATGGTTGACACAGAAGATGATGGCAACATTGTATGACGCAGGGCTTTCCACCATCAATGAGCATATCAAAAAGATATATGCGGACGGAGAATTGACCGAAGCGGCAACTATCCGGAAATTCCGAATAGTTCAAACAGAGGGTTCGCGGCAGGTCAGCCGCGAGGTGGCTCACTTTAATCTGCAAATGATCATTGCCGTCGGCTTCAAGGTCAATAATCAGCGGGCCGTGCAGTTCCGCAAATGGGCGGGTCAAATCGTGAAAGACCATACCATTCAGGGCTGGACAATGGACGTAGAGCGCCTGAAAAAGGGGCATATGTTTACGGACGAATACTTCGAGCGGCAGCTTGAACAGATTCGGGAAATACGGCTGAGTGAGCGAAAATTCTATCAGAAAGTCACAGACTTGTACGCAACGGCGTTTGATTACGATAAGGACGTCAAGACGACACGCCTGTTCTTTCAGACAGTGCAGAACAAGATGCACTTTGCCGTCCACAGGCATACGGCTGCGGAGCTCATCGTGGAGCGCGCGGATGCCAGCAAGGAGCATATGGGGCTGACTACATGGGAGAATGCGCCGAATGGCAAGATTTTGAAAACGGACGTGACGGTAGCCAAAAACTATTTGAGCGAACAGGAAATGCACTATCTGGAGCGCATCGTCTCTCTTTATCTGGATTATGCGGAATTGCAGGCGGAGCGCAAGATTCCCATGAGCATGGAAGACTGGGCGAAGCGTCTGGATGGCTTTTTGGAGTTTAACGGAAACGAACTGCTGACAGGCCCTGGCAAGATTAGCGCGGAGCAGGCCAAGCTCCATGCGGAAACGGAATATGAAAAGTATCGGATTATCCAGGATCGCCTGTACGAAAGCGATTTTGACCGTTTCCTTATGTTGGAGCAGGAAGTGAATCACAAACCATGAAAATTTTTTACTGAAACTTGATTGTGCAAACATATTAAGGCAATCCCGCACAAAGAAAGAACAGCCAAAATGTCGGGAAAGAGGTATAATAAAGAGGTGAAGAAGCAATTGACGATGAGCCTGATCAGCGACGAGCT
>ENA-OPCO01000226-OPCO01000226.1-human-gut-metagenome-genome-assembly--contig:-NODE-226-length-42342-cov-2.978149_pt1 | contig 42342 bp, 37 predicted proteins | sample MGYA00241562_ERZ501475 | MGnify/ENA primary metagenome ERZ501475 (study PRJEB25962, sample SAMEA2042627) | human gut metagenome | biome: human gut; feature: human-associated habitat; material: faeces... | reverse complement strand
CCTTATTTCCCTTACGATTATCTCATAAGGGCAAAAATAAGGGAAAATACATATCATTTCACTAATGAATGGGCTGGAATGTCTGTAAAATAGGGAAAGTTAGAAATATATTTCGGCAAACTTGAATTTGACTATCTCTTAACTCGTTTTGATAAATGAAGTTCATTATCATCTACATAACCAAGTTTATTATATACAGATTGTGCAACAAGATTTTCTTGTCCTGTTAAGAGTTCGTACTTATGAAGTGGATAATTCTTACTGCAATAATTTTCTGCAAAAATAATCATTTCACTCGCAATCCCTCTATTTCTATATGTCGGTTTAACATACACTTCCGTAATTTCAGGCATATATTCATCATAGCAGAAGGACTTTTTAAGTTGAACACATACAAATCCTACTAATATATCATCTTCATCAGCAACGATAACAACCTCCTGTTTATTACTCACAAGAGAATTTCCAATATTTCTATATAAAGAATCATTCTGATCATCTTCATCATGGTTGTCACCTCCTCTCCATTCGTCCACAACTAAGAATCAATAACATAACCTTCAGGATGTCACAGCTAATAAGAAAAAAGATCTTAAGGATCTCCAAAACCACAAGCAGTAAATGCAATCCCAGCCATGCACCTCCCTTTATCACCGATAAAAGAAAAACCATTATTGTACTGATCACTCTTCTTACCATAACCATCCCTCCGATCATGCCCATTTCATTACATTGTCTACCATTTCCTCACTTGCAGTCTGTTCCTTCTTCTGAGAAACAGTCTCTGCCCGGTCAGCTTGTTCCTGCATCCCGTTTGGCTGTCGCATTATAGCCGACATCATAGTATCTGCTATACGAACAAGCATCTCCTGGTACAATTCCTGTTTTAAATCCTCCCGCATCTGATTTCCAAATTCCAATAAATCTTGTTTTGTCAGCGGTGCCTCTTTCTCCTGCTTCTCCTTTTTACACAGTTCATCGATAGATTTCCCGGATACATAAGCCTCCAGTGCTTCCATAATAAACTGGTTCTTGGAACGGTATATATCCGAATCCAAATTATTGATGATTCGAAACAACTTTACATGAGTTGGATTCTCCATGCTAAACCGCAGACAAAACTGTTCATACTGCTTTCTTGCCATTGCTTCTCACACCTTTCTATCCAACTCTTCGAATGGTACGCTCCAGATAAATCTTACCGAGATAATCAAAGCCTTTCGCATTTGCCCGGATATCTTCAATGTATCTGACATTTCTCTGCTGCATCTGTCCAAACCGTTTCATTACCGTTGCACCACCGCCCACAAAGATGATCGGTGTCAGATCCATGTTGTAACCAAGCTCTCTGATATAATTTGTGATCGTCTCACAATACTTGTGAAGTTCTTCCAGAATAATGTCCTTGTACTGATCCGGCAAGTTGTCTGCTCCATTGAGCATGACCTGTTGAATGTCATACTCATCCACCTCTGAATTAAGCTTTCTGACACATTCCTTATTAATCTGTTGGATACAGGTAATAATACCGGAGTTCTTTGTCACACAAACCGATTCATCCGGACTTTGATTGATGATCGGCATCAGATCAACGGTCCATGAACCAATATCAACAACAAGCACCTTTGCCGGAAACTCACTGATCTGACTGGCAACCGCCGCAAAGCACTGCGGATATACCGAAATCCGTTCAATCGTAATATGATACTGCTTTTTCTCATACTTAAATGTCACTTCCCGGTTCTGATTCAGATACTTGATAAATGCCGCTTTCTCTTTGCCAAAGCGGGTAAGAGGAAGTCCCACTGCCCAGTAGACATTAGCAGTTCTTTTTCCAAGCCGTTCTAACTCTTTGGCTGTCGCAGCTAATGAAAGCAGATAATAATTTTCATCCTCCACTTTGCTGTCCTTGACCTTTAATCGCTCGCTTCCGACCTTATAATACTTTCCATCTTTCTCCAAGACGTTTTCAAACAATGCCGGCTCCGTGGTAATCTCACGAATCCCGGAAGTAAAAGTCTCATGTACTGTTTTCATATTTGACCAGCCGTGGTCAATAGCGATAACTACTGTATTTTTATCCATAATGATCCTCCTTTTCTCTTGCATAGGTATTTCTTCATTTTACAAAATCATGTATGTATGCGTGATTTCTCACATCCTCGTTGCCCGCATACTGGGAACTGCTGCTCGGCTGCTCTCGCATTCACAACACCCTGATCAATCAGGATGATTTCCTCTTTTGCCATTTTGAGGATAGGGACATTTTTCATATCCCCCGTGGTTCATTATCCATCCGCCACATATCTGTCGTACTCGCTAAGCACCTTCACCGTTAAGTTCCTCGATTCTCATCGCAAATTATGACTGCATTGTCTGACAGTGTACCAGATTTTTACCGAAATAAGTTATACTTCAGCAGTTGATATTCAATTGTCCTGGTGTATCACAACACCGTACCCATATAGTAAACTACTTATGCTGACTTGGTTATACACACAAATGGTAATTCTGTGATACAACTTACCTTTTTACGGTAAAAAGTCTTCCATAATACTCTACCTACGCACTTAACAAAACCTAATCCTCTTTTTCCTGCTCTTCCAGACCAATGACTTGATCCGCATCACAAGACATTTCTGTTTCATCTGTGCCCTCTACTATGGGTAAGTCCTCAGGTGGCTGATAGCACTCCGCATATCCATATATCTTCTGTTCAAAATACTTTCTGGGACATCTCCCCGGTATGACCAAATATCCCTGCTGTTCCAATTCATTATTAAACCTGCGAATGATCATATACGCCTTAGAGGTTCCTATCCCAAGCATTTCGGATACTTCCTTGGCATTTACAAATGCCTTATTAGAACCTACCATAGTACAACCTCCTTTCCTCTCTTTCCAAAACACGCAATATTGTTTCGTGTTTTGCCCTATTATATTTCCATAATTTCTGTTTGTCAACAGTTTTTCTCAAAATACCCACTATTGACTTTCGTGTTTTTGTATTGTATTATTTAATCATTCTTACAAAACAAGTAAAACCCACTTGTTTATTTCGTGAAAGGAGTGATTAGTTATATGGACAACAATTCAATCAATGACGAGCTGGTTGCTGCCAACCTCAAAAGAATACGCAAGCAACAAAAAGTTACACAACGGCAATTAGGTGAACGAACAGGAAAAAGTGAGCGAACCATCCAAAACTACGAATCCGGCAAGATCAATTTCAATCTGGAAATGATCCAGACCCTTGCATCTGCATTAGAAATTGACTGGAAGGAATTAATGAATAATGCAGATTCACTTGATAAAAGTGATTCTCCTTCTAACAAATACCCACTGGATTCTCTTGGAGACATTATTAATGTATTATTTCAAATCCAGCAAACTTACGACCTGTCTCTGCATTTTTCTGTAAAAAAACCTCCAGCTGATTCGGACTGGCTGGCAGATATCACCATTCCAGGAAAAGGAACTGCCAAATACGACACAGATTTTTGTTTGTTTATGGAAGAATGGATTCAACAAATGAAACAGCTTTACAGCGAAAAAATCTCTATTGATGAGTATCAGACCTGGCAAAATGAGACTATCGCCTATTATGCCAACAGTAAACTTACACCTTGGAATGAACGTCCAGATATAGAACTGATAGATATCGAGAAAAATCTATATCGTTGGAAAAATCCAAAGAATTAAAAAAACGCCCCGGTAACTTGTACCGAGGCTAGTGACTTTCAACCATAAGGCTGATATAATCACCCTAGACAAGTAGATTATATCATAGCCTTTAACAAAATGCACCGTATTTTTAACTGTGCAGTAATTTTATATTTTTGTAAAGGAGATGATAGTATGCCAGCCTTTAAGGATTCAAAAACTGGTAAATGGTTTGCTAAGTTCTATTACACGGACTGGATAGGTGACCGAAAGCAAAAGTGGAAAAGGGGATTTGCTACAAAAAAGGAAGCACAGGCATTTGAGCGAGATTTTTTGGAGCGTCAGGCAGGAAGTCCCGATATGACTTTTCAAAGTTTGTACGAAATTTATATTGAGGATATGTCCGGGCGTTTAAAAGAATCCACTTTAGCTCACAAACGCAATATTTATGAGACTAAAATTCTGCCATACTTTAAGAATAAGCCAATCAATGAGATTCAGGCAACAGATATCCGCAAGTGGCAGACGATGCTTATGAGAGATTCTCACAATTACAAAGACACTTATCTGAAAAGTATCAATAATCAGTTTAGCTGCATCATGAATTACGCAAAACGCTTTTATAATCTAACAACAGATCCTTGCGGTCGTGCCGGCAGTATGGGAAAAAGCAATGCTGATGAAATGGATTTTTGGACATTAGATGAATATCTTTTATTTCGGGAATCCATCCAGGACAAACCTGCTTCTTATCTGTGTTTTGAGGTCTTATACTGGACCGGAATGCGTGAGGGAGAAATGCTTGCTCTTACAGCATCAGATATTGATTTTGAAAAGAAAACGATCAGTATCAATAAAACTTTTTCCCGAAATAAAGGAAAAGATGTTATCACGGTTCCCAAGACCAAAAAAAGTAAAAGGGTAGTTGCCATGCCCGATTTTCTTGCAGAAGAATTACAAGATTTTATCAACAGACAGTATATGCTTGATCCAAAACGCAGACTTTTTCCTTACACCAAGTCATTTCTCAGTCACGAGATGCTTCGTGGCTGCAAAGACTCCGGTGTTAAAAAAATACGAATCCATGATCTGCGTCACAGTCATGCCAGTCTTTTGATCAATCAGGGCTTTGATGCTCTAACCATTGCTGAACGCTTGGGACATGAGAAGGTATCCACAACATTAAATACCTACTCACACCTCTTTCCACACAAACAAGGTGATTTGGTTCAAAATCTGCAGGATCTCCTTAATCCGAAATCCACATTGCAGACGAATGAACTTCAAACCACCAATACGGAAGAAACATCCGGAAAGATTATCCCAATGCCAATCCGTCATATCATTTAACAGATATGAATGTACATAATCCACCATATTTTAACAAGTTGGTGATTATCCTGACGACAGCACAATAAAATGTGTTTAGTAGCAAATTAGTAGCAGAGAAAAAGAAAAAGTCCGGGAACGCCCTGTTTATAAGGCTTCCCAGACTTACGGATACTATTCAAACTCGGCAAGTTGTTATTTTGTCTTAAACTATTTCGTTTAAGTTTTATTTGAAATCTGCCGTTTTTTTACTTCATTTGCACATTTTGTTTTGACCTATTGCTTTTCTGTTGCCAAAGTGTTGCCATATATTTTATCATATAGCATATCTATGCTATTACATCTGGAAGTGTCTGCATTTCTATTTTTTCTACCTCTTCATCCAAATCTTGTAGCGACTCATTCCACAGACATAATTCCTGCAACAAACTTTTTAATTTTACATAATAGGTATCATTTTTTATAATCGTAGCCATAAAAGCAGCATACTCTGCCTCTTTAATTCCTTTTTTTAGTATGTTTCCACATCCCCGTAGAACTCTGTTTCTTTTTCTGGTATCGCTACACAGTATTTCTCTATTTTCATTTGCTAATTCATAAATATCTTGAATTTTATCTATTAATGCTTCTCCCTGCTGAAACCTATACTTAACAACCTCCTCTGTATCATTTAATCCTAATACATCTATTGAATTACGAACTATTTTCTCGACTTGATTATTTCTACTATAATATCGATAATTTTTTAAATAAAAATACTCTTGTGGATTTTGTTCAAACGGATTGATTATTGGTTCTACATATGTATCATGATAAGATTTACTTTTATTACAGTGTGGACATGACGGATTCAAATTGTCCCATACAACAACCTCATCTTCATATTTATCTTTATAATGAAAATGATCTACATGCATTTCTTTGTATCCATCCCCTATAAAGCACTCACAATATACACACTTATTGTTGCACTCTATCAATAATCTATCTCGTATATATTTCTTATTCCAAACACTTTTTTTCTTATCATTCTTAAATTCTTCTGTCAACTGACGTTGTACATCTTCTGTTAATTCTTCTGGTTTTTCTATTCGTTCCACTTTTACCATAACAAATCATGCCTCCCATTCTGATACCTGAATAGATAATAACTTACAAAGCGGATTGTCTGGGTGCAACATTTCTTTTAATAAATTATATTCTTGAAGAATCGACTCTCTATCTTCGCTATTCATTGCCTCATCAAATTTTTTTAATGTATCTTGGTATAATTGAGATGTGGTCGCAGGCATTTCCATAACATATTTTAATATTTCCTCTAATGTCCATCCTTGCAATCCATACCTTCCCAAATTTAATTCTTTTAAATATGTATTCCCCTGTATATCACATCCCAATGCTATTATTTCCTCTTTTTCTAAGGTCTGAAGAACACTTGGGCTATGCGTTGTTAAAATAAATTGTGCATAAGGAAAAATCTCTTTTAAGGCTTTAATTAATCCAGCCTGCCAAACAGGGTGTAAGTGCAAATCCACCTCATCAATAAGTATTACCCCATCAAAATCCTTTGCCTTAACCGGATTCTCTGAAGTTCTGTATTCTATTTCTTTTATAATTCCAAAAATAATATAAATACAACTTTTATATCCAGAAGATAAATATTCGAAATATATATCGCCCTTTGAAGTTGACAGCATTATATCATATGACCTAGCAATAACTGTTTGAAAATTAACTGTATCATCTAAAACACTAAAAGCTCTTTCCGCAAGTTCATAATTTGAAATTTGTTCTTCAGTTAGACTCCCTTTTTTGTCCACAAATAAATATCGATTTACAAACCAGTTCTTAATATCATTCGCTTGTATACCACTCACAGCCATCTGTCCATTAATATAATCCTCACGTTCTGGATCTGGTGTAACAGCCCCAAGTTTAGCATAATTAATACTTCTATCGATTCCAAAATATAAAAGGCTATTAGAGTAACTTTGCCATCCTCCGCGATAAACCTCCGCATCCGGCTGGAATTTCTCAACTAGTTCATCTTTATTCTTCAATATTTCATTTCCATCTTGCTTTATAGATATTTGAATACTGTATTTACCTACTTCACACAATGCATTTCTCTTCAACTTTGATGAAATATTAGAACTAAATGCATCAGAAATAATGTCTAAAACCGTAGTTTTTCCAATTCCATTTGCACCACAGATTACATTCACACCATTAATGAATGATAATTCTAAATGCCTAATCCCACCAATACCATCAACCGTTAATAAATTAATTCTCATATGTCATTCCTCTTATCCAAATAATCAATTAGCAACAAACTTTGCAAATTTTTTTTGATAAAACATACTACAAATACAGCAGGCAATCCTATAGACTACCTGCCATATAAAATAATCCGTACACTTTCGTACTATTCAAATTCCCCAACGGATAACGTGAACTGGCTATTTTTCGCGATTTTATTATTCTCATTCTCCAAAAAATCTTCTCGTATTTGTGCTGATGAAAATTTTTAGAGCCACGCACCACACACCGATTTTCTTCTTAATTACCTCTATTACATGGTGCTAGCACCATGTTTAGATACTATCATCAAAAGGCATTTATCATAAATCAGCCTAATTGTTTGACATACAATCGGTCTATTCCATTGCCATAATTTACAATGTCTTGCAGATAACAGTAACCATACTTTTCATACAATCCCATATGCTCTGAAGAAATATATGTTTTATTAAAGCCACATCCCATTGCATACTTATTTGCAAAATTGATGAGTTTTTCACTAATCCGATACCCGCGGTATTTTTCTTCCACAAAAATACTGGATATCCATGGATAGATTTCTGGTATTGGATAATAGTCGTTCTTCATAATGGAAGCCATCCCTATTATTTTATTATCTGCCATCGCCACAAATGGAGTTTCCCAATCTGTATATTCCCATGTGCGTAGTGTGTGCAAAAGATGTTCCTTCACATCATCCCAGGAAAACTGCTCCACAAAGCTAATCAGTTGTTCAACCAATTCGGTGTTCTTGTCCACCTTTTTCAGAACCAACTCTGCATCAGAAAACTCTTTCTTCCCAAGTCCAAAGTGATTTTCCACTCGAGTTACCATATCCTCTACCGTTCTTTCCGGCGTTCTTTCCAGCCAGAAAAAATCACTATTTTTTATGTTCTTGTAATTCTTCTCATTCAGACTTTGTAAAGTTGCACTGCATACACCCTTTGCCTTTTCCACATCAGATGCACTATGAATAAAATTGCTAAATCCCTGATGGTCTGGACGATTACAATATTCCTCTACTAAATTTGTGGGTTCCTTGATTAAAAAAGCTACTCTGGATGGCTCTGTAATCATTTTCGCCTGTTCCATAGTCAAATGACAATCACATACTACCTTTCGATTTTGCGAAAGACAAATCAAATCCATTAACACAAAATCCAATTGCTCCCTTGTATTACTAATCAACCATTGTTTGTATTCTTCTACTGTTCGACCAAAAAATTCGTCTGCGTCTTTGAATTTCCTATTCATTGATGGCTGATAGGCAGGATTTGAAAGTTTCTGATGCTTATCGAACTCTTCATCAATATCAAATACCAATAAATTGTGTCGCTTAGCCAGCTCTCTGGAAATAGTTGTTTTTCCGCCACAAGGAGTTCCCGTTACAAAATATACATTCTTTAAATATTCTTTTATTACATTGTCTTGAAATATCATTGTAAAATCTCCTTTATTAAATAGTTTACAGTAACTTTTAAGTACATAAAACTATTTAACACAGCTTCATGTACTTAGATATTTCTTAATCTTAAAAATGCTACCATATAGGCACCTCCTAAATTCAATTCTTTTTTATTATAGCACTTTTCTCATGCCATTACCACAACAAAATACAGGACATGACAACCGCCATGTCCCTCTTACCTATCGTTCCAATGCTTTCTCTAACTTCCATTTCTGCCCTTTCAATTCATTCTGCTTTTCATACAGACTGTTACGCTCTTTACAAATCTCTTTCACACGCTCCAGCTTCTCCTTTACTCCCTCCCGGCAGTAAATACAGCATAAGGCTCCTGCACTCTCCCAATTTCATGCAAATAGCTTCCAGATATAGAAACTGATTTATGCGTTATCACTGCCAAAATAAATATTAATATAATGTGTATACCCATTTGAATCACAATCATGTTCTTTCTCTCCTTTTCATTTTCTCCCCCATCTATTTTATCATGTAAACTTATAACGCGCTATTGTTTTCTAGCAAACTCATATATAAAACTCTGGCAATTCCTGCTCCTCCATTCTTTCTGACGGATAAGAGAAAGTTCTATTTCATCTTTCTCTTATCCAAATCCTTAAATTCTGTTTTCATCTGCCTCCAGCCAGCTTACCGCCAGTATTCATTCTCTTCCGTTCTCTGCTTCCCCGGCAGGATCACAGCCAGCTTTTCCGTAAAGGCATCCCACATGTTTCGTCCATTTACCACCAGCTTACGCATGAATTCTTCTGCCTTGTCGAGGATCAGGCGGAGTGTGCGGTTTTCTTCCTGCAGTTTTTCATTCTCATACCGCAGTTCTTCCTTCTCATTCCAAGCCTTTAGTACCTCTTCAAATAGTTTTGCCTGCCGGGATGTCACTGCCACACTACTGTACTTCTGATATAATTCTTCTGCATGTTCCACATACCGCTCGAGCCGCAGTTTTGTTTCCTCGGTGTCTGCCACCACCCGGTCTCGCTGCGCCAGGAGGATCTCTGTCTCGATCTGTGCCTTTCCCAGCTCCTCCTTCGCACCGGCTAACGCCTGCTCTGCACTTTCTTTATCTGTCTGCAATCCAGATAACGTTTTTTGCAGATCCACTTTCTGAAACTCCAGCTTTTTGTGGATCTGCTCCAGTCCCTTGCAGTCCCGTTCCAAAGAACCCCGTTCATCGCAAAGTGCTTCACAGTCACCGTGGAGGGTTTTGCGGTTTTCCTTCAGTTGTTCACAATCCCGCCGGAGTGATTCCCTGCTTTCCCGCAATTCTTCGTGCTCTTTCCTTACATTGCAAACTTCTCTGTGCAGACCGTCGTATTCGTCTTTCAGATCATCATACTCCTGCTGCAGGTTTTCATATTCCTTTTTCACTCCGACATGTGCCTGCTCCATCCGATCATAAAAGGATAAATAATGAAAATACCGTTCTTTCACTTCTTGCTTTTTTGCTTTCCATCCTTCACAGGACTGCCTCAGCTCGTCCGTCTGCTCCTGCTGCACCTGCAGAGTTTTCCAGTTTGACACCAGCAGTTTTTCCTGCTGTTCCAGCGTATCGGCTTTTGCTTGAAGCTGCTGCTCCAGTTCCTCCACTTCCTGCTTCCGCATCTTTTTCTCGTAGTTATAAACCGACAAATGTTTTTCATGGGTTCCGAGTTGTTTCCATTCCAGTCCACGGTTCCTCATAAGTTCTGCGAGATATTCCTTTTCTGCCAGCACCCATTGCATGCTTTCGGTGTCGTTTCGTCCTGTACCGGTAAATCCCAATGCTTTCATCGCACCCTTGAGAGATACCTTCGTTGACATTCCACGTTTATTCCCTTCGGAAAATGGAATAAAGTCAATATGAAGATGTGGCGTCTGCTCGTCCATGTGAAGGACCGCATTGAACACCTTCAGACTGGGATTTCGTTCTTCAAAGTCCTGCATATACTCTGTAAGGATCCCCTTCACCAGCTCAGCCTCCTCCATCGCACAGTTAGAATCTTTCATATTTCCGATCTGCACGATTACTTCCGTAAATAAACGCTCCTGCCTGCCGGACTTGATCTTTTCATAGTAGTTCTGGATCTTCCGGTCTTTCCTCTTCTGCTTGGCGTTGTATTCCTCTACTGCTTCATCAAACAGTTCATGATAGACCTCCCCGATGTCTCTTTCTAAAAATATGACATTCCGGTCAAGCCGTGCTGCGTCCACATTCTCTGCGATAAACACCCTGTTATTATGTTTTAAACATCCTTGTCCGATCATTACCGATATTGTTCGTTCCATAAATGATCCGTCCTTTCCCTTTATCCGTTGACCGCTCCTGCAAAAATTTCCTGCTCATCGTTTTATTCCTCCAATCTGCTTCCTGTAAGATCGCACTGCTCATCGTTGATTTCTCCGATCTGATCTGCTCAAACAACAGTTCTTAAATATATTCCAGCCAAAGTCGAGCCGCCAGGCGATGGCTGAGGCGGAATATGCTTTGTTACTTTCGTCGAAAGTAACGCAAAGGCACTTTTGGCAGCGGAGCCACCAAAAATGCAACCTGAAAGTCTGGCAAGCCATCCTTTTCAGGCTTTGCGCCCTGCCGGGAGCCAGACATCCGACGGACGTCTGCTCCGCTCCAGTCGGAGCGGAGACTTCTACTGCCGCATACGGTCATAGAAAACGCTAATGCTTCGCACAGGCATTTTCCCGCCGTCTGCTTGTAAATCGTACTACCTCTTCAGAAATTCCTCATTCCTCTCTACCCCCTGATATTCACGGGCTTTCGCCACTTTATTCATTACCGATAAGAGAGAATCGACCGTGCTTTCCTCCCAGCCGGCAAGCCATATCAATGCCCTAATCTCGTCTTTTGATAAATCCACGCCGTGCAGCGATCTCAGTATCTTTTCCAACTGCCGGCTTTGATACTCTGACAGTCCGCTCAATCCGACCACCTCACTTTTGTCCATATGACATAATGAGCCTTAACCGGCTCATATTAGAAGCTGCGTTGCAGCTTCGTTATGTGCAAAAACCGTGCACCCAAGCACTAATGATAGTGTAAAATGATATCTTTTTTCCGAATTGATATAGTAAAACGCTAGCATTTTCCCGTTTTGCTATAGTAAAGTGATAGCATTGCTTTTTTCCCATTTTCAAAAATATATAGTTTTTGCCATCAATTTCTGAAAATGATATAGTTTTCTATAGCAATTTGCGGAAATGATATAGAAATTGCTATCATCCCCGGCATTTTTCTCCTTCCGTGACGGTTGTGACGATGGTGACGATATTTTTGCTGCTACTCTGCTGTCGGAAATACCGTCACAACCGTCACATATCGTCACACTCCCGAACCTATTCCATGATCCGTTTTCTGCTCTACACTGCCCACTTATTCCGCAGCACTTCCCAAGGTACTCTCTTCCTTTACCAACGATATGATTCTTCCATCGTGTCCTCTGCTGCTCTCGTAGCGAATATGCTTCTCCAGATAAAGCCGCTCCATGCCGACATTGAGTTTTCTCGTCAAAACATTTGGCTGCAGCTTAAGTTCCGGTATTTCCTGTAAAAGCTGCGTGGCGGTTCCCTGCCAATTTCTCCGCAGTTCCATAAAACCTGAAATAAGCTCCAGCACTTCATCCGGCGGCTCTTTCCACAACTCTGTTTCTGCTTTGACCAATTTCCAAATGCACTGTTCCCTGTCAAAGTTCAGATACAGTCTCTGATCCGGCTGGTCCCGTCCGACAACATCCAACGTTGCCTCGTTCTGCGTCCGTTTTTCCTTTTGCATAACAAAAGCACCGTCTGCAGCTCCAAGAAGTCCATTGGTGCCAGAGATCATGTCAAAACTGTCCGACGACTCCATCTTTCTTGTATGATGAACCAGTAACAGACAGATTCCGTTTTCATCACTGAATTTCTTCAATCTTGCCACAATATCGTAATCACTGGCATAGCTGTATTTGTCTCCTCCCAGTTCCCGAATCTTCTGCAGCGTATCAATGATGATCAGTCTGGCATCCTTGTGTTCCGCTACAAACCGTTTTAACTGTTCCTCCAGTCCCTGATTCAATCTCTTAGACTTTGTTGCCAAATGCAATGCATCTGTGCTTTCCACACCAAACATTCTTGAGAGCCGTTTCTGCAGTCTCCCATAATCATCCTCCAACGCAAGGTACAGCACGGTTCCGGCATTGACCGGATATTCCCACAGAGGGATTCCCTTGCTCACATGATACCCAAGCTGTGCCATAAAAAACGACTTTCCAACCTTCGGTGCCCCTACAAACAGATACGTCCCATTATAAAGCAGCCCGTCCACGACCGGCACCTTCGGTGGGTAAACGGTATCGTACAACTCCTCCATCGTGACCGTCTGCAAAACATCTTTTTCCAGTTTCAACGGACTGGCACATTTTTCCTTCAATCCTTTGTTTTCTGCGGCTTGCAGATTGTTTTGCTTCGAAGAATCTGCTATAATTTTCATATGTTTATTACATAACGGCTGTTTCCCATCTGCGCCAACAGATGATTCCGGAACAGTCGCTTTTTTCTTATCCGTCATTCGTTCTCCTCCTTCATCCCATTGAGTGTGATCGCCACTAGCTGTAAAGTGTAAAGAAATTCCTCACTGAGTTCACTGGCATTTTCCACTCGCTTTAATTCCTGATGGATCTGCACCATCTGATCCCGCAGTGCCTTGTACACTCTTGGATTCCCCTGCACAACAATATCCTGACACTGCAGTCTGCGAATGATATAATCCTGCTTGGTGAGTCCAGACAGTCGGACCATGCGGTCGATCAGCTTACTCTCCTCCTGTGATACCCGAAACGCCACCACCTTGTTTCTCCGTCTTCCCTGATGATCCAATCTCTTATCCATCGTATCCCATCCTTTCTTTTTTCACCTGACTGTCAACAGACCTTTCCGCCGCATGGTTCTTAGATACAGCATGCTCCTCCGGTGGCAAGGTTTCCGCCTTCCTTTCCCGATCCAACTGATTCGCCATTTCCGTCTGCTTATTCGGGAACAAATGTGCATAACGGTATGTGATATCAATACTCTCATGCCCTACCCTATCAGCAATCGCCAATGCAGAAAATCCCATTTCTATCAGAAGTGAAATGTGCGAATGTCGCAAGTCATGAATGCGGATTCTTTTCACCCCTGCCACTTTGGCACCACGATCCATTTCATGATGCAGATATGACTTTGTGATCTGAAAGATCCGTTTGTTTTCGCCAATGTCATACAACATTCGAATATAGTCCTGCATTTCCTCACAAAGAAATTTTGGCATCTTAATCGTGCGGTTACTTTTAACCGTTTTTGGAGAAGTAATGACATCACGCCCTTTTAAACGCTGATATGATTTGTTGATCGTCACTGTCTGTCTTTCGAAATCAAAATCCGCCGGCGTCAGTGCTAGAAGTTCTCCCATCCGAACACCACACCAATACAACATTTCAAATGCATAATATGACCTTGTTTTATCCATCATAACATCCGCAAACTTCAGATATTCTTCCTTCGTCCAAAAAAGCATTTCTTTATGTTCTTCACACCCCATCGTACCGGCTTTCTGTGCCGGATTACTCGGTAAGTGATAGAATCGCACCGCATGATTAAATATCGCACTAAGCTGGCTGTGGATCGTCTTTAAGTATGTGGGTGAATAGACTTCCCCATTCTCTCCCTGATATCCCAAAAGTTTACTCTGCCAGGCAATCACATCCTTCGGCTCTATCTCCGCAATCTTGCGGTTGCCAAAATACGGCAGTATCTTCGTCCGTATAATATGGCTCTTGGATTCCCATGTGTTTTCCTTTACCCGTTTCTTTTTATCCGCTTCATAGATTTCAAAAAAGCTGGCAAAGGTCATATCAAGCTTCGATTCGCTTTTCAGCATCACCTCCCGTTCCCACTGCTGCGCCTCCCGCTTCGTCTTAAAACCTCTTTTCTGCGTCTGCTTTCGTTCGCCCTGCCAGTTGGTATAACGATAGATCACACGCCATTTATCACCGTCTTTATACACAGCCATAGCATCATCTCCTTTCCGGCTGCACTAAGATCACTATATCTACAGCAGTCAGCCTTCTTCGCCGTAGCATAACTTCTTGCGAAAGAAGCTGGTATTCACTCTCCCGGATATCGTCAGATAGCCAAGCTCCCGCATCTCTGCATTAAGCTCCCGGATCACCTTGTACGCATAGGATTTGGACACCTTTAACTCTTCCGCCACTTCCTCAACTGTCATAAAATTCTTCTCCATCAGTATCACCTCCCTTCCAATGTTAAGGTTCATACACTAACTTAATTTGTTTAAGTTGTTGTTTGACATAATACTAAACATTTTAATTTAAGTCAAGTGGTTTGCAGAAAAATATTAACTTTTTTTGTTTAGTTTTCTCTTGCTATCCTATTTCCCTCATGCTATACTCTACCTAAACAAAAATGTTTATTATTGCATTTATAACCACAAAATGGCAACGAACAAGAAAATGGAGGAAATAAACATGGCAATCGGACAAAGGATCAAATTTTTCCGAAATAGAAAAGGCTTCACGCAAAAGCAGCTTGGCGAAATGCTCGGTTTTCACGGCAAATCATCCGATGTACGCATGGCACAGTACGAATCAGAAGCCCGCATACCAAAGCAGGAACTGATAAAGGAAATGGCTGATCTGCTGGAGATAGATACAAAAGCACTGACCGTACCGAACATCGATAACTACTTCGGACTCATGCATACCTTCTTTGCATTGGAAGATATGTACGGGCTGACTATCGGCAAGAACGACGGTAACACCTGTCTCTCCCTTAATCCAGCGGTAACGGAACCTCATTCAGCTCTTGATGACTGTCTGAAATCCTGGTTGCGTCAGAAAAAGAAGCTGGCGCAAGGTGAGATTACTAAAGAGCAGTATGATGAGTGGAGATATAAATACCCGGCATTGGAAACCTATCAGAGACAAACCAAAGTACCCTCTCAGTAATTGAGCAACTACATTGTTAAGCATCTAAATGATCAATAGAAGGAGAAAAAACATGGACAAACTTGTACCTGCATTTGAAACAACACTTTTCGATCCAACACTAAGCGATGCCTGCTCAGACATGGCTGAATTAGGAATTGATTCTTTACTTGATGATGGCATCTTTAAAAGTATTCCTGTTGTTAGTCTTCTCGTGGGTGTTGGTAAAACAGCTCAAAACATACACGATCGCAATCTACTAAAACAAACTATAAAGTTTATCAATACTTTTAACGATAAATCTATTTCTCAAGAAAAGATCAAGAAATATCGTCAAAAATTGCAAGCTCATCCTAAATATGCCGAAGAAGAACTGGGGAGAGTTATTATCCTGTTAAATTCGAATGTTGAATTAAAAAAATCAGAACTTTTAGGAAAATTCTACCGAGCATATGTGGACGAAACTATAAACTGGGATACTTTCTGCGAATTATCTGATATAACCTCTCGCTTATTTGTGTCTGATTTACGGCTTCTATATGACATTTATCATTCGCATGTGTCTGACACATCTCAATGCCCTGTTTACAAAGCTGATCGTCTTATTGCTTTAGGTTTACTAGATTCTGCCACAAAATCTTTGACTATAGGTAGTAATCCTACCGGAAGTCAAACTCAACGTTTCATTCAAGTAAATACTCTAGGGAAACTTTATTGTCAACTTAGTTTGTCATAAAAAAGAAAAACCTTACCGACTTCAGTTCTCACAACTGAAAATCAGTAAGGTTTTTATATGCTATAAAATAATTACTCAATGAATAACAAAAAAATGTTACCATTTTGCTGACAGTTCTCCATATATTTTTCCTGCCAGTCCAATAGTTTTTCCCGAAATAGTTTCCAGTCTTTTTTACTTATGTTCATGATTTAATCCTCCTTGTTCTCATGTTGGCAATCACCTTGAGTGTCATCTTTGTCCACCTGCGTTGCTTTATTTTGTTCATTTTTTATAAACTCTTTCAAATCCTCTGCAAACAGACCTATATAGTTTTCTACAATTATTTCCTTCTGACATTTCCAATCGAAATTTTTTTCTTCTTTTTCTATTTGCTGTAATACTGACTCAATGTCATCACAAGCCTGTTGAATCCGATTTGAAATTATGAGCAAGACCTTATACTCGTCCCCTGTATATGGTATATTCTTACATATGTTAATTTCTTTTTCATTTAAAGCAATCTCTAAATAAAACATTTTAGATTGTAATGCACGAATTTCATCAATTCCATCTTTTGCAAACGTTTCAAACTTCTCCTGCATATCCCCTTTGCGCCAAAAATCACAATAATCAACTCTCGATATATTCCAAAGATAAGAGTCTACTATTTGCTTTTTGCTAGAAAACAAGTTTTTAGGAATTTCTAATTTTCTATCTTTTTCCAGTTCTTCAATATCGCAAATCCAATAATATAATTCTCCGTACAACAGCATTAAATATACTGACAAATTACAGAGAGCCTGTGCTTTATCTAGCTTGAATTTGTATACTTTTTCTAAAATAACAGCAACAAATCCCACTAGCAATCCCCCTACTATATTCATAATCATATCATTAGAAATCCATGCTTGATCCACAAATAATATAGATTCTTCCATATTCACATTAACCAAAATCATTGCAATTAATGACAATCCTGCATATACTATTAATCTTTTTGTAAGCTTTATTGTCTGAGCCATCTCTTCCCCTTCCTTCATAAAACCTGTGCTAATTTTTATCTCCAATCTCCTTACGAAATCAGCTAATTTTTCAAAATCCTTTGGTTGCAAAACTTGTTTCAAATTCCGTTGCATTTTGCAACAAGTTATCACTTCACTTTCCAATTCATTTGTCTCCAAAAGCACCTGATAAATTGAAATCTCGTCACATCCATCTTAGACTAATTTTGAACTATCTTGGACTAATCTTGAACTAATTGTGTTTATTAGTCCAAGTAAAAGTCCATATTTTTCGGTGTTTTGTGCTAATCACTTAGACTAAATCCTTTTTCTTTAGCTAAATTAGTTCAAATGTTTATTTTTTCAAATACCATCTTGCAGCATGCCCAACTCCATCAACATCAGCAATACCTTCTCGCTTCATAGCCTGAAGAATATTAGATACTTTCCTTGACTGTTGCTTATCATTTAAAACAGCTGACAAGGAGCCTGACAGAACCTCTTTTAGCTCACCAGCACTAGCTTCCCCCATTGTATCTAATGCATTAATTATTATTTGTTTACACACATCATTTTTTAATCCTTTGTTTTTAACATACTCCGTCTGTTGTCCTACAATATTTGCAACCTTGTAAGAAACATAAATATTGGGATATCTTCCTTCTACCAATTTCTGTTTCTTTAACTGTGCAAAGCTTTCTTTCGAAATAACCTCTTTTTTCTGCACTTTGTCAAGCAAAAATACAGTTGATAAATCGAGATCTGAATTTTCATGTAACAGTTGAGTATAATTTTTATCTAATATTTTTCCATACAACGAAACCTTTACCCGGTTAGGATCACTCAAATCATAGGTTGGTAATGGAAAACATTTTTCTTTTTGAATCTGATACATCATTGGTATTCCCATCGAATTTGTATCAATCATATATAAGTTTACCATCGCCTTGCATAAAAAAGTATTTCGATAATATGGTGGTTTATACCCCTCTTCCAAAGTTTTTTCTACAGTTTCTGGAATAAAATTTCCTTCATTAATAAAAACTAGTCGATCCTCGAATTCTTCTAAATTAATTTTTCCACGTAACTGATAATTGGAATGAGCAATACAATTATTCAAAACCTCTTTTACAACATCCGCTTCATATTGATAAGTTTCATCTGGAAACAATGTTTGCTGTCCAGCAATATATCTATACTTTTCGTTTCGAATCTTCGAATAGACCTTATCAACAGCTAGTAGTAATGGCATATCAAAATGCTCATATGCTTTCACTGTTCCATTTCCATTATATAAAGTCCATGTGATTCTAGGTATAAATCCATCAAAAAGATATGACGATTCTTCCTTGCCCAACAAAATTAAAGCCGTATTAGTTATCTTTCCCTTAATCAGAATTCCTGCCTTATTCAGCATCTCAATATCACTCATCTTTAACAGCATATCTGTTGACTTTTTAGATGAATTCTGTTTTTTTATAAAAAGTTCTCTCGCGTAAGAAACAGCTTCCGGATCTAAATCTTCAAATGTAGCCCCCTCCACTATTTCTTTCGACCAATCTATTCCTATCTGACTTCTTATTAAATCAACTTTATCCATTGGAAGAGGACATGTACTCTCATCCTCTCTTGCATACGCAGCCCCATTCCAAGTAGTCGGAATTCCTCTTGTTGCAGGAGGTATCTGAAAAGCTACTATACGATGTCCATCCATATTTAATTCATATATTTCCATAAAAGTAGCTCTTTCGTTTGTCCCACCAACAATCTCTTTTTTTAGATGCTGAAGATTTCCATCCTGACGATAAGCAGAACCAACTATTTCTTTATTATTTGTCACCCCAAAAATCAGCCAGGCTTCTTTCAAACCACGTATATTTGCTTCATTACCTAACGCCGAAAAATACTTTCCAATATCTTTAAACGAATAATTTGTACGTGCTTCCTTGAATTCAACAACCTCATCTTCAAAGTCAACTATCATTTTTCGAATTTTCTTTACCAATTGTTGATCTGTATATATCATGCTATTTCCTTTCTGCCTTAAGCTAATTTGGTTAGGTGCTGCTCCTACAGCTCCTCTTCTAATGGTTTCCAGCTATCATCAGACATATCTTCCACATACTCTGTGTTATTGATGAATAATTCTTCATCTATATCTCTTACAAAGCCCCAATGCAAATTATATTTCTTAGCATACTGCTTAAACGCAATAAACTTATTCTCTATCTGCATATCGATGTTTTTACTATGTCCTGAACTTTCGCCACCTTTTGTTTCTATAATCCAATCCGTTCCATCTTTTAAGTGAACGATATAATCCGGATAAAACAACCACTGTTTCGATATCCCATCCATATACACAATAGACAAATACTGCTGTCCTGTATCCCCATTTTTATATACCCACTCAACTTTATCATTGTTTTCACAATATCTCTCGAATAATCTCTCCGGTAAACTTCTTGTTTTGTCAGTAACAAACTCATTCGTATATTCTCGATACGCATTCATTCGCATTAATGTACGATGTTTTACTTCACTGAACTTATATACCTCCATTTCCGGAATACAAAATTGAGTTACCTTCGGTTCTAATTTTAAGGATAACTGAGTACCACCCATCTGAGAAGTTACCTTCTTAAAATCTATCTTCAACTGTTTTACATTGTTAATGACAAACGCATAGAAATCCGAATTTTCCAACTCAATAAGTTTGTATTTTTTCTTTTTCCCCTTACTAAACATTCTTCTCAAAATGTTCTTTACCTTTTGAGACTGCATACCGGTAGCTTTTTTGATTTCATCGACGGAATGCAATAAATATATACCATGGGTATGAGTATTTACTGTTGTTTTTACTTTTATTCTATTGTCCATACTACCCTGTGCAAGCGATTCAGTAGTTCTAAATACTCCCTGGAGGATCTTACTATCTATTTCATGACTAAAATCATATCCACCAGCCTCAAGATTTTCTCGGTTAATATTTTTATCCGAACCAAGCTTGTAGCTTTTTTTGAAATAATCATATACTTTTTCCAAAGTCTCACGTTCTCCAAGACCATCAAAATCTAAATCACGCATTTCTTTCGTAAGCGTAAATCCTTTTGCCTCATCACGTAGGAACAATCGCCGCACTTGATATGCTTTATCTAGAGATGACAATAGCCCTATCTTATACTGCGTATCCAATGTATAAATATAGCAATAATCAAGTATATTCATCCCATAATGCTTCCCCTCTGGCATTCGACGAATTCGTCCGATTGTTTGAATCTGAAAATCTTCACTTCCCCCTTCGCGCAATTTTACTAGTATTTTCGCCCTTGGACAGTCCCACCCGGTAGATATCGCCTGCTTCATTAGCAAAAATGACGGCGAACCATCCAAGTCAGTCAAATCATCACTTACAATTTTTTCATCACTCATCCAGATGTTAACCATACCGTTATCATAAGTATATCCCATTCCGGCGAGTTTTTTCTCCACTGCCTTTATCGTCTCTAGTTGCCCCATTGGAAATTGAATCAAAACAAGTGGTCTTACATTAACATCTTCTTTTTCATATGCTTTCGCAATCGCTTTTCTTTTTTCATCAGCCAAGTCGAGCAAATATTCATAATCATCTTGTATCTCTTTACTATCGTCAACACCTTCATTGACATAAATTGCTTTCGTAATCAAACCAGCATCGATCACATCCTCTTCACTGATCTCATAGTACTCCTGATGAGGTACTTTGTTTGCTGTTGCTGAAACACGAATAATATTCTTGGCTGCAAATGCATTTATTACATCATCCGCCTTTTTGGTATTATTCAAATGCTCTTCATCAATAATGACAACAAACTCTGTTCCATCTTTGTAAGCTTCTGCAATCTTTTCAAAAAGATTGGATCTTTCACTGTCCTTTAATGCTGTATTTCCTCTTTTGGTGACAAGCTCCCAGTTAATAAATGTAACACTACCGGGTTCAAAGCCCGCCATCATAGAATACATAAGATTTCTCGTATCTATATACGGTGTTACTTCTTCCATTCTCGCTTTACTCTGCTCTTCCAGATTGCCCTTTCCCGGGCACAACCATACAAAAGCAGTATTTCCAGCCGTATTTTTCAAGAATTCATCAACATATTTTATCAATATTATCGTTTTTCCAGCACCCGTTGGAGCCTTTACTGTAATAACTTGTTTACTTGTCGTTTCAACAGTTTTTTCAATTAAAAACTCCACACATTGCGTCTGAAACTCATAATCTTTTATTTTACTCACCATAATTCTCCTACCTCTCGTAATTCAAAATCAAAATAGCAATCTGGAATAATTCTTACATCAATATTTTGCAGTAATTTTTCTTGCGAAGTTGTTAGCAATACATCTTGATTAATAAATACCACTTCAATGCACTCATACTCATTGAAATGATTTTCAAATTCATCCATTTCCTCATCATCCATAATCATGATGTATTTCTTATTATCTACCTTCACCCCATACTGAAGTTGAATCATTTCCTTGATATGTTCAAGGAGGTCATCGTAGATATTTTCACTCTCCTTATCTACAAAATCTGTTTTGTAATATTTCAGATTGGCTTTTCGACCTTCTGAGTAATCACTCCCATCTAGTCTTTTTCCTGTGATAACCGTTTTTAAACGCTGATAAGTAACTTCTTCACAAATGTTATTTTCGTTGTTGGTGCAAAGAATAAATCTTCTATTTCCACCATCCTCACTATTCAAATCAAGAACAGCCTGTCCAGTTGTTCCAGAACCCGCAAAAAAATCTAAAATAACAGCAGCTTTTTTATCATATGTCGTTGCATCAAGTAGCATTTTTAACAGTACCACTGGTTTAGGATAAGCAAATGTGCTTTTTTTTCCAAAAACATTTTCTAAAACCATACCTCCATCACTTTTAAGACTAATTATAGAACGTAACAACATTCTATCTATTTCATCTAAATAATTAATCGTACTAGGTTGTATATCATCTTTTGATGAAAACCATATCCTTCCACAAATTATACTTCCATTTGGTAAAATTTGTTTGTTGCTATAATCCACCACCTGATTAAATGTATTTTCACTCCATCTCCATCCTCTATCGGGTACTTTTACCGGTTTTTTTGTTATTGGATGAAGAACATCATATCGTGGCCCAAAAGTATTACCATTGGGCCAACTCATATTAATTTTTCCAAATATCCTATAATTATTATCAACATTATTGTATAAAGTTATTGCTCTTGGATATTTATTTTTTTTATATAACTTTTTTAAGTTCGCTTCAGTCTCCTCTATCGTCAATCCTTTCTCCTTACAATCCTTCAGTAAGGTTCTCACATCTTCAATTCCTTCTTTAGGACACATTAATTTATATTTATAATTACTATCATTTGCATATACTAAAACATACTCATGAATATTACCAATTCCTTTATCGTTTTTGGGCACCCTTTTGTTCCAAATAACATTCTCAACAAAAGAATTTTCTGACCATATTTCATCACACATCAATTTTAGTTGTGCATACTCGTTTTCATCTACGCTTATAAAAATCAAACCTTCTTTAGATAACAACCTTTTTGCCATCCTCAACCGCTGATACATAAATGAAATCCATTTGCTATGTCTAAAACAATCCGTACCATCTACCTTTTCATCTGAATATGTAAACCCGTCATTCAACGTATTATATGGTGGATCAATATATATCACATCAATCTTTCCCTTATGCGTCTTTTCCAACAACTTAAGCGAATGCAAATTATCTCCCTCTAAGAGAAAATTGTACTGTTCGTTTTCAGGATCACCTACAATCTCCTTGTCCTCTACTTCCGTAAAAACAGGAATATGTGTCTGCATTTTCACATCCACTTCTTCCTCATGTTCTTCCCACACAAGTCCATATTTTTTTGCTGTAAGTTCTCTTTCAATCTGATTAATCGCAATCAACGATGCATCATCAGTATGCTGTTCTTTCAAAGTTTCAAGAAATTCCAGCATTTTTTTTCTTCGAATCTGTGATAAATTTGCCATAAGTCCTCCTGTTTATCTATTCAACATATGTTTTCTTTTCTTCCTTGCTCAAGCAAAGATAATTCAAATAGCAAGCACTACACTTTTCTTTTGAGCACTTTCTATCCAGTTTATTTTCTCTAATATTTTGGGCAGCATTACGAATGTCTTTTGCAACTGTCTCTGTGAGTCCCTCTGTCACACGAACTCTTTCACTTTCCACCTTGTCGAGGTTAAGTATTTCCAAATAATCTGCACTCTTCCCTGTCAGCTCTTTGTATCCGAGTGCATAGATTTTAAGTTGCTCTGCCTCTAAACATTGCGTAACATCTCTGTCTGCTGTTTTAAAATCAACTATCGTTATTTTCTCTTCTCCAGATATTTCACGATGCTTTACAAGATCAATACGCCCATTAACCTTAACACCATCGCCCATGTCCAACTCAATATCAGCCTCAGCCATTTCAATATTTTTAAAATCTGCTTTATTTTTCTCAAAATACATATCAACAGATTTCTTTGCACTCTCCAACATATTTTGTTCCATTTTACTATTTGCATATGGCAGATAAAAAGTATCTTCCACTATTGCCTGAACATCTTCACGAGTAAGATTTTCTCCGTCAAGATACTTCTTATGAATATTACGCACAATATTATGTACTGCATTTCCATATCCCATAGCGGCTGCAATAGGTTGCACAAATCCATAAAACATTGACAACTTAAATCTGTACGCACAATCAAAAAAATCCTGTAAGATCGAAAAATTCAAGTTGATCGCAGACTTTTCTTCTACCATAGGCGGTAATTGCTTTCCGGAATATTCCATTTTATCATCATAAGATAACATATATGGGGATTCCTTCGCTTCAACCAAAAATGTTGAAATCTTTTTATCTCTTCTATATGGGCATCTCGTCAGACACAAATATTTTTTTGCTCTTGTCACAGCCACATAAAATAGCCTGCGCTCTTCCTCAATCCCTGAATTAAATCGTTCTGAGTTTTGAATCCAGTCTCTGTTTATAATATGCCACACATTTTTTCCACCAACACCAGCCGCCGGAAAATTGTTTTTACTCAACTCCGGGACAAAAACCGCTGTATACTCTAGTCCTTTCGACTGATGGACTGTCATAATATTTACAGCGTCCGGACGGATGTATGTATTATCCAAATGCCCTTCCGGATAATAATCGCTTGCCGTATATTCCATAAATTTGCAAAATCGCGCAAGTTTATTTTTAGGAAGTGTCGCAAAATTGATTGATTCAAAATCATTTATAACCTGACTAAATTTACCCAGGTTATAAAGAATCACCTCTGTAATAGCATTTTCTTCCTGCTCGGTTATATAAATCAAGCGAAGAAAATTATGATATATTTCCTGCAAAACAAACTCTCCGTAATACTTCATTTTCTTAACATCTATACCACTTAAGTAAGTCAGTGCATCTGACAAATCTTTCAAATCCAGCTCATAATTAACCTCTTTCCATAAATTAAAAAGATCTGTCATGCTAATCTCACCATTAAGATATCTAAATATTCCCCTTGAAGCTTGGCATTCTGCAGTAGAAAACAGCGCATTAACGCCTTCCACAATATATGGAATACCGTACTTGTCAAACGTTTCTGAAAAGTACTCTCCAAATTTTTTCTTTCTAAGCAATACTGCCATTTCAGAATATTTAACTCCACTTTCATGGAGTGCTTTTATTCTACCAGCTATAAAATCACATTCCTGTTCAATATCTTCAAATTCACGATATATTGTGTCGCCTTCTTCATATTTAAATTTCGCACCTGATACCATGTTCTTGCTTAAACGACGATTATTATTAATAATTACTCTTTGCGCAATATCAACTATCGCTTCAGAACTTCGATAATCCGTATCAAGCACAATATACTTTTCGACTCCATAACGTTCCTTAAATGTAAGTATATTCTCTGAATCACTGCCTCGAAACTGATAAATGGTTTGATCATCATCACCCACGATGCACAAATTACTTCCACCATTCTTGATTAGTTGTATAAGTTTTTCTTGAATAGGATTTGTATCTTGGTACTCATCTACCGTCAAGAATTTTACTCTTGATGTTATTCGCTTTCTAAACTCATCGTTTTTCTGCATTTGCTCCAACATTTCACGTAAAATAAGAGAATAATCAAAATAATGCTGTGAATACAGCAATTCTTTATATTTTTCTACTGCATCAAAAGTTGTTTTATCCCAACTATCTCTTGTTTCCCAGCTCTCATTTAACATGCTCATTGTCGAAAGGAACAAGCCGGTTTCTCTATACATTTTCAAATCAAGATCTTTCATTCCACACTCAAAATAGTTTTTATCAATAAACAACTTGGTTTTTATCTCATCTAATACAAAAAAACTTTGAAACTGCGGTATATATTCCTGTAACATCTTCAGGCAAAAACCATGTATGGTCCCAATATACATTTCTGCAAACCCCACAGTACTTCCCAGTTCCTTTTTTGCATACTTGTATATTCGACTTTTCAACTCTTCAGCAGCCTTTTCTGTAAATGTAAAAGCCACAATATTAGCTGGTGTAATATCCTTCGTTTGCTTCAAAATATTAACAATCCTTCTTGTTACAACACCCGTTTTACCAGCTCCCGCACATGCTATTATTTCCAAATCTTCATCAATTGTCTCAACTGCTTCTTTTTGCTTTTCTGAAAGCCCATCAAAAATCCCCATACCAATACTCCTTTATAACAAGTAAATTATCTTTTCATTATACCATATAACCATTATTTCCTCAATATTTTTCGCAGAGTGGTCGCTGAATTGGTGGTCGCTGAATATTTTTCCATCCTTTGTGCATACTAACAGAGGAAATGGAGGTAATTACGATGCAATTAACAGAACAGGAAACCAACGTAATCAAAGATTTACAGACACAGGAGAAAGCATGTGTTGACAAATACCGCTTTTATGAGCAGTCTGCCCATGACGAAGAACTAAAAAACTTATTTCACCGCATTGGTGATGAGGAGCAGGAACATTTTGACTCCTTAGGCATGGTGCTCAAAGGTGATGTACCAAATGTAAGTGCCGCCCGCAGCGGTATGGAGGGATACACGCCTTCCGAAAGTTACGCAGCAGGTAACAACTCCGAAGAGAAAAAACATGACCAATTTTTATGTACCGATTGTATTGCAACAGAAAAACTCGTTTCATCCACCTATAATGATGATGTTTTCCGTTTTTCTGCCAGCAATATCCGAAGACTCTTAAATCACATCCAGACAGAAGAACAAAATCACGCAGAGATGATTTATAAATACAAAACGGCAAACAATATGGCATAGCCTGTCATAGTTTCCCCTCGCTGCGCATACAATGATACAAGGGTACCAAAGTCCAGACTCGTTCATGCTTGCATGATAAGAGGTTGGACCTTGGTACCCGCCAAACATGAGAAAGTAGCGATTTATGCAATAAATCCGCGGATTTCGAATGTTTGCAGGATTGCGAAAGTTGTGAAACAACGGAGCAATCCGTATCATTGTTTGCAATTCAGCAAGGAGGAATATTATGATACAAATTTTCAAAAGAAACAAGAAAATCACAAAACTATTTTTGTTACTGTTTTTTTTATGCTGCACTGCTTTTCTTCTTATTTTTTACATAGAATCGGACAAGCCCATAACAAAGAAAAAGCAAACGGCAGCAAAAACAACTGCGGACAAACCAACATCCATTTCTTATTGTGTGACTTCTCTTTCTGATGAAGAAGAATCGACATTGATTTATCATCCGACGGAACATGTTTTGTCTCAGTTTATTCGCAAAAAAAATCAATATATCCGAAATATCTGGGATGAAAAATCCGGTTGGACGACTAACGTAGAATCATGGAAAATAAAGAAATCCGAAACACTAGAGCATTTTTCGTATAATACGAACGGGGCTCTCTATGCCTGCAAAAAGAAATGGTCAAAAAGTAAATTAGTAAAGCAATCCATTGTCTGTCTGCGAAATAACGGCAACATAAAAAATATAAATCTCATCCACTTAAATAACAAACAAAATATGGATGAAATCAAAGATATCCGGTGTAATGGCACTTCCATCGCCATCACCTATCAATACGGAAATGTAACAATATACAATTTATTAGAACGACTGGCATTTGGCGGCAGTTCCATAAGCGGTATGCCGGGGGAAAATATTTTTTATGATTTGCATTATTTAACGATTGAAACAAAAAAAACGACCGAAGAAATTTATCTGCGCGACTATGATATCCGCTCCGGTGAGGTCACACACACATTTCCACTGGGCAGTTTTGCACAAAAAAAAGAGGATTTCCACATCACAAATCTTGGAAACACTCTTTATGTTCTGACACCTCGTGGCTTGTTTCGCGGAGAATGCAAAAGCAGTTCCCTGCAAAAACTGCTTGCATTCCGCGAATTACAATTACCACCGCAAAGCAACATTTTAACCATGTTTTCCGGTTCTGCCGATTCGCTCTACCTCGTTATCAAAGAAGCAGACGGCAGCAAATCCATTCGGCTTATTCATCTTCCAAGCCAAAATCTTTCAGACCAAAATCATCCCGAGTCAAATCATGCTACACAAAAGGTCTGACATGGCTATTTGCCGGAAGAAGTGTCCTGCGAATTTTGTCCGGGCTGCCCCATGGCAGACATATTGGAAACGGTAATGCTTGTTGCCTTCTCACCATCCGTCTCCACACTGACCATGTCCCCCGGATTGATTTTACTTACCGATATTTCCGTACTTTCCTCACCGGATTTCTTATATATCTTGGTCTGTGTAAAATGTGTGACCGATTATTTTGCTTGCAATTCGTCCAGTGTCAAATCATAGGCAGGCAGAAAATCCTGCATAAACACTTCAACTTCTTCCATATTCATATCATGCAGTGCTTTTTTCGTTGTTTCGTATGCCGTCTTAAATTCCTGATTGCCGGAATTTAATTCCTGCTTACATTTAATCAGTGCCGATAACTTATCTGCCGCTTTCACAAGACGCCACTCATATGCTTTGTCCTCCTGCGGGAAAAACAATTTCTCATAATGCTTTTTCATATAATCCGGCAGTTTATCCACCATCTTTTTACTCGCAACATACTCCACCCGTTTATAAGCTTCTTTGATATCATCATCATAATACTTGACAGGCGTAGGCATGTCTCCGGTAATGATTTCATTCGCATCGTGATACATTCCCATGAGAGCAATTTCATTGGAATCCACGTGTTTTCCGAATTTCTCATTGGCTATGAGTGAAAGTCCGTGCGCTAACATCGCAACTTCCAGCGAGTGTTCACTAATATTTTCCTGAATAGAATTTCGCATAAGTGCCCATCGCTCAATATTTTTCATGCGCGCCATCATTGCAAAAAATGAATACATCCTAATTCTCCTTCAACATCTTTTTCATATAGTAACCCGTATAGGATTCTTCGCAGTCAGCTACCTGTTCCGGCGTTCCCTGCGTAACAACCGTACCGCCGCGGTCACCGCCTTCTGGTCCCATATCAATGATATAATCTGCCGTCTTAATCACATCCAGATTGTGTTCAATAACAACTACCGAATTACCGCCTTCGGTCAGCCGCTGCAAAATTTCAATCAGCTTATGAACATCCGCAAAATGAAGTCCTGTCGTCGGCTCGTCCAAAATATAAATAGTCCGCCCGGTACTTCTCTTACTCAATTCTGTCGCAAGCTTGATGCGCTGAGCCTCACCACCGGACAACGTAGTCGATGGCTGCCCTAATTTGACATATGACAATCCCACATCATACAACGTCTGAATCTTGCGGTGAATCGTCGGAATATTTCGGAAAAATTCAAGGGCATCTTCTACTGTCATATCTAACACATCATAAATACTTTTTCCCTTATACTTAACATCCAAAGTCTCACGATTATACCGCTTTCCACCGCAAACTTCGCAAGGGACATAAATATCCGGAAGGAAGTTCATCTCAATTTTCAATATACCGTCACCACTGCATGCTTCACAACGGCCGCCCTTCACATTAAAACTAAAACGCCCTTTCTTGTATCCTTTTGCTTTCGCATCCGGTGTCGAAGCAAATAAATCTCGTATCATATCAAATACACCGGTATAAGTTGCCGGGTTTGAACGAGGGGTTCGTCCAATCGGAGACTGGTCAATATTAATTACCTTATCTAACTGCTCCACGCCTTCAATTCCTTTATGCTTTCCCGGGATACAGCGCGCCCGATTTAATGTACGAGTCAGACTCTTACACAAAATTTCATTCACAAGAGAACTCTTTCCGGAACCGGAGACACCGGTCACGCAGGTCATTACCCCCAGAGGAATCTTGACATTAATATTTTTCAGGTTATTTTCGCTGGCACCTTTTACTTTCAGATAACCTGTCGGTTTGCGTCTCTTTGCCGGCACCGGAATCTGCTTTTTCCCACTTAAATAAGCACCTGTAATCGACTCCGGTACTTTCATCAAATCTTCTGCCGTACCGCATGCAACCACGTGTCCGCCATTTTTTCCTGCTCCCGGTCCGATGTCCACAATATAATCTGCCTCACGCATGGTATCCTCGTCATGTTCCACGACAATCAGCGTATTACCAAGGTCACGAAGTTTCTTTAACGTAGCAATCAACCGGTCATTATCTCGCTGATGCAGACCAATACTCGGCTCATCCAAAATATAAGCCACACCGACAAGTCCCGAACCAATCTGTGTCGCCAGGCGGATTCGCTGTGCCTCTCCACCAGAAAGTGTAGCCGTCGCACGTGCCAGTGATAAATAATCAAGACCAACATCCACCAAAAATCCCAGGCGGGAACGAATTTCCTTTAACACCAGACGTCCAATCTGCTTTTGTCTGTCGGTCAATGTCAATTCATCCATAAATTTCTTCAAATCAATAATGGAATATTCACTAATTTCTGCAATGTTTTTATCCCCCACCGTAACCGCAAGAGATTCTTTCTTCAACCGCTTGCCGCCGCAGACGTGGCAGGGCGTAATCTGCATAAATGACTCATATTCCTGCTTCGTAGTCTCCGAGCCGGTCTCACGATATCGCTTCTGCAAATTACCAAGCAGTCCCTCAAACGCGATATTATAAACACCGTGTCCATGTCTGCCGGTATAATGAACTTCCACACGCTGACCGCCGGTTCCATACCAGATTAAGTCATGAACATCCTCCGGATATTCGCCATATGGTGTATCTAAATCAAATCCATAAAACTCTGCCATCGCATCCAAAATCGCACGGCTATAACTATCCGGATTTACTACAGACTGCCATCCCGGTGCTGCAATCGCTCCCTGTGCAATACTAAGCGTCTTATCCGGAATAATCAAATCCTCATCAAACTCCATCCGGTAACCGATTCCATGACATTCAGGGCACGCACCAAATGGATTGTTAAACGAAAAACTGCGTGGCTCAATTTCATCTACACTAATTCCACAGTCCGGACAGGAAAAACTCTGACTGAAAGAAATTTTTTCTCCTCCAATCACATCGACAACCAATAAACCATCGGCTAACTTAAGCACCGTTTCGATGGAATCGGTCATTCGTTTTTCAATTCCCTCCCGAATTGAAAGTCGGTCCACGACAATTTCAATGTTGTGTTTTTTATTTTTCTCTAACTTGATTTCTTCATCCAGCGAATACAAATTACCATCCACGACAACGCGCACATAACCGCTGCGCTTTGCCTTGTCTAACACTTTTACATGCTCACCTTTGCGACCACGCACAACCGGGGCAAGCAGCATGATTTTCGTACGCTCCGGCAATTTCATAATTTCATCTACCATCTGGTCTACCGACTGTTTTTGGATTTCCTTGCCACACTTCGGGCAATGAGGAATTCCAATTCTGGCATATAAAAGACGGAAATAATCATAAATTTCCGTAACCGTCCCTACCGTAGAACGTGGATTACGATTCGTCGATTTCTGGTCAATCGAAATTGCCGGTGGAAGTCCTTCTAAGCTCTCTACATCCGGCTTCTCCATCTGACCTAAAAACTGTCTGGCATAAGAAGATAATGACTCCATATATCTTCTCTGTCCTTCGGCGTAAATGGTGTCAAACGCCAACGATGACTTACCGGAACCGCTTAAACCGGTCAACACCACAAATTTATCTCTTGGAATATCCAAATCAATATTTTGAAGATTATGCTCTTTGGCACCTCGTATCCGTATTTCTCGCTTTGTATCCATACTAACCTCCATCGCTTTTTTGCTTCTAAAGTTCACTGCGGATTTCCTCTAAATGCTTTTTATATTCAATCATCCGGTCACGCAGTTTGGCAGCCTTTTCAAAATTCAACTCAGCCGCTGCCTGATTCATCTGTTTCATCATCTTAGCAATATGACGCTGCAATTCCTCAAAACTCATGGATTCCGGATCTTTCTCTTCTTCCGTAATATCCGTACCTGCTTTCTTTGAAATACGGATTCGATCGCGCACCGCCTTCTGAATTGTCTTTGGCACAATGCCGTGTTCTTCATTATATTCTTTTTGTATCTTGCGGCGCCGCTCGGTTTCATCAATTGCCGTACGCATGGAATCGGTAATCTTATCCGCATACATAATAACATGTCCTTCCGAGTTTCGTGCCGCACGTCCAATCGTCTGAATCAAAGAAGTCTCCGAACGTAAGAAACCTTCTTTGTCCGCATCCAGAATCGCTACCAACTGAATCTCCGGAATATCAAGTCCCTCTCGCAACAGGTTAATTCCGACTAAGACATCAAACACATCCAGACGCATATCGCGGATAATTTCTGAACGCTCCAGCGTATCAATGTCCGAATGCAGATACCGCACGCGCACCCCGACTTCTTTTAAGTATTTTGTTAAATCCTCTGCCATTCGTTTTGTCAGCGTCGTAACGAGAACCTTTCCCTTCTTCTCGGTAACCTTTCGAATCTCTCCGAGTAAATCATCCACCTGTCCTTTAACCGGTCTTACATCAAGTTCCGGATCCAACAGCCCCGTCGGACGAATAATCTGCTCGGTACGAAGCAGCTCATGCTCTGTCTCATACGTCGAAGGCGTTGCCGAAACAAACATCATCTGATTAATATGCCCCTCAAATTCTTCAAAGTTCAGAGGGCGGTTACTTTTGGCAGAAGGCAGGCGGAATCCATATTCTACAAGCGTAGATTTCCTCGACTGGTCCCCGGCAAACATCCCGCCAATCTGTGGAATCGTAATATGCGACTCGTCCACAATAATCAAAAAATCATCCGGAAAATAATCCATCAAAGTCATCGGCGTTTCCATCGGCTGCAGCCCGTTCAAATGCATGGAATAATTCTCAATGCCGGAACAAAAACCGGTCTCCCGTAACATCTCAACATCAAAATGTGTCCTCTCGGAAATCCGCTGCGCCTCAATCAATTTATCCTCACTCTTAAAATACTTCACGCGCTCATCCAGTTCTTTTTCAATTCCCGCAATCGCACGCTCCATCTTATCCGGCGCCACTACATAATGAGATGCCGGAAAAACAACCATATGCTCTAAGTCCGCCGTCGCCTCTCCGGTCACAACATCAATTTCCTGTATCCTGTCCACTTCATCCCCAAAAAACTCAACCCGAATCGCACGGTCACTTGCCGATGCCGGAAAAATCTCAACTACATCACCACGCACACGAAATGTGCCACGATGAAAATCCATATCATTACGCGTGTACTGTATATCAATCAGACGGCGAATCACCTCATCCCTATCCTTTTCCATGCCCGGACGCAGAGAGACCGTCATATTTTGATAATCGATTGGACTACCCAGTCCATAAATGCAAGAAACACTCGCAATAATAACCACATCACTGCGCTCAGTCAGTGCCGCTGTCGCCGAATGGCGCAGCTTATCAATTTCGTCATTGATTGCCGAGTCCTTTTCTATATAGGTATCCGTCGAAGGCACATAGGCTTCCGGCTGGTAATAATCATAGTATGACACAAAATATTCTACCGCATTCTCCGGGAAAAATTCTTTAAATTCTCCATACAGCTGTGCAGCCAGTGTCTTATTGTGTGCAATCACAAGCGTCGGCTTGTTCAATTTTTCAATCACATTTGCCATCGTAAAAGTTTTACCGGAACCGGTAACACCAAGAAGTGTCTGAAACTGATTTCCTTCCTGAAAGCCTTTTACAAGAGCATCAATCGCCTGCGGCTGGTCACCGGTCGGCTGGTATTCGGAATGTAATACGAAATGGTCCATCGTTTATTTGTCCACCTCCGTTTGGATGAATTGATATAACAACATAGGGAACAAATCATATGATTCATTCCCTATCGATAGGTCGTTCACTACTCGTGATACAAGTATAGCACATTGAAAATTGTATTGCAACGAGAAAATGAACATTTGTTCGTTTCTGTTTTTTCATCCACCACACCGACGCATTTAAGACCGCTGCAAAAATCACCCACAAAAGATAGGGAACCTGAAGCCATGCAGCCACCGGGTCAATGAGCCGCCATAAAAAAGCTATTCCAGTCCTTTACGAAACCGGTCAATCATCGTTGCCGTAAGGCTTAATAGATTTTTATCTTCTTCAATTTTATCCCGCTTAACAAAGTGCGCCGTTGCAAGTTCCGTTTCGTCCATTGTAATCGAAGTAGCGCCATCTACTTCGCAGTAATAGCCAAGTAAAAGATTCGAGTCAAATCCCCACGGCTGGCTGTCAAAATAACGAATATTTTTCACACGAAGCCCCACTTCTTCCTGCACCTCACGCACGACCGTCTGCTCTGGTGTCTCACCAATTTCGCAGAAACCGGCAAGCAGCGCACGCCCTTTGTAGGGACGGTCTGCATACGTGGAAATCAAAATAGAATCCTCATAAATTAACCCGATAATCACCGCCGGGGCAATCTTTGGAAAAATCAAATTTCCACAATGCGGGCACCTCTTCATCCGCTCCTTTTTATCATGCACGGTTTTTGCACCACAGCGCCCGCAAAAAACATTGTCGCGGTACCAGACATACAAATGATATCCTGTCATACCGGCAAAGCAAGTGTATACCGGGTCATTTCTGCGGAGACTCCGAATTGGTTCATAGGAAAAAGAAAAAATGTCTGATATAAACAAACCCGCTGATAACCCCCCCGGCATATAAAGAAAATAACAGGTTTCATCAATCGAAAATAAATATTGTAATAAATGCTTTTCACACCCCAATTCACTGCAGGTGGGAAGCACAATTTTTCCATCTTCAATACGGCACAAAATTTTGTCATCCGGTTTCCCATGTCCACGAAAAACAAGCACAAAATCATCCGGCTTCGGACTTTTTGCGTGATAAGCATTATCAAACTTTTTTGGTGCAATTTCTTGTATCATAACCAGTTCTCCTTAAAATCAGTAAATATCTTAAATCACTTTTTTCATCTGCCAGCGCCCGGACAAATATCTCACAGCAAATAACAGCGAGCGGACCGCCCAGTCAATAAACATACCAAACCACACACCTAAAATACCCATGTTACATACCACCGCAAGTAAATAACTGCAAAGCACGCGGAACAGCCACATGGAAATAATTCCTGTCAGCATCGTAAATTTCACATCGCCTGCTGCCCGCAATGCATTTGGCAGGGTAAAACTGAGTGGCCAGATAAAAACAGCAATTGTACTAAACCAGCGAAGCACCTCCGCCGCCATCCGGGTTGCTTCCGGCGAAAGAGAAAATACCGATACAATCGGAACGGCAAATACAAACAAAACTAGATTCATGATCCAATCTCCCAGATAAGCAAACAACATCAGTTTTTTCGTGTATTTTTTTGCCTGTGCCACCTCACCGGCTCCAAGGCAGGTTCCCACCACGGTAATCAGAGCAAGTCCCATCGACATCCCCGGAATATTGGGAAATTCAATTATGGAATAACTGACCGAATTGGCCGCGATTGCCGCCGTTCCAAATGACGTAATCATACTTACTACCATTAATTTTCCGACCTGAAACATGCTATTTTCAATACCGCTTGGAATTCCGATACGGAGAATCCGAAGAATCATTTTTTTATTCGGAAGCAGTGAAGAAAATTTCTTTATCTGCAAAGGATTATACGGGTGGGCAACCAAAACGGTCATACAGATTCCACAGACAACGCGGCTCACAAGCGTTGCAAGAGCCACACCAAGCACCCCATAGCCGAGTGCCACCAAAACCGCATTCAGCGCAATATTAATCGCATTCATTAACACACTGAGTCCCATGCTGACCTTGCTATTTCCCACACTTCTGAAAATGGCAGCTCCCGCATTATAAATTCCAAGAAATGGATAAGAAAGTGCCGTTACAAACATATAAATCCATGCACTGTGCATAACCGAATCTTCTACACTTCCAAAGATTGCCGGTAACATCTGCTTTCCAAAAATAGCACAAATAAACGCTGCTGCCATGGAGAAAATAAACAACACCGTTTCCAACTGTCCTGCCGCATAAGCAGCATCTTTTGTATCACGCCGTCCGTTGTACTGACTGCAAACGACGGCACCTCCTGTCGCAAGTGCCGCCATTACCTGAATAATCAATAGATTAATATTAGTCGTAAGTGCCACGCCGGATACCGCTGCTTCTCTCGCCTTGGAAACCATCAGCGTATCCACCATGCCGACCATTACATTTAAAAACTGCTCAAACATAAGAGGCATCACAAGTGCCCTTAGCTGTTTTCCTGTGTACATCATAATTCTCATATCCTTGCTTCATTTTCAACCATAGTGTACCACAGGTTTTTCTTTCCTTCAACTATCTAGTTATATCCGATTGCCATCAGGGTGAACTTCTTTGATTCACTTTCATCATTCATGCGAAGTTCAATTGTATGCTCTGCCTCGGCATCCTCTTCGATGGCTACATATACTTTACCGTTGTTCCATCCGCTGGTATCATAACCACTCAGAGTTGCCTTAAGTTTGCCATCTACATACAAATCAGCCGAACCATATTCTGTCGAATTGCTTAATTTGTAAATTAACGTAAGTGCTTTACATTTTACTTTTAATTTCAAAGCGTCCGTGCCGCTTGTTGACGTATGCATCCAGTTATCCGGGAACCATGCCGCACCTTTTTGTCCCTTATACTCGTACTGGAAAGAGCCCGTTGCATTATCATTCTGGTTAAATCCGCCGGAAGTAAATGATGTAATTGCATTGTCCTTTGTAACATCAGTCTTGGAATCCAACATCTTCATTCCCTGGTAAGCAGATGACTTAACCGGTGCCATCGCATCCATATCGGTGATATTATCTTCTTCTGCCGTTTCTTTGTCCATCTTATCAAACATGCGTGTAATGCAGTCTGCCATCAACTGATAACCGGTGTTGTTTGGATGCAGGGAATCACCAAAGTACCATTTATAAAACGCTTCCTTATCACTTGTAGCAAAGTAGGAAGAAATCGCATTTCCCATGCTAATCATCGGCAAATCATAGTATGTACCAAACGGACGATAATCGTTTTCACATACAACACCGCCGCTTGCCTGTTTAAACACTGAGAATACAAGCACAACAGCAGATCCGGATTTCAACGCCTGACGAATCAGTCCTTCATAACCTTTTCCTGCAGTTGCCGTACCATAATCATTTACGGCAAATTCAATGAACAGCACATCCGGATGATCGCTTCCTTCCGGTAAACGGTCAATCACATCACGATTGTAACGGACCACACCAATATCGGATGGCGTTCCGCTCATTCCGGCATTAATAAAGTGAACATTTTCTCCATTGTTCTTTCCATATTTCACACCAAATGTTTTTGCCGAAACTTCCGCATAACACATGCTGTTTGGTTTTGCCAATGCGCCCTCTGTAATGGAACCACCAATGTAAGCAAGTGTGACATCTTTTCCGTCTCTCGCATTTTGGATTACCTGCTTGATTCTTGCATTGTTTCCGGTTGAGTACACACTGTCTTCAAGCATTTTCTCATACTCTTCGTCACTGACTTTATAGACATTATTCTGTGCTTTTCCGCTAATGATAACATCATCCACAAGGAATGAATCTGTCGCGGTAGTCATGGTGAGTGTCATCGCTGCATCACCCTGATTTTTCGGAATCGTAATCTCGCCTTTGAGCGTAGTCCATTTACCGCTTGCGCATGCTTTTCCTGCATCTGCGTTTGTAATCAGCGTAACGTCTCTTGCCATTCCATTCTGGTCAGTATAAGTCATACGAAGTGCAATCTTCTGGCTTTTTCCGGTATCCTGCTTTACAACAACGCTGAACTGATAATGTTCACCCGCAATCACATACTCGGGAATTGGAAGTTTTGCACCATCTGTTTCACTCGTTCTGTCTTTCACAAGAAGACTGTTCATACCGCCTTCTGTGTAGTTCTGTGAATTGGAAACTTCCAGTTTGCCACCAATCGGCGCAAATCCTTTGAGGTCCCCATCTTCAAAATAGTTACTGTATACTTCCGACGCAACCGGTTCCGGCGTCTTAATTGGCACTTTGGTCACCTGTGGTTTCTCCGATGGTGTGCTTGTCGGCTGATTTGTTGGTTTACTCGTCTGCACCAGTGCCTTCGTTCCCTTAACTGTCTTTTTCTTTGTTACAATAATCTTTACGGTTCCAATTTTCTTTGTCTTTTTCTTATACTTTTCCTTCACCGTAACTTTGGCAGTTCCGACTTTTACTGCTTTGACCTTGCCGGAAGCCGAAACTTTAATTCTTTTGTTTGATGCGGTAAATTTGTATTTTGCTTTTTTCTTCTTATTCTTTACCACAATCTTTTTTGATTTTCCCTGCTCAATCGTAATTGTTTTCTTCGCAGGTTTTGCTTTCTTTGCTGCCGCACTGCTGTCCGATGCCGTGGCCGTTAATGACACAACCATCGCCACAGCCAGTCCGTGGCAAAGTAACTTCTTCATTTTTGCGCAACCCATAATTGACCTCCTTTATAATTTTGTATTTATATTATATGGGATTTGTATAAATTTTACAAGATGGCATTTTTTCATGTTCCGTAAATTATCAAGAAAACGGGTACGTTAAGTGGGCACTCCCGTTAAACAAACGCTTAAGGGTATCGGCATGTTAAATACACATGCTCAATACCCACGTGTTTGTACCCACTTATCGCAACCGTTTTCTTGATGATTTACTGGAATTCTGAAAAATTGATATCTAGCACTGTATATAAACTAGTTCTTGTAATGCATTTTTGGGGGGCAGGGCATACTTTTTCTGACATCCACCTGAAGCCCTGTATGGCAACGCTTTTAATATTTCGCTGTATGCTTAGCAAAAAATGAGAATGTTGCTTTCACTATGAGGAACATTGAACACCGTCGGTGCCTAGAGGGTGTATTTTGCCCTCAGGCACCGCTACGTGTGTCTCCAAGCGGGAGCGGTTCCGAATGTGAAACAACATTCTCATTTTCTGGCTAAGCATACAGTGAAACTAATTTATTCCAGCCCTTTATTATAAATCCGATTGATGGCTGCCTGTGCCTGTTCCATCTCATGTTTTTTTATGATTCGGTCTCTGTCTTCTAAGATTGCTATCATTTCGTCGACAAGCTGTTCTTCTTTTAGCTCGGTCATGCGGTACAAATAGCCAAGCATTCGTGTGGCTGTATAATCGGTATTCATATATTTGTATGCAATCTCCCGGCACAGACTTTCGGCGAAGCCTTTTTGTAATAGTATTTCGTAAATTGCGTCACTTTTTCTTGTATCCATGAAATTCCTCCAATTTCAATACACTATTGCTCACCTGCATATTGCTACTTTCCAGACGTAACGACCGGAACAGATTTTGGAGACTTCTTTAGAAACCCGGCATTTTCCCAAAATCAATGCCATATGTGTAATACGTTCCCGTGTCTTTTCTCATAAGAAGTGCTTCGTTCATTTTTATGTATTCAATTCCTTTCACGAGAAATGATTTGCCAACGGCTGTGTTGTATAGTCCTTCGGTTAGGGTTTGGTAAGTAGGCATAGGCGCTCCTTTCTTAGTGCTTTTGGGGTTGAAATATTTAGTTTTAGTGTAGCATGTTTTGGGGGATGGGGCAATTATCTTCTTTTTATTTTTGATTGTAAAAATAGCACCTAACAATTTCTGTTAGATATCCTCAAGTCCACTTTTTGACATCATCAATCTTTCACATCATATTCACCACGATTAAAACGCCTCATGGTTTCATTTTTCCCTTTAAGAACAAGATCTCTGTTAAGTGCCTCATGATCTGTATGATAACCGTCTGGTGAAGTTCTATTATTAAATTTAATTTCATCCCAGTGACCTAACAGATAACATACAATTATTGTTAATATTCCACTAATTAATTCTGCCATAATAAATTCCTCCTTAATTGAATATTTTTCAAAATATAGTTACTGCTGCTATAGTTTGTCACCCCTTCCTTCCCTTTCGATGCCTTTATCCTACCACACTTTGTTGTCCAATAAACATCCCACCAGGCATATTTATAACATATTACTCACTTTCATTGATGAAATTTTCTCATATTTTGCCAAGCCTAAAATCCTTTTTTTTTAATTTTTTACTTTGTTACCTCGAAACAAATGAGCTAAAAGTGCTGACTAAGCTTTCTAACAGGGCCTTACCCCAAGTAGAATACCTCTGCCAGCTTTTTTACTGCACTATTATCCCTATACTGTTATATCAGATACATGATTTTCCAAATGAAGGAAGGCGTATAATTGAATATAAGTTATGGATACTATCATAGATACAAAATCAAATAACCGTTTAGGTATGTTATCAGATTAGAATTTTTGCTTACATTTTTTCTAAGTATATAGTATAGTACATGTGTTGAGAAAGGTGTATGTTTTCGGACTGCACTGGGGGAGTCACTCTGTGGCTCCCTTTTATGTTGCACAATTTTGACAGATGGCAGGCAAAAATTTGATTCTCGTAATTGCCCCTATTTATCACAATATTCTTGGTGCACTGAATGATGAAACATCGCAGTATTTTAAGCAGTATAAGACTAATTTTAGGTGGACCAATTAAGCTCTGTCAAATAGTTGAAAATCCACATCAACCAAGGTAAGATAGCCCTTCGTATAATCGAAATCACTTTTTATCCATTCCGCCCTCTTTATTGCTTCTTCATAATCTGACGGTTCCGGCAATTCCTTCCCGTCTTCCTCGTATGCTTTTCCTGTCATGCCAATAGCATCTCGTGCCATTTCAATTGCATCTACCAAATCATGACCTTCCGTAAAAATCGCAAAATCCGGCACATACACTAACTGCATTCCTTCATCTTCCCTGATAAATGCCGGATATGCCCGCTTTTTGTTCTTTTGCATAAAAACAACACCTCGATTAATACTCTTTTTCGATTTCCGTTTCAATTCCATACATAGTCTTGAAATATTCCAAATCAGCCGACGTTTTTATCAGCATAATTTCTCTCATTTTGCCTGTATGAATATTTTCAAATCCAGCAATCTGCTCCCCATTGCAAATGCTCGCTTTAATAATGGGCTTTTCATTTTCTCTGTCAAAATCTCCACTTGGCGCAGCCTTTTCTCTTTTCTTGAAAAATCCCATAGCAGCCACCTTCTTTCAGTTGGAATGTTTGGTCTTAGTGTAACATGGGTTGGGGGAGAGTGGCAATATAACACGGTTATAAGCACCTTTTTCCCAAATAAAATTTACAAGGTTCTCAAACGGCGTTCAGAATGTTCTTGCAGTTTCTTACCCATCATAATTTGCAAGGTTCTCAAACCAGATGAAGCAAAGAAATTGTTTCACTGGAGTTTCTTACCCATCATAATTTACAAGGTTCTCAAACCACAGATGATGAAGTTGAGAAAGACCTTTAGTTTCTTACCCATCATAATTTACAAGGTTCTCAAACACTTAATTGAATATTATATTAAGAAAGGAGGTTTCTTACCCATCATAATTTACAAGGTTCTCAAACTAAGCAATTTGTTTACATGTGTCATTGATAGTTTCTTACCCATCATAATTTACAAGGTTCTCAAACAAGTACTACCAACACTGGAAGTATTTAGTTTGTTTCTTACCCATCATAATTTACAAGGTTCTCAAACTTATCTGCATCCGTAATTGTTCTTCCACAAGTTTCTTACCCATCATAATTTACAAGGTTCTCAAACCTAAAGACGCAAGGCAATCCGCCGCATCCTGTTTCTTACCCATCATAATTTACAAGGTTCTCAAACGCTATTCTCAACGGTAACAATTTCATCACCGTTTCTTACCCATCATAATTTACAAGGTTCTCAAACGATAAAATGACGGTTTTCATAAATGAAATCGTTTCTTACCCATCATAATTTACAAGGTTCTCAAACTTGTTGTCCGTGTCAGTAAATGATAACTTTGTTTCTTACCCATCATAATTTACAAGGTTCTCAAACATGTTTGCATTGCGTAAACTTTCAATGTCGTTTCTTACCCATCATAATTTACAAGGTTCTCAAACTTTACCATAATCATATACATATTCAGAACTGTTTCTTACCCATCATAATTTACAAGGTTCTCAAACTACATTTTCGTATATACTGTAAATAGCAATGTTTCTTACCCATCATAATTTACAAGGTTCTCAAACAGTGGTATGAGCGATTTCCCTTTTGTATTCGTTTCTTACCCATCATAATTTACAAGGTTCTCAAACGGTATATCATCAATCTTAACCAACTCATTAGTTTCTTACCCATCATAATTTACAAGGTTCTCAAACTGTTGATAATGAATATATTTATGGATGGTAGTTTCTTACCCATCATAATTTACAAGGTTCTCAAACTCGCAAGGGAAATATACGCCG
>ENA-OPCO01000210-OPCO01000210.1-human-gut-metagenome-genome-assembly--contig:-NODE-210-length-43696-cov-5.162256_pt1 | contig 43696 bp, 67 predicted proteins | sample MGYA00241562_ERZ501475 | MGnify/ENA primary metagenome ERZ501475 (study PRJEB25962, sample SAMEA2042627) | human gut metagenome | biome: human gut; feature: human-associated habitat; material: faeces... | reverse complement strand
TCATTGAGAACGTTAAGAATTTGCTTAGTGTTAATGGAGGATGGGATTTCGCCAGGCTGCTCGTTGAAATGGACAGGAAGGGGTACGATGCAGAGTGGCAAGTTCTCAACTCTAAAGATTTTGGAGTGCCGCAAAACAGAGAAAGGTGTTTTATTATCGGACATCTTAGAGGACGAAGTACCGCAAAAGTATTTCCTGTCGAAGGAACAGACGGGGAAAATAGTGTTCAAATAGTCGGTCATAAAGACGGATACAGAAGAAATGCGCAGGTCTTTGCACCAGAAGGAGCAACAGAAGCACTTGATACTGGACAAGGCAGTGAAAGAGGTCATCATGTTACATTGCCGTGTTTCATTGATTTGTGCTACGAAGGCTCACAGATGACAGAGCAGGCACGATGCTTGAAAGCAAGATACTACAAAGGCATGGCGAATCATGCAGGGCAGGACAGCGGAATTGCAATTCCGGTATTAACACCCGACAGAGCAGAAAAACGTCAGAATGGAAGACGATTTAAAGATGATGGAGAGCCGATGTTCACGTTGACAGGACAGGACCGGAATGGAATTGCGATTGAGGTCAAGGAAGCAACAGCAAACACGCTTGATACAAGCTGCAATCAAGGGATTTTCGTGCAGGTATCAGATGAACTGATTGTATACGCGGTCTGGTATGAAAAGCTTAAGTGTTACATAGCAATCCGAAAGTTAACGCCAAAAGAATGTTTTAGACTTCAGGGGTGGGCAGATGATTATTTTGAAAAAGCAGCGTTTGTTAATTCAGATAGTCAGTTATATAAGCAGGCAGGAAATGGAGTCACTGTAAATGTTATTTTTGATATAGCAAAGAAACTAAAAAGGGGCGTTAAAGATTGAGTGCAACATATATGCATAAAGTGGTACCTATTGTTAATTAACAAAGATGAGATTTGATGGAGGCGGACAATGCCGATTGAATGGTTAAAATGGAACGATGACGTTGAAGAGTGGGGGGAGATAGAGTGCCCGATGCTTGGAAACGAGATGGTAATGACATATTATCCCAAAGGATGTCCTTGCTATTATTCTTACACAGCGCCGTTTGTGAATGAAGATGGAGACATTGGATATTACAGATATGACCATAATGAGGGATGCTGGGACGAAGATACGTTCTTCTGCATCGGGAATAGATGATACCAAAAACAGAGGGGATAGTATGAAATGGTATCAACCAATGATTTTCGGGGGGCATGGATGTATAAAAACGCAGAGGGCTACCGCGACGAAACAGCCTGCCGGGCGATTATCGCGGTAGCAAGAGAAGAGAGAATAAAGCGCAGGAAACTGCAGGAGGACAAGAATATGGGAACAGAAAATAAAACCGGAGAAGTTTGGAGAACACGAACTGTCACAGGGGCAGAGAAGATCGTGCTGGTGGTAGCAGACCACGGGGCAATGGCGTATGTAATTCATCTAGCAGAAGAGGGTACGCATACAGATATCGAAGTAAACTGCGAGGGGCTGCGGTACGGTTCCAGCGATCGAATGTATTATGTGCCATCTAGAAGTTTTGAGGAATACCTCCGTACAGTAACAGATGAGCAGCTGGCAGATATTAAAAACAAGCTTGCAGCATCGATCGGGATTGAACCGCAGATCACAGAAAAAGAAGTTGTCCGGGAAGTACCGGTGGAAATTCCGAGCAATATCGCTCCTGCGGAGCCACAAAAATGTTGTGCTGCAGAGGTGCAAGAATTGACTATCCGGGCGGAAAGAGCAGAAGCACTGCTGGAAGAGTACAGAGAGCTGTATAAAAACGTAATCGAAAAAATCTGACGTTATTAAGGAGGGATAAGAAAATGGACAAAAAGGATATTTTAGGAAAGTTGGGCATAATAGCGGCTGCGGCTTGGCTGATACTATTTATTCTGGCGTTTAGTATGGACCGCTCCAGCAGAATGGGAGATGTGTTAATACTCTCAGCCTTTGCTGGGGTGTTGCCTATGATTTTTTTCACGATTGGTGATTAGCCAGATGTATTTTGCAAAGGCGAAAATGAGCATTTAAAGGAAGGAAAAGAACTATGAAAAATTGGAAATTACCATTGATTATTGTAGGAGTAGTAGTGGCAGTAGTTTTGTTGTGTGTGTTTGGAGTGCAGTCAGTACAGAATCGGGCAATCAGTCTGGAAGAATCGGTCTATACCGCTGAATCTGACATTAAAGTGCAGGAGAAACGCAGGGTTGACTTGGTTTATAATCTGGCAGACTGTGTAAAACAGTATGATCGGCATGAATCAGAAACATTGACTGGACTTGCAGATGGAATGAGCGAAGGGAACAGTGTAGAAGATGTAAATACTGTGATCGCGGCAGTTACATATGCTTATCCAGAGTTGAAAAGCAATGAGAATTATAAGCAACTCATGAATGAATTGTCTATTACCGAAAACATGCTTGCCCAGTACCGGGAAAATTACAATAAATCCGTAACAGCTTATAACAGGTATGTAAAGAAGTTTCCAGCAAGAATCTTCCTCGACTGGACAGGCTATGAGGTTTTGAAATTTCAGCGGTTGGATTATCAAGCACCAGTTGACGCACCGCAGGATTTATTTGGAGAATAGCTTATGGAAATAACCAAGCGCGAAATCATCATCAGCGTTGCAATCGCCGCCGTTATGCTAATAGTCGGTTTCTTTATATCTGGAAAAATAACTGATATGCAGAACGATAAGAACGCCGAATACCAGAAGGCAGTGCATATTGAGGACTCTGAATTATTTCGGTATGGCATGGACACAAATGTTGGAAATGCTTTTGTGTATGGAGATTTGCAAGCGGTTGATACAGTGACTTTTGATGAGATTGGCGGGGAATATCTTCATGTTAAAAAGATAGAAGAACGATATGAACGCCATGAAAGAGAAGTGACAGAAACAGATTCAGAAGGTAAAAAGCACACAAAAGTAGAAGTATACTATGAATGGGAAATCGAGGACAGAGAAAGCAAACATTCCGAAAATATTATGTTTTGTGGTATCGAATTTCCGTATGATAAAATCCCGTATTCTCTGGACAATCACATAAAGACAATAAATTCTGACAGAGAGTACAGTTGGAAGTCAGGGGAATATGTAAAGGTACGATTCAAGTATTATGGAACACCCGTTAAGCACACTGGCACGATATATACCAGATTATCAGATGGAACTATTTCTGACAGTTCACAATTTTTTAAGGACTATACCATTAAGCAAGCATTAGATAGTTGCACTTCTGGTATTGGAAATATAATGTTCTGGTCGTTTTGGATAATTCTGATGATTGCGATTGTGATTTGGTTTTGCTATTTGGATAATAGGTGGTTAGAAGATTAAATTAACGAAACAGAGGGGAAGCCGCAGAATGTATCACCTAACCGGCCAGCTCCGGCGCGCCAGCTTGTGTGCTGGTTCCCTCTGTCTACACAGATAAATCCTGCGGGACTGGGATAGGGTAACAAAAAAATAAAGCAAAAAGAAAGAAGGTTGGGAATGTGGGAACAAGGGACACATACTTTAATGGTTACGGTCTGACATACAATGAGGTAAAAAAAATAGAAGACAAGTGCAAAAACGCAAAGGGGAGGGAATTGGAACTGCTGCTTTTGGCTGCGGAAAGCGCATATGCAGAGTTGGCGCAATATCTGTTTTTTAGCCTGACATCAGGGCTGGGGTATGACAACATCTCAAAGATATGCAACATCCCTATCGGGAGGAAAGATTTTTATGGGTATCGCAGGAAAACGATATATCTATACAACAGCTATATGATACTGGAAGGACATGCAATTGTGTAAAAGGGGTACGCGGATCAGGAAACGAGAATGGTAAAATAGAATAATAACTGTATGGGGTATGATATGAATTGTAATGCCGTCATGAAAAAGCTTCAGCGCGCCATACTGTCCACGGGCTCGTAATCAAAATTTCTACCAGCCAATTTTACAGCGAAGAGCAGGACAGACTTTTACGGTTACCAGCGCCTTTTTTACCACATGATGGACATAAACATGAATCGGGTACAAAGAGAGCCGGAAGCAATGGTAAAATTATAGAAATAGGAGAATGAATGAGTTATGAACATAACCAATATCCCTTTAAAAAATTTAAAACCATACGAGAATAACCCGAGAAAGAACGATGATGCTGTTAAATACGTTGCAGAATCCATCAAAGAGTTCGGGTTTAAGGTTCCGATCGTGATCGATAAAAACAATGTTATTGTTGCAGGGCATACAAGATATAAAGCTGCAAAAAAGCTTAAAATGAGTGAAGTGCCGTGCATAATCGCTGACGACCTGACAGATGAGCAGATAAAGGCATTCAGGTTGGCAGATAATAAAGTAGCTGAAAAAGCTGAATGGGATTTTGACCTGCTGAATGCGGAACTTGACGATATTATCGACCTTGACATGGAATTGTTTGGATTCGAGGATGCATTGCAGGACGATGCCGAGGAAGCTGTTGAAGATGAATTTGAGGTAGAGTTACCTGCAGAGCCGAAATCTAAACTGGGTGACATTTATCAGTTGGGCGATAATAGGCTGATGTGCGGCGACAGCACGGTGCTGGAAGATGTGGAAAAGCTGATGGGGGGAGTACAGGCAGATATGCTGCTTACAGACCCGCCATACAACGTAAATTACGAGGGCAAGACCAAAGACAAGCTTAAAATAAAAAATGACAAGATGGACAACGATAATTTTAGGCAGTTTTTGATCGATGCTTTTAGCAACGCCGACATGGTCATGAAACCAGGCGCGGTCTTTTACATTTGGCATGCGGACAGCGAGGGATACAACTTTAGGGGAGCATGCTTTGACGTTGGCTGGACGGTAAGGCAGTGCCTTATCTGGAACAAAAACAGCATGGTAATGGGGCGGCAGGATTACCAATGGAAACACGAGCCGTGCCTGTATGGTTGGAAAGAAGGAGCTGGTCATCTGTGGGCTTCAGACAGAAAGCAGACAACAGTAATCAATTTTGACAAACCCACACGGAATGACATGCATCCGACCATGAAGCCGATCCCCTTATTTGATTACCAGATCAAGAATAATACTAAGGGGGGGGGACGTGGTTCTCGATTTGTTCGGCGGATCAGGGACAACCATTATGGCATGCGAACAGAATGGACGGCGCGGCTATTCTATGGAATACGACCCACGGTATGTGGATGTTATTGTCGACAGATGGGAAAAGTTTACAGGGGCAAAAGCTGTTTTATTAAATAAATAATGTTTTTGCATAGCAGAATAACCCGGGAGGAGAAATGGAAGCAATAGGAAGAGTGTATATATTAGATGATCTTGGAAGAATAAGAATTCCAAGGTATGTACGGAGAAGGTTGAACATCCAAGAATCAGATCCGTTACAAATTTTTATTGGGGATAACAATGAGATCATCTTAAAAAAATGTCAGGCAGAAGATGAGCATTTAACTGAAAACAAACAATAAATAAAAAAGAGGTAGTATATATGTCTGATAATGCAAACAAGGGCGGACGGAAAAGAATACCAATTGATCAAAAAGTATTCGAGAACTTATGTTCGATTCAATGCACACTTGCGGAGATTGCGGCAGTTATCGGATGCAGCGAGGACACGATTGAAAGATGGTGCGTGAGGACGTACAAAGAGGGATTTGCGGAGACTTATAAAAAAAAGAGCCAGAAGGGCAAAGCAAGCCTGCGAAGACTCCAGTTCAAACATGCAGAGACGAATCCGACAATGGCTATTTGGTTAGGCAAGCAGTGGTTAGGACAGCGTGACCAGATGGAGGTCGAGGCATCCGGAAAGGTTACGATCGTTGACGATATTCCGGACGCGGCGACAGAAAAGTAGGGAGACTAAATGGCAGAACGGCAGGGAGCACGGATAGGGCTTACAGATTTAATTGCTCCGGCTTTTTACAAAGTACATAAGGATATAAAGGCAGGGCGGCACGAGTACTACAACCTTTACGGAGGAAGAGGCTCGACAAAGTCCTCTTTTGTGTCTGTAGAGATCGTACTTGGCATGATGCAAGACCCGGCAGCAAACGCGGTAGTATTCCACAAGTTCTCCGCAATGCTGCGAGATTCTGTTTATAACCAGATCCAATGGGCGGTAGATGCGCTGGGCGTGTCTGGTTACTGGCGCAGCAATGTAAACCCGATGCAATTTACCTACCTGCCGACAGGGCAAAAGATCATATTTCGCGGTCTGGATAAGGCACAAAAGACAAAATCCATCAAGGCAGCTACAGGATTTTTTAAATATCTCTGGTTCGAGGAACTGGATATCTTCAAGGGTCCAGAAGAAATCCGAATGGCGGAGCAGTCTGTTCTGAGAGGCGGGCATGGGTATGTCGTGTTTAAGACGTTTAATCCGCCGATCAATCGGAACAACTGGGCAAACGAATATGTGCAAATTGAGGATGGTCGGGCATACAACCACAAAAGCGATTACAGGAGCGTGCCGCGGGAGTGGCTAGGAGATGAATTTTTTGACAGTGCCGAGCATTTAATGCTCACAAATCCGAGAGCATACGAGCATGAGTATCTAGGGAACGCAGTTGGGACAGGTGGAAACGTATTTGAGCTTCTGGAGCTGCGCGAAATTACCGATGACGAAATAGCCCGGATGGATGTGATTTATCAGGGGACTGACTTTGGTTGGTACCCAGATGCGTATGCGTTTGTCCGATGCTATTATGACGCGGACAGCGAGACGATTTATTTTATTGACGAGCATTATGTCAATAAAGAATCGAACGAGATAACGGGTAACTGGATCAAAGAAAAAGGTTATACGGATTATCATATAACTTGCGATAGTGCCGAACCGAAATCTATAAACGATTACCGGAGCATGGGACTTCCGGCGCGGCCGGCGATAAAAGGGCCAGGTAGCGTCGAATATGGAATGAAGTGGCTTATGCGGCGAAAGATCGTTATAGACAAGCGCAGGACACCGAACGTATTCCGCGAATTTACCGAATACGAATATGACCGGGACAAGGACGGCAACATCATCAGCGGCTATCCGGATGCAAACAACCATTCGATCGATGCGACACGTTACGCATTTGAACCTAAATTTAACCGCAGAGGGAACACAGCTTAATATACATCAAGCGGAAAAATGCCGGGAATATGGCAAATACACGGCACAGGGGTATTGCAAAGATGGGAATTATACAGACAGTCAAAAGGTGGTTTAATATGATATTTAAAAAGCAGGCTGAGAAAGATTTTAGGGTAAAGGATACCACGTCTGCGCAGATGATGGCAAAGGTCGCAGAGTGTGCCAACATCTACCGCGGCACGCCGTACTGGTTAGACGCAGATAATCGAATAAAGACTATCAATTTTGCAAAGGCGGTATGCTCCGAGACGGCGCGGCTCGTCACGCTGGGGATTAAAATCCAGGTTGACGGCGGCGCACGCGGGGCGTGGTTGCAGGAGCAGATTGATAAAGCCTATTATAGCATGCGTCATTGGGTAGAGTATGGCTGTGCTTATGGCACGATCATTGTAAAGCCTAATGGCGGCGGGCTTGATATGTTTACCCCTCTGGACTTTTTCGTGACGGAGCAGGACGATAACGGGAATATAACGGGCGTTGTGTTTAAAGACAGCTATGCGGCTAACGAAAAGTTTTATACACGCTTGGAGTATCATAGGTTTGTCGAGACGAGGACGGAGGCGGGCGTGATATACCCGTATGTGATATCCAACAGGGCATATGTATCAAAGAGCAGCGAATCCCTCGGCGATCCTATCCCGCTGGAGCAGACAAAGTGGGCTGATCTGCTGGAGGAAACGCCGCCGATTCTCAAGGGCGGGAACGAAAGACTTGATTCCCCCATGTACGGAGTGTTCCGCACCCCTGCCGCAAACAACATAGATCTTTCTTCTCCGCTGGGGATGCCGATATACGCGGAAGCAATCGAAGAAATGAAAGACCTTGACATCGCATACAGCCGGAACGCCGGGGAAATATATGACAGCGAGAAGATCATCCTTGCGGATGACAGGTTGATGTTTGACAGCGGGAAGAACCTTAACGGGCGCATCCCAGACGTTAAGCTGCCGCATTATGTGAAAAACGTGTTCGGCAACAGCCCGGAAGAGTTTTACCAGGAGATTTCACCGCAGCTTAACACAGCCACACGCCTTGACGGAATCAATGCTCTCCTGTCCCAGATAGGGTATAAATGCGGGTTCTCTAACGGCTATTTTGTTTTTAACGAAGCGAGCGGCATCCAGACAGCGACAGGCGTGGAAGCGGAACAGCAGCGAACCATCCAGTTTATTAAGGACGTGCGGGACAAACTGGAGAGTTGTCTGAATGATGCTATATATGCCATGTCGGTGTATGCAGATCTGTACGCGCTTGCCCCTGTCGGGGTTTATGAAGTGGTATACGACTTCGGGGACATCACTTACAACCGCGAAGAGGACAGGGCACGCTGGTGGAGCTATGTTGTGCAGGGCAAGGTACCCGCGTGGATGTATTTCGTCAAATTTGAGGGCATGACAGAGGACGATGCGAAGGCAATGGTGACGGAAGCCCAGCCGAAGGAAACGGGGCTGTTCGGGGAGGAATAAGATGGAACCGATAACCAGAGAAGAGTATTATCTTGCAAAGATTGCAGGGACATATAAGGGCAAGACACCCGAGCCCGTGACTATTGATGAATATTATCTTGCAACTATGGCGGGGGATTATTCCGGCAATACCCCGCAGCCCGTCACGAGATTGCAGTATTACATGGCAAAGGTAGCAGGAGTATGGGGCGGAAGCATCCCTGCGCCTGTGACACGATTAGAATATTACTGGGCGGCGATTGCCAGCGGAGAGGGGAAAGTCTTTCCGCCTGTGACACGAGAGGAGCATTTCTTGGTGCTGGTAGCCGATGCGTACAGCGTTGTGCTCACGGTCGTTACCGGCAACCCCGCCCTCTTGGAAAATTCAAAGGGGAATCGTGGGCTGGAATCCCTTACCCTCTACGGCAAATCAACGCAGATGAACACGACTGGGGCACAGTTATTTCCATTTGAGGTAGGGAAAAAGGGCATAAATTTTGAGGTATTTGAAGATGGGATAGTGATATCCTGCAAAAAAGGAACCGATATCTATGCAGTTGGACGACCAAACGCTACGCTTGAAAGTTCATATGACGATTTCCCGTTATTAGCACCGGGAGAATATTATATTTATTCAGACAGCAAATATGTGGAATTACTTGTCACTACATTTGTAAATGGGGAATATTTAATTTTGGGAGTTTCCACAATTGGAGCTGCTGTGAAAATTAAAGTAATTGCTGGATATAAATTTCGGATATTGCTTAGATGTAGAGAAGACATTGAAACCAAGGTTAAGGCGATTATATCCAAAAGATATCCAACTGCATCCAATTACGAGCCTTACACCGGCGGCAAGCCCTCCCCGTCACAGGAGTACCCGCAGGAGATTGAAAGCGTAGGGCAGGATGGCGAGATTGAGGTTAAGACACTGGGCGCGAATCTGTTTGATGCTTCCACTGCATTAAAAACACAGATAGATGCAGGACTTCTGCATATAAACGATTCCGGAGAGGTAGTTTTAAACGGAACTTTTGGTACAAATAACCGAAATTTTTACATAACGTTAAAACCTGGGGTATATTGTCTAACAGGTGGCGCTATATGGCACATTATTGCATCTAAAGATTCCGTATTTGATCGAATATTAACAATTGATGAAGAAACAACTTATCACTGTTATATTAGTAATGGGACATATAACGAAGTAGTGTCTAATCCGATGATTAACGCAGGCTCAACCGCCTTGCCATACGAACCCTACAAGCCCGCCCAGACCCTCATCATTCCCACACCAAACGGTCTTTCTGGGATCCCGGTATCATCCGGCGGAAACTACACAGATGCAGACGGGCAGCAGTGGGTATGCGACGAGGTGGATTTTAAAAAAGGAGTGTATGTGCAGAGGGTCGCAACAGAAACACCAAAAGCAAAGTGGAAAAATTTTGAAGAAACCGCTGATGTTCCAAACAGATATTGTATTTCTGGAGCCCTTGTAAATAGATATAGGGATGGTTCGACTAAGTGTTTAATCTCACATGGTATTTATGCAAATTGGGGAATTGCTCCCGGATGGGCATTAAATTCAACAACTTTTTATTATCATCCCAAAGAAGATGTTACAAAAGAAGAGGCTAAAGAACAGATTCTTGGTTTTATAAACTCAGCCAATCCATTGACGTTTTTAGGGCAGCTTGAAACACCGATCGAAAAACCTCTTACCACAGAGCAGCTTGCCACTTATAAAGCCCTGCGAACCTACAGCCCAACAACGACCGTGGCAAACGATGCGGAAGCGGGGATGAGCGTGGGATACGCAAAGATGAAATAAGGGTACGCCATAAAATGCGGGAGGTGGTAAAATGAACCTGGATACGAAAGTTGGGGACGTGGAGATTAAGCTCGATACGTCCCGCATAGACGATAATCTGCTGGAAGCCCAGAAGCTTTTGAATATGCAGGTAGTGGCGGACAGCGCCCCCTTCGTTCCATTCCGGCAGGGCGCACTAAGAAACAGCGTAAGATATCCTGACGGGGTATACGGCGGAGTGATTGAGTATGATACGCCATATGCTCATTATCTGTACAAGGGCATTGTGTACGGTCCGAATATCCCGCTTAAAGATGCAGAGGGTAATATTATAGGGTGGACATCCCCACCCAACAAAAGCCCGACGCAGAGAAAGATTAAATATCACGAGCCGGGAACGACGTCCGAATGGTTCGAAGAAGCTAAAAGGCGGCATAAAGACGACTGGCTGAATCTTGTGAGAAAAACGGTGGGGAAAGAGTGATGCTGAGACCAGAGTATTTTGAAGGGAAAGCTGACCGGATATTAGAACTCTATGAACGGCTGGAAAACTTTATCCTGCGGGATATCGCCAGAAGGATTTTAAAATCCGGGAAAATCACAGCCACGGCGGACAGGTTGCTGTACAGGCTGGAGAAGTTGGGGGAAAGCCGGGATGAGATACAGCGGCGTATCATGGAACTGACAGACCTGAGCGAAAAAGAACTGCGGAAGCTCCTGCGTGGTGCCGTGCTGACATCGTGGGAAGATGATGCGGTTACACTGTCAGAAATGGGGGGCGTGGCGCAGTCTCCGCTTGAAAATGCACGGTATATGGCTGTTATCGAAGCAGAGTACATAAAAAGCCGAGCGGAGCTGAAGAACCTAACAAGGACGACGCTGGAGCAAAGCCAAAAAGACCTTGTGACGCTGCTCGACGAAGCCGATGTAAGGGTAGCAAGCGGAGTACAAAGCTATCCCGCAGCCATAGCGGATGTGCTGGATGCGTACGCGGGACGCGGCATTATGGTGGATTACCCGACAGGAGCACGGCGGACGCTGGAAGCGGCAGTACGATGCTGTGTAGTAACGTCAATGAACCAGACGGCGGCGCAGCTGACAAATAGGTATATCGTGGACAGCGGAACAGAGTATGTGTTGACCTCGGCGCACCTCGGGGCAAGAGTAAGGCGCGACGGGCAGCCCTTGCTTGCGGGTCATGACGAATGGCAGGGCCGTGTATTTAAAATTGACGGAAGCGAGCCTGGATATCCGAACCTGCTGGAATCGACGGGGTATGATATTGATCTGACCACGGGAGAGGGCAGGGTTGTGGATATGAGAGGGCTGCATGGCTATAACTGTCGTCACGGTCATATGTTGTTTGACAAGCGGATGAAGAATCCGTGGAGGGACGCAGAAGGGAATCTGCTGGATGGAAGCGGAAATAAAATTACCGATGCTGAGAATCTAAAACGGTATGAGGACAGCCAGAAGCAGCGATCTATGGAGCGCGGAATCCGAAAGACGAAACGACAGTTGATAGTAAAACAGGAAGAGCTTGCATGGGCGTCCGGCGCGGAACGGGAAAAGCTCCAGCAGGAATATGATAAGCTGGCTTACCGATTGCAGGGACAGAACAGGGCTTATAACCAGTATTGCGAAGAACATGGATTACAGCCGCAGTATGATCGGAATGCATTAGCGGGATTTGGATACCCGCAGCAAAAGGCAGCAAATAAAGGGGCAAAAAGATATGCGGAGAACGAACCGATTTGAATATTACAATCCAAACCCCTCGAAATGGCAAAGAGTAGGGGATTGCACTGTGCGCGCATTGTGCAAGGCTTTAGGGCAAGATTGGGATACAGTTTATGTAGGTTTGTCCGTGTATGGTTTTTCGTTGTCTGACATGCCAAGTGCTAATAGAGTCTGGGGTGCGTATCTGCGTGAGAATGGCTTCCGCCGGTATATCGTAGACGACCACGGACAGCATGTTTACACGGTAGATGATTTTTGCCAAGATCATCCAACGGGGACGTATGTGCTCGGGATAGACGGGCATGTTGTGTGCGTCAAGGATGGGCATTACTGGGACACATGGGACAGCGGACAGGAGATCCCGATATACTACTGGGAGCGATAGATAGGCGCTATGGAAACGATACAGGCTATACATCTTAATCTGGCACAGACACAATAACACAATAAGGGGAGTAATTTTGAAGGTATGTGATTTTACAGTATTTGAGTTGGATTTTTTCCGCGAATACTGCAATTTTACACCTGATGAACGGCAGCTTTTTGAATTACGGACGCAGAATATCCCGCTGGAAAGATGTGCGGAGATGATGAACGTGAGCGTGTCCACTGTGAAAAGAATGAGCCAGCGAATAAACAAAAAGATAATACGGGTATGCTGATTTGATACTTTTGTAAGCCTTTGATGAACTGTCAGAGGCTTATTTTTTATGCCATAATTTAGCTATAGAAAGTTATTGAATTAGTCATAGGAGGCGCAGGCATGGCATTACCATATCAAGGGTATGGCTATAATCCGTATCAGTATGGACAAGTAAATCCGCTACAGCCGCAGATGGACAGGCTGGCGCAGATGCAGGCTCAGTATCAGCAGCCACAGCAGGTAAATCAGGGGATCCTGTGGGTGCAGGGCGAGGCTGGAGCTAAATCTTATCTTGTCGCTCCAAATACAAGCGTCCTTTTGATGGACTCCGAAAACTCTAATTTTTATATAAAGACTACCGATGCCGCCGGGATGCCGACGCTCCGCACCTTTGCTTACAAAGAGGTCACGGTGGGCGCGAAAGAGCCACAGAAACAGGAGGAAGTGAACTTAGACGATAAATACGTTACTCGGAAAGAATACGACGATTTGAGAAGCAAATATGAAGAATTATATAGTTATCTCGAAACGGCAACAAAGCCGGAAGGAGGCAGACATGGCGAATCCCTTGTTTGAGGCCCTGAATGGTAATAGAATGGCCGGAATGCTGGAACAGTTCCAGCAATTCCGAAAAGAGATGGAGGGCAGAAATCCGAATGAAGAGATTAACAGGCTGTTGCAGTCTGGCAAAATAAACCAGCAACAGTTAAATCAAGCCCAGCAGATGGCGCAGCAGATGCAGGGTATGTTTAAAGGCTTTTTTAAATAGTACACAACCGGGTGCACACGGTTTTGTAAATACATTATCGAAGGAGATAATTACTATGACAGACGGTTTAACCGCTTCTGATGTTGCCGTATTAACCGGCGGCACAGGAAAAAATGACGGCTTCGGCGGAGATTGGGGTGCATGGATTATCCTTTTCCTGATTTTCGGTATGTTTGGCTGGGGCGGCTTCGGCGGCTGGGGCGGAAATGGTGGAGGAGCAAATTCTCCTGCATTTCAGGGTTATGCAACCCGTGCCGATATCGACGCAGCGCTTTCCACGCAGGGAATCGAAAACGGGATCCAGAACCTTTCCGGCCAGCTTTGCAACGGCTTTGCTGGCGTAAACGCCAACCTGTCAAATCTGGGTTATCAGATGCAGCAATGCTGCTGCGATACCCGTGAGGCTATTGCTGGCGTAAACTACAACATGGCAGCCCAGACAAACATCCTACAGAATACCGTAAACAACGGATTCCGCGATGTAATTGACGCGCAGAACGCCGGAACACAGCGCATCATCGACCTGTTTACACAGGACAAGATACAGTCTTTGCAGACCGAGTTACAGTCCGCACAGCTCCAGCTGTCTAACAACGCACAGACAAACAGCATCTTAAATGCTTTGAGACCTACACCCGTTCCGTCTTATCCGGTCATGTCCCCGTACACGTCCATCGTAAACCCGACAGGCTTTAGCTTTGGCGCCGGATGTGGCTACGGAGGCAACACGGGATGCGGATGTTAAAACTTCAGACGGAGTATCTTCGTGGCATTATTTTGCCATGATGTTCGGCTGATGCCGTTATTCACAAAAAGGGGCAGGCTGAGAACGTCTGCCCCTTTTGAAATGAAGGGAGAATAAAATGATTGAGTTAGTAAACACAACGCCGGTCACGGTCCCAGTAGGGCAGTCCATCCCGTTTTCGGCAGTGGCAACAAAGGGCGGATGCGCAGAAAGACACAGGGCTGGAAGCGCGCAGATAACGCTTGTAAAGCCCGGTAGATATCTGATCACATTTTCCGGGAACGTCGCAGTACCGACTGGGGAAACGGTAGGAGAAGTGGCGCTGGGAATTGCCAGAGATGGGGAAATCCTCGGCGGCACGGTGATGCGTGCCACCCCTGCGGCAGTAGAGCAGTATTTTAACACATCGTCCCAGACATACGTCGATGTGTTCTGTGGATGCTGTGAAAACGTTTCCATCAAAAACGCAGGGACAATTCCTGTGTTAGTAGACAATCCGAACATAACAGCTGTTCGGGTTTGCGGTTAAGGAGGGCAGACCATGAGTTACAAATTGATGCAGAATATCCGGGAAGAGCTGGATAAAATCGCGGAAAAAGGTCTGAACACAGGCAATCTTGAGACCGCATACAAATTGATAGACATGTTGAAAGACATGGAAAATGTGGAATACTGGAAGTGCAAAGAGGGCTATTATAACGCCGTTCTCGACGAAATGGAAGGCGGATATAGCCAGGCAGGAGACCACAGCGAGAGGCGGAAACGCGACAGCCGTGGGAGATACAGCAGGGATGATGGAATGAGCATGACGGCCTATGACGATGGATCATCCTATGCGCGACGTGGGGAGCACTATGTAAAGGGGCACTATAGCCGTGGAAACGGAAACAATGACCCTTATGATGATTACATGGAAAACAAGCAGTCTTATCGCAACGGCAAGTCTGAGGATTGCAAGCGGCGTATGCTGGCCGCTCTGGATGCGCTAACAGAAGAGCTTGGAGATCTGTCAAAGGATGCGGACTGCCGAGAAGAACGGGAGACCATTTCGCGGTATATCGAAAAATTACGAAAGATGATGTGAGTAAAGGCGGCGGGTAAACCTGCCGCTTTTGCTTTAAACATGGGTACGCCATAGCTTTTTTTGTTTGGTAAAATGTATTAAAGGCTATGGAAAGGAATGATAATCATGGATATCAAAAGGGTATACTGTCCTGTCTGTAATAGCAAAACGCGGTCAGCATTCCGCAAGGATACGACAGCGCATAATCTTCCGGTGTTTTGCCCAAAATGCAAAATGACCAGCCTCGTGAATATTGAAAACGGAAAGGCAGAGCCTATCGTCCGTTAAGTGCCAGACGCCAGACGCAGAGCCAGTGATTTGTAAGGATTTCTTACAGATTGCTGGCTCTTTTTTGTATTTGTATTTCCTCCTTTACAGCACACAGCCTTGCGGGAAGGTTGAAAATGCGGTTCGACTCCGTCTGTGTGCAATCCTGTAAATCGTAATTGCAGGAAAATCCATCCCATCTTTCTTTGTTTTTGCCACCGTGCATGGAAGCAGCCGGGTTCAAGCCCCGGCGCACGGTATAGGTGCATTGTTTAGACAGCGCCGATCATTACGCTTTTCGCCCGGTTCGCTACCCCGGGCGCTTTGTGGGATAGCTCAGGAGGTAGAGCAGCGGCCTTATAAGCCGTGTGTCATGGGTTCAATTCCCCTTCCCACAACTACCCCGCCCGTGGTTTATCGGGCTTAATCCATACCGCTGACGGGCGGTTAATCAATCACGTTTAGGAGGATAAAGATGCAGAATATTGAAGCAATTTTGACAGAACTGGGAATTGAGGTCTCGGCGGACAAAAAGGAAAGCCTTACGAAAAAGGTGGCGGAAAATTACGTCACGAAAGCTGAACATGAAAAGAAGCTGGGAAAGGCTGAGACTGGCCGGGACACGTGGAAAGAAAAAGCTGAGACGGCAGAAAGCACCCTGAAAGGCTTCGAGGGCGTTGACCTTGAAACAATGCAGAAGGATTTGGCTGATTGGAAGAAAAAGGCCGAGGATGCCGAGAAAAACGCACAGGCGCAGCTGTATGAGAGAGATTTCACGGACGCTCTGAAAACGGAGTTTGAAGGAATTAAATTCTCGAGCGAAGCGGCAAAGCGCGCAATTATGGCAGAAGTCAAGGAGGCCGGATTAAAACTGAAAGACGGGAAAATCCTCGGACTGAATGACCTCCTAACCCAGATGAAGGAAAAGGACGCTTCGGCATTTGTTGACGATGAGCAGCAGAAAGCACAGCAGAATCAGGCACGCTTTACACAGCCGACAAACAAGCAGGGGCAGGGCGACGCGCTGACGAAAGACCAGATTATGAGCATCAAGGATGCTTCTGAGCGTCAGGCTGCAATTGCTGCGAACATGAGTTTATTTAATTAAAGCAGGAGGGCAATTATGGCGGCAAAGGCCAATATAATCGGAACAACAGATATACAGGTAACAGCCAGAGAGCTGGACTTTGTTACGCGTTTTGAACGCAACTGGCAGCATCTGCGGGAAATCTTGGGGATTATGCGCCCCATCAAGAAGCAGCCCGGCGCAGTGCTGAAAAGTAAATACGCGGAGGGGACGCTCGAGGATGGTGCAGTAGGCGAAGGCGAGGATATCCCGTATAGCAAATTTACCGTAAAGGAAAAGAAGTATAAGGAGATGACCATCGAGAAGTATGCGAAGGCTGTTTCCATTGAGGCAATCAAAGATCACGGTTATGACAACGCTGTCCAGATGACTGACGACGAGTTTCTCTATCAGCTTCAGGCGGGCGTGACAAAGAAGTTTTACGACTATCTGAAAACCGGAACGCTCACATCCGAGGAAACAACCTTCCAGATGGCTCTTGCGATGGCAAAGGGCAAGGTGGAGAACAAGTTTAAACAGATGCACAGGAACATCACTGGGGTTGTCGGTTTTGTAAACATCCTTGACGTGTACAAGTATCTCGGAGCAGCGAACATCACCATCCAGAATCAGTTCGGCTTCCAGTACCTGAAGGATTTTATGGGGTTCAATACAATTTTCCTCCTTTCTGACAGCGAGATCCCGGCTGATACGGTAATCGCTACACCGGTGGAAAACATCGTGATGTATTACATCGACCCCAACGACAGCGACTTCGCGAAGGCAGGACTTGTGTACACGACCAGCGGAGAAACGAATCTGATCGGTTTCCACACACAGGGCAACTACAACACCGCCGTGTCTGAGGCGTTTGCGATCACCGGCCTTGTGCTGTTCGCGGAATACCTGGATGCCATTGCGAAGATTACCGTAAACGCGGGGGGTTGATGGCCGCCAGTACACCCCTAAATACTGACGGCGAACCGCTTTCGGGGGAAACAAGACGGAAGAGTAAGAGATAAGGAGGCTGACGAGATGGCATACACCACATTTACATTTTATGAACAGATCTACCACGGGAATGTCGTCCCGGCGGAGGACTTTGATCGTATCGCAGACCGCGCCAGTGACTTTCTGGACGTGATAACCTTTGACCGATTGGCTGACGGCTTACCGTCTGATGAAAGGGCGGCGACAAAGGTACAGAAGGCCGTGTGTGCGGTCTGTGATAAGTTATATCAACTGGAGCTGGCAGATAAACAGGCGCTATCTGCCGCTGCCGGGGGGACATCTTCCGGCGGGGCTGGCGGTGTTACTTCGGGAGTAATTACTTCCAAGTCTGCCGGTTCTGAATCAGTTTCCTACGCCTCCCCGTCTGAAATGGCAAACGGCGCAAAGGCATGGAGCGCGGTCTACCAGGCGGCCGGGGATGCACAGGAGACGAACAAGCTTCTGGCAGATGCGGCAATGCTTTATCTGGCAGGAGTGAAAAATGATGATGGCGTACCGTTGTTGTACGCAGGAACGAGGTAGATATGGAGATGTTGTTTACAAATATGACCGCAATTTTGGCGGTTATCGGCGCATTAGCGTTTATCGTGTCGGTCATCACACAGGTATTTAAGGGTGTAGGCGTGCTTGCCAAAATCCCTACGGATATCCTCGTGCTTGTCCTGTCCATCGGGATTACAGTGACCGCGTTTGTAGCATATATGCAGTACATCCAGCAGACTATTATTTGGTACATGATTCTGGCGGCTATTCTGGCGGGATTTTCAGTTGCTTTCGTGGCGATGTACGGCTGGGAGAAGTTTGCAGAATTATGGAGCAGATTTAAGAAAGGCGAGTAGGAATGGGATATCGAACCAGTCGCAGTTACGACAATCTGGAACGCAGGATATTTGACGGCGTTGGAGAGTATGTCATACCGGAAATATCCCCTGTGACTTATGAAGGCGGTTGTGACTGGATCGGATTTAATTATGCAAAATCTTGCAAAAATCCATCTGAAAAAGGTGTTCATTTCTTTTTGGATGATTACCAGTTTTGCCGCCTGTGGTCAAACATAGACCGGTATATCCCGATGCTTCAAAGATTCCGCTATGTAATGTCTCCGGATTTCTCTACCTATACAGATTTTCCTAAGGTCATGCAGATATACAACCACTACCGCAAACACTGGTGTGCGGCGTATATGCAGGAGGCAGGAATACAAGTTATCCCAACCATCTCATGGAGTACACCGGATTCTTATGACTGGTGTTTCGATGGGGAGCCAGAGGGTGGAACGGTGGCGGTATCTTCTGTTGGCTGCATGAACAGCAAGGAAAAAAAGGCGCTGTTTTTGGCAGGGTATGAAGAAATGGTGAGGCGGTTGCAGCCGGAGACGATCATCTTTTACGGTTCTGTGCCAGAGGAATGCATGGGAAATATCGTGAGAATCCGGGCGTTTACGGATAAATTTAACGAAGCTCTTTGTGAAATGAGGGATACCGATGAATGATGCGATAGTGACAATATTCAATTTTTACGAATCCAGCACCGCCGCCATCTGGTATCCTCATGTGCTTTCCGGCGTGCATCTGGAGACTGACCGGGGGCAGATTATGAAGCTGTACGGTCCAGACAGTACAGATAACGCACAGTTACATATCCCGTTCGGGGTCAAGAACGGGAGAAAAATTATTGTTGATACCGTCGGAAAAGAATTGCCGTGGCTTCCGCCGAAGGAATGGAACAGACAGGTCAACGATTTGTTGCCCGACAGCATTACATTTAATCCGTCTACAGATTTTTTTATGGTAGGAGCATGGGACGGGGACAGTCCTGTGAACGATGCAGATTATACGGACAGGCGATATGAAGGGTTTTACGCGTTTATGAATACCGAAAAGGATTTTGTTTATCTTATATCGTCAGTGGGCGGACCATATGCGATAATTCCGCATTTTGAAATCTTAGGGAAGTAGGTGGAGGAAAATGGCTGAACCTATCGGGAATGATGCTACCGGCTATGATGTTTTGACGGCGGCAATGAAGTCGCTGCTTAACCAGTTTCCGGGGCTGTATCCGGATGAAGTAATTAAATTCGAAGAGCTCGGGTCTGAGGATGGCATTGCGTTTTCCAATGATTCCGGGGCGCTGGTGTATACAGAAAAAGAAGATATACTCGGGCGGATATATCAGGAATGCCGGTATCCCTGCTTTGTAGTATACCGTTCGACCACGGGAGCAAGAGAACGGCAGAAAATTACTATCCTGGAATTTCTCGACACGCTGGGGCGCTGGCTTTGCCGCGAGCCCTCCGGGATTGAAGGGAAAGAGTACGAAAAAGCGATATACCCAGATCTGACCGCAGGGCGGAAAATTGAGCGGGTAACACGCGGGAACGCATACGGGACACAGCCGCAGGAGAATGGCGTGCAGGACTGGGTTCTACCGGTTACGGTTTTTTATAAAAATGTTATCGAACCCGAATTTTAAGAAAGGAATAAAACGATGAAAAGACATTTGTTGAGACATTTTGTCGATGTAAAAATGGACACGACCTCTGAGGGGACAGCGGCAGACTACCGGCTTCTGGGAACGGGTATTACCTCTTTAACGGAGGAAATGAACCCCGAGACGGAGACGGTACAGTACATCAATCAGGAAAACGGATCTACGGACCTTAAATCCTATACGCCGTCCATCGAAGTTGAAAGGCAGAACGTAGACGAAGAGGATCAGGATCTTACAGACTGGTTTAACAAGATGATAGACACGCTGCCCGTCGGAGCTGATGCCATAACATCCTATGTCCGCGTGAGAGTTTCCGGCGCTGGACCTGAATATCCGGCAGTCCGCCGTCGCTGCGTTGTGAGTGTAGGTGGCACAGGTGGCGATGCAGGGTCAAACGTGACAGATACACTGACTCTGGGTGGCAGAGGTGACGGAGAAGCTGGAACGTTTAACGTAACCACAAGAAAATTCACGGCGACGCCCGCGTCTGACAGAGCTTTAACGGAATAAGGAGGACAAGATGGGAGCAGCAAGTTTACGAGTAGACAGTGGCGTCAAACGCATTGAGGTCAACGACAACGGCGATTATATTGCGGTCAACATCTCTGACAACAGTTTTTTTAAGCGTTTTGACGATTTTGTGGCATGGCTGAATGCAAAAAACGAGGAAGCCGATAGGATTGCTAATGATTCTTCCGGTGATTTCACGGAACGCTTCGGAGCGTATGACGCTTTATGCAAAGAGGCCTGCGCTGAGTTGGATTCTCTGTTTGGGAGCGGGTGTTGCAAAAAGGTGTTCCCTGACGTGGAATCCCCGGGAATGGAGCTTATCGCGGACTTTTTAGACCAGATCATACCGATTCTTCAGGGCTTCGCCACCGAACGAAATCAGAAAATCACAAGCAAATACAGCCCGAACAGGAAAGGGGCGCGAAGCAATTAAATGTGGAATGTGCTGCTTGATAAATTCCCAACAGAATATGAGGGTTTCCGCATAGACGAAGCCTTCCAGACAGGGATCCAGATTTCACAGGCTTTGCAAGATCCGGACCTGTCAGACGATGAAAGGTTGGCTGTAGCGCTTGGGCTGCTGTATCCGTCAGAGGATGGGGACGGCAGCCCTTCTTCTTTACCCGATTTAAAAACTGCCGTGGATGGCCTTAGGTGGTTTCTGAGCGGGTGGTATACCGACAACCGCCCGAAGGATGAGGACAAAGTTCCGGTAACAGATTTTGACATAGACCAGTGGCGCATCTATTCAGCATTTCTGGAGAAGTACGGAATCGACCTGAACCGGTCTGACATGCACTACTGGGCGTTCATGGGACTGCTGTCCACGCTCGGTGAATGCGCATACACGAACGTCATAGCCATCCGGCAGCAGAAAATAGACCCTAAGATGGACACGCGTGCAAAACAGGCATTGCAGGAGCAGAAACAAATATTTGCAATAGAGCGGGAAGAGGAACTGACAGAAGAGGAACAGGAAGACGTTGACGCTTTTATGAAATGGATCAAGGTAGGAGGCTGATATGCCGAAATATGACGGTTCGATACGGATAAACACAAAAATTGAAACAAAAGATTTAAACAGCCAGATGATGCGCGTGTCTAATGCCATAAAAAAAGACAGCGCGGCTTTAGATTCTCTCAATCGCAAAATGGAAGAATTTTCGCAAAAGAAAATCCCGACAGAAAAATTTGCAGAATTACAAAGAGAGTTAGAAAAGGCAGAATCCGAGTATTCAAAACTGCAGGCCCGTATGTCACAAAAGGGGGCGGCAACGTCTGAGTATAAAGCTTTACAGAAAGACCTCGTTGCGGCGCAAGGAGAGCTGTCTAAGCTTGTAGCACGTCAGACAGACTGGGAAAACATGGGGGTACCTCAAACCGGCGGCGCATGGGACGTACTAAATGAACAGGTTGCAGCCGCATCCGACCGTGTAGATGATCTGAAAGAAAAGCTTCAGCAGATGGAGAACAGTGGAAATGCGTATACCCCGAAGGTGGACAAGGCTCAACTGGATGAAGCGGCTCAAAAAGTAGATGAAATCAAGGAAAAAATAAACGCGGAGAAAGCATCCGGTAACGCGTTTGTATCCCCAAAAGATACAGAAGAATTTCAGAAGATGTCTGTAAAGGCGTCACAGCTTGCTGGGAACATAGAGGTTTCAAAGCACAGGATGGCAGAGCTTAACGCGAAGCAGAAGCCCATCAAAAAAGAATTTGACCGGATGAAGAATTCTGCTGATAAAGCATTTAAAACAGCGTCGTCCGGCGCAAAAAAAAGCGCGGGGCTGTTCGGCACTTTTGCATCAAGATTGAAAGGTATCGCATTATCGCTGTTGATATTTAACTGGATTACAAAAGCATTTAATGCGATGGTAGCCGGAATGCAAAAGGGGTTTTCAAACCTTACGAAATACTCCGCTCCGTTGGCAAATTCATTTCAGGCGCTAAAAAATTCGCTGGTTACACTTGGTAATGCGTTTGCTGCTGCCTTTGCGCCGATTGTCCAGATAGTAATTCCGTATCTCAATACACTTATAAACGGGATAACGCGGGCGATAACATATGTGGCGCAGTTTATTGCCATCCTTGGCGGGAAAAGCACTTTCATCCGAGCGAAAAAGATACAGGATTCCTATAACGATTCCCTGAATGGAACAGCAGCGGCGGCAAAAAAGGCAGCCGGAGCTTTGGCAAAGTTTGATGACCTGGATGTGCTGCAAAAGCAGGATGATTCCGGCGGCGGTGGAGGCGGAACGCAGCCGAAAGACATGTTCGAGGAAGTCCCTATTGATGCAGGAGTGAAGTCTTGGCTTGATGGGATCTTGGAGAAGCTGAAACCTATTCTTGACTATGTAAAAGAGTTAAAAGATGCTTTTGCGGAAGGATTCTGGGATGGTTTGGGGGATTTTGAATACCGCTTAGATATCATCAAAAATGGGCTTCAGCAAATCCGCGATGCATGGATAGAGATATGGTCAGATCCTGCGGTTGTAGGGGCTGCTGACAACTTCCTTAAAACTTTTATGTATATGTTGGGTTCCTTTACCGGCTCAATGGCGAGCATAGGTCTTACTCTGGCGGCGGCTTTGATCGGCGGGGTTGGGGATTATCTCGAAAACAATACCGACCGGATAAAGAAATTCCTGATATCCGCATTTAACGTGGGGGCAGATATAAACCTCCTTCTGGCGGATTTGTTTCAAAGTATAGCCTATGTATTTGAAGCATTTGCAAGCGAAAACGGGATCCGCTTTGTATCGGCGCTGATAGGAAGCATTGCGGATGCAGCTATGGGGCTGACTGAACTTGCGCTTAAACTGGGGCGGGACTTTTTACAAATGCTCATTGTACCGTTTACAGAAAACGCTGACGGGTTCAAGACTGCGCTGGAGGGGTTATTAGGCGGCGCAGCAACCGTGCTGGAAGGATTTAAGACGGCTGTAGATAAAGCGTTTGATAGCCTGAATGCAATGTACGACGCTCATATAAAGCCATTATTTGATAGTTTAACGAGCGGGCTTTCAGAGGTTGTCAACCATTTTTTAACCGCATGGAATACACACATTCAGCCAGTTATCGACAGAATCGGGACTAGAATATCAGAGCTTCTTACGCAGTCTTTTCTGCCGGCTTGGGAAGCTATAATAAGAGGAGTTGGGTTGGTTGCGGATATTTTAAAATCTTTTTGGGAGAGTATTTTGCAACCGATTGTTGACTGGATTATGACCTACGCAGTGCCATTCTTGGTGCAAGGATTAGGGGTGCTGTTAGAGTTTATTATACTTGGAATTAAGACGATTGTTGATGGTTTTACAACCTTTATGACGTTTATAAACGATTGTTTAGAATTTTGGAAAGAGGCGTGGGCGGTTGCTTGGGATACGTTCAACGATTTCTGGAATAAGATAAAAAGCATTATTGACATCATGAAAACTGTATTTCGTCTGTTTGTAAAAGTTGTTAAGCAGCTGATTGATGGAGACTGGAAGGGCGCATGGAATACCGCGCAGGAAATCTTCACGATTTTTAAAACCAAAGTAGAAGGCGTCGTGGATTCTATAAAGGCGTTCTTGTCCGGCTTCTTTACATGGGTTAGCGACATGATTGCAGGCGTTATAGAGGAAATCAAGAACATCGGCAGCGGTATCAAAAACGCATTTACTGGTGGCGGATCATCGAAGCCGCGAACAATGTCCACGCAGCCGTATGCCATAAACGAAAGCTTTGCATCTCGTACCCTGCGGGATATCCCGGCGCTTGCATCTGGCTCGGTAATCCGTGGCGGCAACCCGTTCCTGGCGATTCTGGGCGACCAGCGGGCAGGGCAGACCAACATCGAAGCGCCGATAGGCACAATCAAACAAGCTGTATCGGAGGTAATGGCAGAGAACGGCGGCGGATTTAGAACGGCGAAAATTGTCTTGCAGGTAAACGGGGTAGATCTGGCGCAAGCTACACTGCAGGATTTCTTATCGGAAGCAAGCAGGCAAGGATATGATCTGGAGGTGATCGGAGGATGATTTTTACACGCGGCATATACATAGATGGGGAGTATTTTAACATCCCCATCGTGTCCATAAAAAGAAACGCGGATTTCCTCGACAAATTCGCCGAAAGAGTTGAAACGGGAGATCTCCAGCGTGAATTGATAGGCGTGTATTTTAACTACACAATGTCGGTCGGGAAGAGCAGCTCGTTCCCGGATGGCGTATATAAACGTTTCTGGGATAAGGTCACAGAGCCCGTACCATTCCATGTTATTTCGCTGCCGTCAGATCCTGGTTATTACGAATACACAGCTTATATATCCAGCGTCTCTGATGAATACGAGAAGATAACACAGGATAGCGCTGATTATAAAGGGTTTACCTGCAAGTTTACGGCGAAAGAACCGGCAAGGAGACCATGATGAAAACAGAATTTTATGTCGAATACAATCTGTATGACACGACTGCTCTGCCTGATGCAAAAGAAAGCACAGAGAGCAATGCTGCTTTTGGGGATATGGGGCTGTTTAAGTCAAAAGGCAGCCCACCAAAATACGCTACACTGGAACATAATTTTTTCGTGTTGGATGGGAGTCTTAGCGAAATGCCAGACACGCCGACGGACATCCCATTTTTTTCGGATGTGCAAGCGGGCGCAGATGGAATTTTCACAAAACAGCCTGTAATCAGAATAGATTTTACCGAAAATCATACCTCTATCGGGCTGACTTTTCATTTTTCGGAAACATTCCCGCTGGAGATGGAAGTGACATGGTACGACCTCGGCGGTACATATAAATCGCAAAAACGTTTCTTCCCGGACAAACTGAATTATTTTGCCGAAAACCAGGTGGAGGAATACGGACGAATTGAGATCCGATTTGTACGTGCCCTACCGTGGCACAATGTAAAGTTAAACTATCTCGAGTATGGCACAACGTTTATCTGGGGGCCGGATGTTATAAAAAGCGCGAAGCTTGTAAATGACACAGACCCTATCAGTAATCAGGTCAAGACGGACAAGCTTACGTTTGACTTTGTTGACCCTGATGATGATTTTAATATTGGCAAAATCGACGGGTTGCACAAAACATTGCAGAAAAAGCAGAGAATGTTACCCTATGAAATCGTTGACGGCGTGAAGATGCCGCTGGGCGTGTTTTTCATGGAATCTAACAGTACCGCAAAAAACGTCACACAAATATCGGCGATTGACTACAAAGGGATGCTTGCTAATGTGGATTTTAAAGACGGGCGGATATACGACGGAGAAACGGCGGGAAGTGTGATCGAAGAGATTATGACAGCGGCAGGGATTGAAGATTATACGGTTGAGGAAGAGGTGGCGCAAACGCCGCTGTATGGCACGCTTAAAATCCAGACCTGTCAAAAAGCTCTGCGTGAGGTATTGTTCGCTTGCGCTGCGATTATGAACACATCCCGCCGGTCTGGAATCGAAATACGAAAATCGACCAGAAAAATATCGACAACGATTCCGCGCAGCCGGAAATTTTCCACGACGTTAAAGGCAGATCCTTATGTGTCAGACGTAAGCGTAAAATATAAAACGTGGGTGTTGGACGCGGCGGAAAGCGAGATTACGAAAGGCACATACGATCCGGGGATACATACAATTCAGCTCACAAGCCCGGCAGTGAACATGAGCGCATCTGCGGGGAGGATTGTCAAACAAATGCCGTACTATGTTGTGCTGGAAATCGCGGGAAATGCACGTGCAGAGGTCACGATCACGGGGCACAAATATGTTGGTACAGAGCTGGCTACACTGTCCAGAATCGAGCATATAAAGTCAGGTGAAGTGCGGAACACGAAAACATTTTCCGGCACGCTTTTAAATTACGAAAGCGCACAGAAGGTTGCAGACAATATCCTGGATTATTACCAACTCCAGCAGATCATCCAGACACGCCATTTGTCCGCAGAGGAAAAAGCAGGGGACTGGGCGGAGATTGAAAATACCTTGCAAATGCACGGAAATTTTGTCGCCTGTATAGAATCCTTTAGCGTTGACCTTACAGGTGGATTTGTGGGTACGGCAAAGTACAGAGGATATTATAAAATAACATCAGAAGATTATTATTCTGGCGAGTTGTATGCTGATGAGGAGGTGGGAATCACCTAATGGAATGGGTATATGACCGGACACAGGAGGATGTGGAGCGGGCAAAACTACTTACGCAAAAATATGCTGCGGGGACGATCACGGAAACGGAGAAAAAAGAATGGGCTGCAGGAATGAAAGGCGCGCTGAATGCCTCAGACCTGAACAGGATTGAAGGGAATATCCGGGAAATCGCTGGAATTTTAGCGATAACTGTAACAACGAAAACGTGGGAAAAGAATCAAATCCCACGAGTAAGTGATTTTAAAAGAATCCGTGATAATGTACAACGCATCCGGGACGCATGGAGTACCTTGAAAGATACCCCAGTTACGCCAGATACGCCGCTGGTTACTTATCAAAAATGGAATGCCATAGAACGGATTTTACACGATGTCAAATATGTATATGACCGCGTCATGGACAGTTATTATTATTGCGGCGATGAAATCTACGCCGGGGAAGGAATAGGGATTTTATAATGGCAGAGACATGGTTTACGCCAAAAGAGTGGAAAGCCCGCCTTGTGGAATTTGCAGGACGGCGGTTGCTGAGAAATGTTGCAAACGGAGAAACTGTAACATATGACGTATCCCGTAGCGAGGGGCAGGTTTCGCAGGAGGGCGATGCGTTTAATACCAAAAACATGAACGATCTTGAACAAAGGGTAGCAAATGGATTTGGAAACGCAAAGACAGCGGTTGAAACACTAAGTAGTGACATGGGAGGCAAACTCCCTGTATTAAACTACAATATTACATTATCGGATGATGCAAGTGTGCATGCCCAAAAGGCTTTGAGATATCTCTTTACAGACGCAGAGGCAATAAAACATACATCATTTATGTTTAATATCCGCGTAAATAACGCAGACTTTTATTCTGGCACTTGTTACACAGACGGCGGAAATACCGCTTGGGGCGACATAAACAAACGCGGCTCAGAAGCAGATCCCGGATCTGTTTGGAAATGGGTTACGTATAATTTTAAAACCGGAGGTGCTGATCCAGTATTAAAAAAATTGGGTAGATCCGGAACTATTGCGGGGGTTGGCGGGTATTGGATGGATCCCCCGGCGGGGCAAAATCAGGAATGGGTTACAGGATGTGTGCGTTGGAATGGAGATGACCTTGTAGTTACGGTTGAAGATGATTATGCGCAAGGGCATCTGACTGTTGGAGCTAAAGTTGGCAGTAAGAGCAGACCCAGCCAATGGGGTGATAAAACGGGCGGATTAATTACATTAAAATATTAACGTTTGCAATTTTTAGCAAAAATCTAAAACACTAACAGAAAAGAGGTAAAAGCATGAAAAAAATCGTGTTTAAATCTGGCAAAGAACTGGAGATTGATGGAATTACCCAAAGCGAGAAATTCTTGCAAATCTCTATAAAAAGCAGCGATACAAAAAGCATAATTGACATGTTTTCGAACGCTGAGAATACGGCTGTGATGCGATATTATGTTGGGACTGACCTGATATGCGGATATGCTGGGTTTAAAAAATTCGTGAGTTTGAAATATACGCCTGACGTGATAGCGTCCATCAATTATGAGCAGGAGGACGCAACCACAGAAAGCGGGTTTGCGGAATCCCATGTGGCTGTATGTACGGTGCATATGGCAAAAGTTGAAGAAGCAGTGCTGCCGGAGGGACTGACTGATAAAGTCGCAAAACTGGAAAACGATGTGTCCAGCATCACGTCCGGCATCAATGAAGTTAACGGAATTTTGGAGGGCGAATGATATGTTTACGGAAAAAGCGAAAGAAAATCTCCTGGCAATGCTAGAGCAGGCTAAATTCAGCGCTGCGGACAACACGGATGCACAAGCTTTACGCGTGCCGTCATTGTACCCTGAATGGGAAGCGCTGGAGGCCGGAACACATCTGACAAAAGGGCGGCGGTGCACTTATAATAAAGTGCTGTACAATGTCCTGTCTGACCACGATAAACAGGAGCAGTGGACTCCGGAGGCGGCACCGTCCCTGTTCGCAAAAGTTCTTATCCCAGACCCGAACGTAACACCGGACTGGGAGCAGCCGGGAAGCACAAACGGATATAAAAAAGGCGATAAGGTAAAACACAATAGTAAGGTCTGGGAATCTCTGGTCGACAATAATGTATGGGAGCCGGGAGCCGTAGGAACGGATAGTGTATGGAAAGAAGCCAGCGAATGAGAAAGGCGTAGGAAATGCTTATTGAACTGATAGAAAAGGCGGAAAATGTTGGGTGGGGGACGATAGCGGTTGTGATCGCTGGTGTGTTTATGTTTATCCCGACTATCGTGGAAAGCTGGAATAAGGTCCTTGACGCACTGGGGTTGGTAAAGAAAAAGAATCTTTTCCGGAAACAGCGTGAAAAGGAGATCGCAGCAGTCTATTCACATATCGAGGAGCTGCAAAGTGGAGTCGTGTCAAAGCAAGAGGAGTACCACCAGCAATCTATTACGATCAGGGACAATCTTGCCAGAAGGCAGGACGATTTGTACGAAAAACAGATTGAATTGAAGCAGGATGTAAAGAATATAACTCGGATGCTGGAAGAGTACATCCAGAAGGACAACGAACGCACGATTGCTTCGCTACGTACAACTCTGTGGCGGCTACATAAGGAATTTACATCACAGAGATATGTGACGCCGGACGGATTAAAGACCTTCCGAGAGCTGGGGAATGTGTACGAAGCTGCCGGCGGGGATGACATTTATCACGAAAAGCTGCAGCCGGAGGTGTTAGCTCTAGACATCAAATATCCGGATGGAAGCATATACAAAATTAAGGAGGTATGAAAATGAAAAAGATTGATTGGATGCGAAAACTGACAAGCAGAAAGCTTTGGATGAGCGTGGCATCATTTGTGACGCTGATGATTGTGGCTTGCGGAGGGACGGAAAATGAAGCCACACAGATCTCTGCGCTGATCATGGCTGGTGCTACGGTTATCGGCTATGTCATCGGCGAGGGTTTGACAGATGCGGCAGCTATTGAAGCAGACAAGGAAGGATAAGGTGATCCGATTATCTCCCGGCGCGGGGTTAAGCGTGATTCTGGGGCGGCTTCGGTCGCCCTCATAAAATGATAAGGAGAGTAGAATATGAAAAAACTTTTTATTTCACAGCCGATGAAAGGCAAAACAGATGATGAAATTTTAAAAGAGAGGGAAAAGGCAATTGCCAGCGCAAAGAGAAATTTTGCAGAGAACGAAGAAGTAGAGGTTATTGATTCGTTTTTCTAGAGCGCGCCTGCGGATGCGAGACCTCTGTGGTTTTTGGGAAAATCTTTGGAATTGCTTTCTACGGCAGACATTGCATATTTTGCAAAAGGCTGGGAAAACGCAAGAGAATGTCGCATCGAAAATACTTGCGCCATTGAGTACGGAATTGCTGTGATTGAAGATTATACGGAGGATTGAAAGTATGGGAAGCAAAGAATTTTTGGAAAAGAGCAAACAGATTGTCGTTGACTATTTCAACAGTCATGCGGACAAAACCGACCAGAAGCAGATTGCACAGGATGATGTATATGTGGTCTGGTACTGCAAGACGCTTCAGAATCACAAGGCGCTGCTGAGCACAACTGTTTCTGACGGGATGTATTATGAAATCACATATAATGGGGACAAGCAGGAAACGTATGTAGACGCATACAAGAAGTGGGAGAACTTTGTGGTGAGGTAATACTTATGTGGAAAGGGTTAGACGTATCAGATAATCAAGGTGCCATAGACTGGGCACAGGTTGCAGCGGCAAATGTTGCATTCGCAATCCTGCGCAGTGTGCGCCGATCAGGCAAGACAGACCATCAGTTTGCTGCAAATTTGGAAGGCTGCCGAAAGCACGGCATTCCGATAGCAGTTTATAAATATACCTACGCAGCCACGCCGGAAGTGGCGCAACAGGAAGCGCAGCAGATCGTAGCATTATTGCGGTCTTACGGGCTGACCGGCACAATGGTATGGTGGGATGTGGAGGACAAATATGCGCTGCGACCGCTGGGAGTTGAGAAGCTGACAGAGTGCATCCGTGCAGCGCAGGAGGTCATCACAACGGCAGGGTACAGATTTGGTCTGTATATCGGGTTGTATGTTTATAAGGAGCGTTGGTTTGACTTTAATGCGTTTGCTGGGACACGGTTGTGGATAGCACGCTATTATCGCGGATATCGAACGATGCAGTTTGATGACGAGCCGGATCAGAAATACAAGCCAAATGTTGACGGAGACATATCTGTATGGCAGTACACGAGCTTTGGGGAGATCCCAGGTATCAGGGGAGATGCAGACCTTGATATCGCATATGATGATCCTGCGGAATGGACGCATCCTGCAGCGGAGCCGGGAGTGATTTACACAGTATCCGTAGCTGATGTATGGACACGCGAGCAGGCAGAGGTTATCCGGCAGCAGTTTGCGGCGATGGGAATTAATGGGATTGTCCATAAGGTTAAGATCTTGGAATAAAGATATAGGCCGAGAGAACATTCAAAGTCCTCCCGGCCGCAGGCTATGATGAAATGATGAAGCGGCTATGTCCTGATAAGATTATCTTTTATGGGTCTGTACCAGACGATTGCAAAGGTGATATAATCAGGATAAAGCCGTTTAGCGATAAATTTAACGTTGTGGAGGTGGCGGCATGGTGATAAATTTACAGTTTTTCGGTGGGCGCGGATCTGCTTTAAACGCAGCCGGAAGTGCGAAAAAAAATAGAGGTGGGATCATCGATCCATCTGCAGAGCCCAGGGAAATAGAAGCAGTATATAGAGAATCACGCGGGTATTACGGGTCTTATTACAAGAACGAGATTTTGCAGGCATCTGCTGATGATCGTACCGGGGAGTTATCTTTTGACTATGCTACTCCTGAAAAACGCGAAAAGACATCTAAAACAAATAAAACGCAGTATCTTACATATAAGTTAAATGCTGGCGCAGAGGATGGAGACACGTTTGGTATCAATTGGGACAAGGTTAAAGCTGTCTCGGGGCAGACGTATGGCATCCGCGCAGAACTGAAAGAACGCGGTTTTAAATGGGACGGGAAAACAAAAAAGTGGCGGAAAGAGTAAATTTTCTGACCAAAGACATACAGAAAAACAACACCGAAAAGCAGGGCTCTTATGAGCTCTGTTTTTTTATCAAAAAAAGTTTCAAATACATGTTGACAAAAATCAGAAGTATTATATAATAAGATATAAGGAAAACCTAATAAATAATAAGGAGGCGGTAAAAATTTTAACCATCCAGCAAAAAGTAAACATGGCGTGCTCCGCGGCTGAAATCAGCAAAACGGAACTTGGAAAGCGAATAGGATTATCACAGTCCGCATTTTCCCAACGTTTAAAAACAGGGAAGTTTTCCGACGAGGACTTCCAAAATATGGCGAAAGCCATAGGGGCAAAATACTATTCTGGTTTTGAATTCCCAGATGGTACAAAAATTGAGTAAAAACAAGAAAGCAGATAAGGAGAGCTCGAAATGAATGAGACAGTGAAAAAAGCGTACGAAATCGCAAAAGAAACCGGTGATTTTGAAGTTGATTATCTTCCAGAGGTTGAAGTTGGAGAAATTGTAGAACTGAACGATGTCTGGGACGGAGAGGGCGAAGCACCGGATGATGAGGAGTCTGGTTCTTACGGATCATATTCGCACAAAATAACAAATGACCAGTGGATCAACTACGAATTTGATATCGTAGAGAAGAAAGAGAATCCATTGGACACACTTGTGAAAATAACAAAAATTGAGTTGATATAAAGGGGAAATGATATGCTGGAAGCCATTGAAGATATAGGCGCTGAAAATCTGGAAGATATTGCGCTGAGAGCATATAAACCACGTCCCGGAATTTATATATTTGTTTCTCCGGGCGGGAAAATAATAAGGGAAATCCGCAACGAAAGGATGATCTATTTTAATACGAAATATCGTATGATGGACTATTATTCATGGATTGTATCCATGCAGAAACCGGTAAAAAGCAAGCTGGTTTTTAGCAACAATTATTTAACGTTTTTCTGCAGAAACGTACAAAAGTTGACTGATGCGGACATAGACGAATATTTTCAAAAGCTGGAAACGCCGGGAGACCATATGTTTTTTGCTGACGTTATAAAAAATAATATTCGCAAAATTAAAAAGGAAGATCAGGATATTGTAAAATTTTTTCTTATGGATTCTCCGGAACTTTATAGAGAACTCGGGATGAAAGACTGGAGAGAAAAGTCTATAAGTATGCCGCCCAGATCAGGTATGACGAAAGGAAAATGGTTGAAGGAAAAAGAGCGAAAGGGTTATCCAATGGGATGCTCTTATAATGCGAAGAAGCCCGGTAATTTAAACCGGATATATCTCGTAAACGAAGAAGAAGGTTTACAGATAAAATTATTTTACGACATATTAAAAGGGTTTTTTAATCGCGGGTGCAACATCGCAATTGTCGGGAAAAACATGCTTATACCATTAAAGAGCAAACAAGGGATTGATCGCAGAATAAAGGGTGCAATGCTTATTTGGTTTACGATGATAAAAGGGCAGATTGTGATAGTAGATATCGACAGGATCGCGAGTTATGATCCAGTTTTAAGGTATAACAAATAATGCTGAACTGGATCGGCTGGAAAAAGAAAATGAAAAAGGAGAAGAAAAAATGGAAAAATTTAATCATTATGGTGTAGAGGTAATATATCAGGTCATCGATGGACCTTTTGAAGAGGTCTTGAAGCAAAACGGAGTGAAATATACCGCACTCCCGTATATTGAGGATATCGTATTTAGATACGAGAAAGACGGGCAGCGGAGATATGCGTACATCGAAGTAGAAAAACTGCCGGATGATTACGCGGAGCGCGTATATATTACGGCAGAGATTCCGGAGGATTTGAGCTGGAAAGGAATCGCAGAGGATTACCGGAATCAGAAATCCGGCGAGAGACCGGCAAACCTACATACGCGGGCATACATGATCTTTTCAGCGGCATACAACGATGCGCTCCGGAATATGCCATTTACTTTTGACCTGAACGCCGCACCAGGAAAAAGAGACATTGCATACGCGCTCATAAAGTACTATGTGAGCATAAATGATCTAAAAGAGATGGATCATCACGATTGCCCGATGATCGATGAATTTTAAAAGTTAGGGACAGCCGAAAAGCTGCCCCTTCTTTTTTATCTAACTTTTACTATTTGCTGAAATGAATGATAAAAGTTAGATAAAAATATAAAAAAAATTAAAACCTCCAGTGTATGCTGATAGAATCAGCGTTTACAGATATGTATTTGATCAATTGGGAGATAAGTGCGCGAGCCTCATTGATATTTCCGGAGTTATAGGCTTCTTCTACTGCCTGCGATAACGTCATTGCATCTTCCCGTTTAACATAATCATTCTTTTTACTTTCGGCTGCATCGAGCTTTTTCTGCAATTCTTTTTTTTGGGCGGTTAGCGGGTCTATTTGTGCTTTTACCTGCTCTATGTCGATTTGTTCCAGGGAATAAAGGCTGATCAGTCTGTTTATGCGGGTATTTATTGATGCTATTTTCTTCCCGAGGCTTTCCACAGTCTGATCCGCGCTGCCTTTTGCCTGTTTAACAGAGTCGTAAAAGGCAACATCCGTCCGGATGCGCTTTATCTGGTCCAGTACAAGCGCATCTGTTTTTCGAAGATTTAATCTTTTCGCACTGCAATCCCGATTAACGACCATTGACCCTTTCACCCTTGATCGACTGTAACATACATAGTAAATGTATGTACCAGTCTGTATTTTGTGAAACCGCTTTTTGCAGTATTCACAGTAAATTAGACCGCTCAATAGGTTTTTTGTCTTTTTCCCCGTGAATTTTGAAAAGTTTTCCTTCCGTTCGCCCAGCACTTCTTGCGTTTTTTCGAATGTTTCTTCTGATATGATCGGCGCATGTTTCCCCTGCGTCCATTTTCCACAAAATAAAACCTGACCGATATATAACTTGCTGTTCAAAATCCGAGTGATACTGGCTAAACTCCAAAAAAAGTCAATATCATACATGTTCGCGCAATCTCCGGCGATGCACGCAAAAGGACGACGTTGTGCAGCTTGTTCAAAGATAAAACGAATTATTTCCGCTTCATTTTCGTTAATCGTTAAACCGTTCTCTGGGCTGTAGTTGTACCCGAGTGGCGCTTGACTGCCCATGTACAGTCCGTCTTTTGCCCTGCCTTGCCTGCCCTCCATCATGCGTTCTTTGATCCGTTCTCGTTCCAATTCCGCGAATGTAGATAGGATGCCGAGCATCGCGCGTCCGAATGCTGTAGACGTGTCAAACGCTTCTGCGCGGCTGACAAAAGAAATGCCTGCAGCTGCGAACACTTTTTTGATTAAATAGAGTGTGTCATATTGGCTGCGGCTCAGCCTGTCCAGCTTGTCCACCAGTACGATATCCGGATGTTTTTTGCTGATGTCGGACAGCATCTGCTGCAGTGCAGGTCTTTCCATGTTCGATCCACTGTAGCCTGGATCCGTGTATATTCCTATGACCTTCCAGCCCATAGCCTCACTGTACTTTTTCAAGCGCTCTTCCTGTTCCCCAAGTGAGTAGCCCTCGTCTGCCTGCTCACGCGTTGATACGCGGGTATAAATAAATACTGCCTTGTCCATTGCGATCTCCATTTTTATACAATTTTCCCCGGAAACCGTCATGCGCGGCACCGGGGAAATATAATCTATTTTAGCGATACCCAGAACGCTGCTATAAATGTAACGATTATAACAGCAACCCGGGTACCCTTTGAAATCTTATTTACTTTGGAAAACGGCGGAGCCAGAAAAACAGCGGAAATGACAATCAGGATTGCGGACAGGATGCCGTATCCCTCCTGTACAAATACAATCGCGAACAGGAAGAAGAGAATTGTAAGTGCCCACTGTATGCCGTGACGCACTTTTTTAAGCACTGCCTTTACTTGCTCTTTATCGCTTACATCCTCCGGAGCTTCTGCCGGTGCAGACGTGCCCGCATCTGTCAGTTCTTTTCGGATGTCCTCCATCGGGCAGCCGCAGTGAGGGCATGCAGTAGCATTATCCGAAATATCTTTCCCACATTCTGGGCATTTAATCATCATAGTTTATTTCCCCCTTATTTTTAGTAAACGTAGTACGGATTTGGCTTAAACAATATTGAGATTAGATCGATCAGCCAGCCAAAAATAAATAATCCACCTGTAAGCAGGTACAGAATACCCATGCCTGTTTTGCCCTCATAAAATTTATGTGCTCCCATCCATCCGAGGAATAAGCACAGGAGAAACGCTGTCCACTTGTTTACTTTCTTTCCAGATCTGTACCGTGCAGACAGGGAAGAAGAGGCAGCCGCGCTGTTATTGTTATTGTTGTTATTATTGTTGTTTATGATGATATTTTTATCATCTTTTAGGCTGCCGACCTGCTTTCCGCAGTGCGGACACACTACACAGTCAACGTCTATGCGCTCTCCGCAGTGAGCACAGAATTTTTTCTTGATCGGGGTACCGCAGTTCGGGCAAATATTAGCCTTGTCCGATACATCCTGACCACATTCAGGGCATTTGATTAACATTTTTGATTCCTCCTTGCATTTTCCGTGGCATTATCGCGGAAATTCTACAAAATTTCTCATGCAGATCCTGTATATTAAACATGAAATTAACACACAGGAGGGCATGCTATGTACAAAAAACTTATAACGGACCTTGTAAACGGATCCAACAACGAAAAAATGCTGGAGCTTGTCTACCGGTTCTGCCGGAAGGTTTTAAGGTAGGGGATTGATTCCCCTGCCTTTTTAACTGCCTCCGTTTTGTACGATCTCTTTTGCAATCTTTTCCAGCGTTTCCCACTCCGACTCATCCAGTTTTGCAAGTGCTTCAATCAGCCTCGCTTTAAACGATGTATCATCAACTACCAGATCCCCCATGAAGTTAGTTATTGTCTGGCTACGGGTGAGTGCCTTAAACATCTCTCCTTCTCCAGTTAGCAGCCATTCCTTATTTACATCAAACTCCCGGCAGATCGCATTTATTGTTCTTTCAGATGGTACGCGTTCGCCCTTTTCGATCATCCAAACAAAATTCTTAGATAATCCTATTTTTTCCGCAAAGCTGTCTTGCGTTAGTCCGATTTCTTTTCTTACTTTTACTATTCTATCGTTCACGGTCTCACCTCCTTCTCCGATTGAATAAATAATAACACAAAAATCTAACTAGGTCAAATAATTTCCTGTTGACAAATCTAACATTGTGTTATATTATAATCTCACAAGTTAGATAATCAAAAAGGAGCAAACAAAAAAATGACAAGATATGGAGAAAAAATCAAGTTTACGCAGAATCTTCTGGATGACGTCTCTTTTTATATGGACGGAGGAATCCGGGAACGCATTCATTTCGAAATGGCACCATGCGAGCCGGAAGCTTTTTTAAAGAGATACCTGGAAATTGATCCGGACTTTGAAGCGGTACTTTCCGATGAGTTTGGGATCGAGATGTAGTAGCAAGCCGAAACGGTTCGAAAGGACCGTCAACCGGGGATGACCGCCCGGTTCTGATGATGGCAGGTCAGAATCAAATAAGAATAGAAAGGAGCAGCACATGAGCGAAAAAGAAAAAAACATAATCCAGACGCTGAAAAAAGCATTACCTCAGATGTCGGAGCGCGAACAGGGCTACTTTTTGGGATATGCAGAAGCTCTTGCAGCGTCTGCAAAGAAGCCGGAGGAAGAAAATGATGAAGCAGCAAATAAAGGTGCTTAATTACGACAAAAACGGCACCCTGATCGAAGATTTGAGCAAGGTCAGAGTGCCGATGGAGATCCTTAATAATATCGCAAACATCCTTAACATGGAAGCGCGCGAGAGAAAAAAGGAGATTCCAAAGTTCGGGTAAGAAAGGAGGAGGAATGGAAGATTTAATATTTGGGATCGCGACAAACTGCCTGACAGCGGCAGTGATCCTGTGGGAAACCACAGACCTGCAGTGGTTCCCCGCGACGCTGGCGGTTACTGCAGCGGCAGCGTTTCTGATCGGCGCGCGGGAAATGGTCAAAAAAAATGATGCAGAGCTGTAATCTTGGGGGACTGGCTCTGCATCGGATGATCTTTTGTGGAGATCATCTTTATTATAAGACAAGAATGGAGAGAATGCAATGATTTTATCAGAAGATGGCAAAGTGAGAATTATGGGGACGGGGTTGAACGTCCTTAGAGATTTTGCAGTAGCGTCTGCGTCGGTAACGAAAAGCCTATTAGATGCTGGGGTATCGTATGAAGATGCGAACAGTATCATGAAAAAAACGCTTTACGTTGGCATGATAGAAGCATGTAAGAAAAAAAATGAAACGATACCAGAGATGGAAGAGATGAATAAGGCCGTGAATGAGTTTTTTGATAAATTCCGCGACATGTGGAAGGATGAGTAACATGTATACAGAACAGCCGATAGATGAATACAATGAAAGCCTGGATACGGGAACTGAATTAAAGGCGCATAAGCGCCTGAGAAGAATAATGCGGATAACGCAGGAGATTGAACAGGAGGAAAACAAAGAAGATGAGCACATTATATGAGATCACAGGGCAGTATTTGGAACTATATGAAATGATGGAATCAGCGGATGAGTTGGAGATGAAGGTTATCGAAGACACGCTGGACGGCATGGACGGCGAACTAGAAGAAAAGGCGGAGAATTACGCAATCATTATGGCGGAGCTGGATGCGGAAGCCGCGAAGTTTGAAAAAGAAGCTGATCGCCTTGCGGCGCGCGCGGAGCAGTTACACGGACGGAGCGCGATGCTGAAAGACAGGCTAAAGAGAGCAATGGTACTTTGCGACCGGAAGAAGTTTAAAACAAACCTCTACTCGTTTGCAATCTGCAAAAACGGCGGCGTCGCTCCGATGGAAGTGGATGATACGGCAGTCCCAGACGATTACATGAAGAAAATCCCTGACACGTCTAAGATTAGAGAGGCATTGAATGCAGGAAAAACCCTCACATTTGCTGAATTGAAGGAGCGCGGGGAGCATCTTCGGATTAAGTAGGAGGCGGACATGAATAAATTTAGAGAGCTGAGGGCGGATGAGATTGAATGCCGCGTGTCCACAGTAAAAGAGAACGGCTGCTCACTATTGCTGTATAAGGATGCAAGATGTGACATGAACATCCTCGACGAGGCTGTAGGCCCGATGAACTGGGAGCGGAAGCATACGCGGGATAATGCGAATTGTACCGTAAGCATTTATGACAGCGAGAAGCAACTTTGGATATCAAAAGAGGACACGGGCATAGAATCCTTTTCGGCAAAGGAAAAAGGACTTGCATCCGATAGTTTTAAACGCGCCTGTTTTAACTGGGGCATAGGGCGAGAGCTGTATACTGCGCCGTTTATATGGATTCCATCTGATAAAGTGCAAATATCCGGGACAAAGCCTAAATTTACGACATACGATCGTTTCCATGTCACGCAGATCATCTACAAAGATTCCCGGATTGTGGCACTTGCTATTAAAAATACCTCCATTAACAAAATGGCTTTTGTGTATGACATAAGGGGCAAAGGGAAATCATGAATGCGTTTGTGAGGATAGAAAAGTACAAGGACACCGACAAGGGGACAGACTTAATTATATCCGTCCCGATTAAAGGCCTCGGCGAAGTCCTCAGCAAAAAAAAGATTAAGGATGCAGAAATCCGGCTGGATGATGGACGGCATATATCCGCCGAGCAGCGTAAAAAGGCATATGCGACGATCCGGGACATAGCATCTTATACTGGCTATCTTCCAGAGGAGCAGAAGGAGTGGTTGAAATACTTACATATCGTGAAAACAGGATGCGGATATTTTAGCCTTGCAGACTGCTCTATGGATACGGCGCGGGAGTTTATTAACACCATATTGGAGTACGCGGTGGAAAATGGAATCCCATTAACGGATAACGCTGTGGAACGTACCGATGATATTAACCGATACCTGTATTTTTGTATAAAGCATAAAAAATGTGCGATATGCGGAAGAGATGGGGAAATACATCATTGGGATGCTATCGGCATGGGAAACAACCGCAATACCCTAGACGATTCGGACCATCGAAAGATATGCCTATGCCGGGAGCATCACACAAACGCGCATCAGCGTGGAAGGGAGAGCTTCCAAAAAATGTATAAAGTATATGGAATTATCTACAAGGAGGATGAGGAAAACGAACAGCAGAAACAAGGGCGCGAGTGGAGAACGAGAGCTTGCGCGGAAACTGAAGGAATACGGCTATGAAGCGCGCAGAGGACAACAATACTGTGGTTCGAACGGCGACGCTGATGTGGTTGGGCTACCAGGGATACACATCGAATGCAAGCGAGTAGAGCGTCTGAACCTGTATGATGCTTTGGCGCAGTCTGTTGCGGATGCAAAGACAGACGAGAAGCCGACCGTATTCCATCGAAAAAATAATTGCGGCTGGCTCGTTACCATGAGATTTGAAGATTTTATGGAGTTATACGGAGATAGCCGGTAATGTGGTGAAACATGTTATAAGGAAGAGGATTAAACTTGGCTGGTACAAGGTTTTAGATAATCCTAACACAGTTGAAACACTGGCGCAATAAGCGCGAAAGAAACTACTAATTCGGGACTTGTTGGGGCGTATATATCACGGGCATGACGGGTGACCTCCTGTTACCCCAGCGCCGGGGGCAAGCGGCGCATCCCCAACTGGAGAAAGATCATGAACATTTTAGATTACATCCCGACCGGGCATAAAAATGCTGTTTCCAGACGCTGGCTGCAGACCACAACGCACATGAGTGATCGGATGGTGCGGCGGCTGATCGCAGAAGTAAATAAAAACGACTGCGATGCGGAGCTGATTATCAATCTGCAGGATGGTAAAGGGTACTTTATACCGGCGGAGGATGAAAAGAATCTGGTTCGCAACTGGATGGCAATAGAAAGTTCCCGAACTGCTGAAAATCGCATGAATGTGGATGCAGCGAAACGATATCTGCGAAAAGATAAGAAGCCACGCGAAAATGAGTTGGAAAAGAACCAGATCACAATGGATGAATGGCTTGCGAGCCTGAATGGAGGCGGATAAGATGCCAAACAGGATTTTAAAAGAATCTATCTGCCGATCAGATACGATTGACCAGCTCAGCTGGTTTGAAGAAGTCCTGTTCTACCGCTTAATCGTAGCGTGTGACGATTATGGAAGATTTGACGGAAGACCTGCGATTATCCGCGGGACATGCTTTCCGCTAAAGGATATTACAAATAAGACGATTGCTGATGCCCTGCAGAAGTTGACGTCTGTAGGCTTGGTCCGAGAATATTACGTTCAGGGACGACCGTACTTACACATGGCAACTTGGGGAGATCACCAGCAAGTGAGAGCAAAGAAAAGCAAATATCCAGCGGAAGAAAGCAACTGCGAGAATCTGATATCAGATGATATCAATTGCAATCAGATGATATCGAACGATTGCAATAGTCCCCGTAATCCAATCCAATCCGAATACGAATCCAAAACAATATCGCGCGAGGAACCAGAGCGGTTTGAGGACTTTGTCGCAGCGTACCCGAAAGCAGGAGCAGACCTGCCTGGAGTGGCTGTGGAATACTTAAATACCCTGCGGATGGGTGTAAACGCTGACGAACTTGTACAGGCAGCCAGAAATTACGCCGAAGCCTGCCAGATACGCGGGACGCAGCCACAATATGTGCTGAACGCTGAAAATTTTCTGCGAAAATTGAAATTTGATGAGTATCTGCCAGAAAAGTACAAGAAGCCGAAAACGCCAAAGCGGCAGCAGACCAGCGTTGACCAGTATAACCAATTTATGAAACACGACTACGACATGGACAGCCTGGAAGCTGCCCTGCTGGGAAAGTGAGGCGGGTATGAGAGCAACAAAGGATTGCGCCTATCCGGTCTGCGAAGCCTGCCAGCATCCAGACTGCATCATGTCTGGCACGGATATAAGGGCGCTGTTAAAGCGTCGGCAGCGGCAGGCAGATCCGGAAGCATACCGGCAGAAGCAGCGGGACTACAGGAGCAGGATAAAAGCAACGCTGCCGCACTGCGATGGCTGCGAATCCTGCGTACTGATCCGCAAGGAGAAACAGGACGGATACCGGCGGCTGTGCATCGTAGATATGCGACTAATCGAGCAGAAAGTGGCAAACAGTCCGCAGTGGTGCAGGAAGAGAGGAAAGTGGAATGGGACGAAAGATAATCTTGTACGACCTGTACAAGAACGATGAGTACCAGGGACGGTATAAAGCGAAAGAGCTTATGGATTTATTAGGCATGTCCCGCGAGACCGTAGCCAGCCGCGTATACCACGGCGTAAAGGCAAAAGACGGCTACGAGATTATGAGAGCGGAGCCGGATGGATGGGCAGAGAGCTGGGAGCGGGCATGTGCGCCGCTAAGGAGGTAAACATGGACAAAATTGGATATAAGGCTTTTAATCCCGGTATGATTTGCCGGGGCAAACAATACGAGGAAAATGCTGTGTTTGAAGAGCCGGAAGCAAAAATTTGCAATACTGGAATGCACTACTGCAAGAATCCGTTTGATGTGCTTGAGCATTACGGGTTTGTAAACGATAACGCTGAAATAAACGAGTTCGCGGAAGTCGAAGCGCTTGCGGACGAAAAAACGGACGACGGACGAAAATTTTGTACTACAAAATTAAAAATTGGCGCGAAGCTCTCAATACATAATTTTGTGAATGCATTTGTTGAAGTTACATTAAAACGAACAAATGGAGAGAGCGCTGCAACCAACACGGGAAACTGGAGCGCCGCAACCAATACGGGAAAAGACGGCGTGGCCGTATCGTGGGGAAGACGCGGAAAAACAAGAGGAGAAAAAGGCTGTTATCTGGTCCTTGCCGAGTATGACGATTCTAACAATTTAGTTTGTGCAAAGATGGAAAAAGTGGACGGTGAGCGCATAAAAGAAAATACGTTTTATACGCTGAAGAATGGAGAATTTGCAGTGGCAGAGGAACAGGGAGCGGGAACGTGAGCCGCTCAGGAGGTAAAAATGCGAAAGATAATAACTGTATTAGTAGTCCTGACGGGTGTGCTATTGTACCGGATTTATAAAACCGGAGAAAGCATTGTCCTGGAGCAGGACACTGACAGGATAGGGCAAAGGAGACAGGACAATGGCAATATGGATTAAAACGCCGCCGGATGCCGAACCGGTATGGATGGCGGCAGATAACCGGATCAGGGAGCTGGCGCTCTCGATCGAACGGCGTGCAGGTATCGCACCGGATGCGGATGGGCTTCGGCAAATTCGTGAGTGGGCAACAGAGATTGTTTGCCAGTGCGACATGGTGGAGCGTGTTCAGGAGCAGGCAGAACCGACATGGAAGAGGTGAGGAGGGAAAATGCAATTTATTGATTTTTTTGCGGGGATAGGCGGGTTTAGAAAAGGAATGGAGTTGGCGGGGCATAAATGTGTTGGATTTTGCGAGTTTGACAAATTTGCAACGGCAAGCTATATATCTATGCACCTACTCACGCAGAAACAAAGAGAATCATTAGGAAAAGTGCCATTGAAGAAACGGCAAAAAGAAATATTGAAGGAGGAATACAGAAATGGAGAATGGTACGCAAATGACATTCGAAGAGTATATGCAAGAGACATTCCAAGGGCAGACTGCTGGTGCTTCGGATTCCCATGTCAGGACATTTCTGTCGCAGGAAAGCAAATTGGATTTAAAGGAAACCGCTCGAGCCTGTTTTTCAGAGTTATGTACCTTATCGGACAGCTCGAGGAAGAAAATAAACCCACTTACCTTTTCATTGAGAACGTTAAGAATTTGCTTAGTGTTAATGGAGGATGGGATTTCGCCAG
>ENA-OPCO01000190-OPCO01000190.1-human-gut-metagenome-genome-assembly--contig:-NODE-190-length-46199-cov-8.737886_pt1 | contig 46199 bp, 47 predicted proteins | sample MGYA00241562_ERZ501475 | MGnify/ENA primary metagenome ERZ501475 (study PRJEB25962, sample SAMEA2042627) | human gut metagenome | biome: human gut; feature: human-associated habitat; material: faeces... | reverse complement strand
ATTTTATTTTTTATTATATATAATAAATATCAAAGTATATAAAAGTTATAGTAAATTAATATAAATAGTATAATATATCTAAATAATACCATATATTGAGGTTTTAGTCAATAACTTCTTACCTTATTTTCACAAAATTATTATTTTGCGCAATTATAGGAAAAATTAAAAAGGTGTTTTTTATACACCTTTTACATCTCTTCTTTTCATAATTTAAATATTCTCTTAATAAATGAAAACATCTTATTATACCATTTATTATTTTCTAACTTTGCAATTGCATTTTCATTTTCTACATTAGTGTTAGTTTTAGTTTTAAATAAGTCTTTTGAATCATATTTTTCTTGAATTTCGTTTATAAAATTTTGTTCGTTTAATTCATGAAGCTTTTCCATTAAATCTTTTTGTTCTTTATTTAATAAATATTCCATATTTATATAAGATAATATTACTATTGTGTTTCTATCAAACTTTTGTTCTTCTAATTGTTTGCTTTCATCATATTTCCACATATATTCTTTATCTTTATGTTTTTTTATACCTTTTAGTACATCCTCTGGTATTTTATTTAATTCTTCTTTAGATAGATGATTAAGCACCTCATCTACTTCTACTAGACATTTTTCATATTCCACTAATATTTCACACCTTGCTCTTTCTTCTTATTTTTTTCATTAGATAACGTCTTTTCTACTCCGCTTTATTTCAGAGGTTGTAATTTTGTAATTTTTATCTAAATTTGCAATATCTGTTGAATCTATATTTTGAGTTTTACCTTCTTTTGAATTTTCTTTAACAACTGAAAAAACATATTCTAAGTTTTCTTTACTTTCTTTTGTTAAATTTGGTACATAAAGCTCACTTAATTTTCTATTCATTTTCATGTGCGGCTTTATAAAAAAATCATATTTAAACGGATCTAGATTAGGTGCTTCAAATTTTTTTAGCTCTTTATTATTCGCCAAACAACCCGCTCCAATATTTGTTACATTAGGCACATTCAATTCACTTAATTGTTTATTATACATAAGAAAATTATCTCCTAAATTAACTAAATTTTCATTTGTGTAACCTATTATACTATTACTTTCTTTGTTTATTTCTATAGTTATTGGTTTATCAGAGCTTTTTTCTTTAATTGTAATTGTCTTTGTTTTTTGTTCACTATTATTGTTATTTGCCATTTCTATTGAATCTATGTTTTTAAAACCATCTATAAAACTATCCCTTCCTAAAGATATATCATATAAACTTAACGTTTTATTTTCTTTATCTAAAATAAAATAATCAATTAATTCTTGTTTTTCTGGTTCTAATTTAATTACATTGCCATGATCTATAATTACATTGCCAGGACAATAGTAATTACCATTAATTTCCATATTGTATTTATAGTATTTTCCATCATCTGCAACAACATAGCCAGGAATAGAAAATGCTTCAATGTTGGAACTATTTAATGTTAATCCTCTTTCTGATAACAATTTTTTAAAACTTTGCGTAAGTCCTGGTGCTATTTTATTTAAGTCGTTTCCATATGTTGCGTCTGGATTATTTACTGTATGATTATATCTATTTTTTATAGATACTGTACTATTTTGAGATTTAGTAAATTGTATTGACATAACAGATGTTCCGTATTCATCTTCTCTTTTAGGTTTGTTGAAATCTTCTCTTTTTATTTCTTCTGCATCTTTTTTTACAGCAAAGAATACAACACATCTATTTAATCTATTACCACGAAAAGTACATAGTTCTTCTCCTGATTTATAATATTTTTTAAAACTTTGAATTTCCTCTTCTGAATTACATTCATACAAATTATATCCATTCTCATCTAAAAGTTGATATGGCGTTTTTTCTCCAATTATTTCTGACTTTTCTTTTTCTACGTCAACTTTACTATATATATAATTTTTAAATTCTTCTTCTAAATAATAATTAACTATATCATCATATAACGTTCTGCTATTTGTAGCAAATGTAGATTTTAAAACCTCTGTTAATAATCCTTCTTGTTCTAGTAATGTTGGAAAAATACTTCTGCAAAGATGCATAAATTTTTCACCATATAATTTTTTTATTCTATTTAGTTCTTTTGAATTAGACATTTCATTTTACCCCTATCCATATAACCTTTTTAGATATATTTCCAAATTGTTTATTACAACTTTTATAATATCAATATCTGTTAAATCTATATCCTTTTTTCCATACCTATCTTCTAAAGTTCCAAATGCATAATTTGTACTAAATCCCTCATATCTTGGATTTAACAATTCAGAGGACATATATATGTAATCTCCAATTTGAGGCTTTTTGTCTATGTCAAAAAATTCTAAATTTAAAGTATAATTATTTTCTCTGGAATCTTTTAAATTATATGTATATTTATCAATATTATATATTTTTAACTTTACCATTTAAAATCACTTCATTTCTATACCAATATATAATATATTTTACTATAAAGAATATTGAATTACAATATAAAAGTTGGGATTAATAAAATTTAATTATAAAAAACAACTTATAATTTTTTTCATAATCTTCTAGTATTTTATTTAATTTTTCTTTAGGTAGATGGTTAAGCATTTCATCTATTTCTATTAAACCTTTCTCATATTCCACTAATATTTCACACCTTGCTCTTTCTTATTTTTTTCATTAGATAACGTCTTTTCTACTCCGCTTTATTTCAGGTGTTGTAATGTTGTACTTTTTATCTAATTTTGCAATATCTGTTGAATCTATATTTTGAATTTTATCTCCTTTTGAATTTTCTTTAACAACTGAAAAAAGATATTCTAATCTTTCTTTACTTTCTTTTGTTAAATTTGGTACATTAAATTCACTTAATTTTGTATTATTTGTAAGAAAATAAAATCCGATCCATTCTGCATTAGGCGCGTCAATTTTTTTCAGACTTTTATTATTTTCCAAAACTTCATTACCAATACATGTTACATTAGGTACTTTAAATTCACTTAATTTGCTATTATTTCTAAGAAAACTATATCCAATCCATTCTAAATTAGGAGCTTCAAATTTTTCTAATTCTATATTATTTTTCAAAACTTCATTACCAATACATGTTACATTAGGTACTTTAAATTCTCTTAATTTTTCATTATATTTAAGAAAATCATCTCCAATTTTCTTTACATTAGAAGCTTCAAATTTTTCTATCTCTTTATTATTTTCCAAAACTCTATTACCAATATATGTAACGTTGGGGACCTCAATGTTACTTAATTGTTCATTATATCCAAGAAAATCATCTCGAATTTCCGTTAAATTAGGTGCCTCAAATTTTTCTAGACCTTTATTAAACCTCAAAATTCCGCATTCCAATACATGTTACATTAGGCACTTCAAATTTACTTAATTTATTATTACTAAGAAGGAAACAATCTTTAATTATTTTTACATTAGGAGCTTCAAATTTTTCTATCTCTTTATTATTTTCCAAAACTCCATTACCAATATATGTAACGTTGGGGACCTCAATGTTACTTAATTGTACATTATATCTAAGAAAACAATCCCCAATTTCCTTTAAATTAGGAGCCTCAAATTTTTCTAGTCCTTTATTATTCTGCAAAACACCATACTTAATACTTGTTACATTTGGTGCAACAAGTTTACTTAATTTTTCATTATACCCAAGAAAATTATCCCCTAGATTTGTTAAATTTTCATTTGTGTAACCTATTATACTATTACTTTCTTTGTTTATTTCTATAGTTATTGGTTTATCAGAGCTTTTTTCTTTAATTGTAATTGTCTTTGTTTTTTGTTCACTATTATTGTTATTTGCCATTTCTATTGAATCTATGTTTTTAAAACCATCTATAAAACTATCCCTTCCTAAAGATATATCATATAAACTTAACGTTTTATTTTCTTTATCTAAAATAAAATAATCAATTAATTCTTGTTTTTCTGGTTCTAATTTAATTACATTGCCATGATCTATAATTACATTGCCAGGACAATAGTAATTACCATTAATTTCCATATTGTATTTATAGTATTTTCCATCATCTGCAACAACATAGCCAGGAATAGAAAATGCTTCAATGTTGGAACTATTTAATGTTAATCCTCTTTCTGATAACAATTTTTTAAAACTTTGCGTAAGTCCTGGTGCTATTTTATTTAAGTCGTTTCCATATGTTGCGTCTGGATTATTTACTGTATGATTATATCTATTTTTTATAGATACTGTACTATTTTGAGATTTAGTAAATTGTATTGACATAACAGATGTTCCGTATTCATCTTCTCTTTTAGGTTTGTTGAAATCTTCTCTTTTTATTTCTTCTGCATCTTTTTTTACAGCAAAGAATACAACACATCTATTTAATCTATTACCACGAAAAGTACATAGTTCTTCTCCTGATTTATAATATTTTTTAAAACTTTGAATTTCCTCTTCTGAATTACATTCATACAAATTATATCCATTCTCATCTAAAAGTTGATATGGCGTTTTTTCTCCAATTATTTCTGACTTTTCTTTTTCTACGTCAACTTTACTATATATATAATTTTTAAATTCTTCTTCTAAATAATAATTAACTATATCATCATATAACGTTCTGCTATTTGTAGCAAATGTAGATTTTAAAACCTCTGTTAATAATCCTTCTTGTTCTAGTAATGTTGGAAAAATACTTCTGCAAAGATGCATAAATTTTTCACCATATAATTTTTTTATTCTATTTAGTTCTTTTGAATTAGACATTTCATTTTACCCCTATCCATATAACCTTTTTAGATATATTTCCAAATTGTTTATTACAACTTTTATAATATCAATATCTGTTAAATCTATATCCTTTTTTCCATATGTATCTTCTAAAGTTCCAAATGCATAATTTGTGCTAAAACCCTCATATCTTGGATTTAACAATTCAGAGGACATATATATGTAATCCCCAATTTGGGGCTTTTTATCTATATCAAAAAATTCTAAATTTAAAGTATAATTATTTTCATTGGTGTCTTTTAAATTATATATATATCCATCAATGTTAATTATTTTTAACTTTATCATTTAAAATCATCTCATTTCTATACCAATATATAATATATTTTACTATAAAGGATATTGAATTACAATATAAAAGTTGGGATAAATAAAATTTAATTATAAGAAATACTTATAGAATAAAAAAATAGATGCCCCTATATTGCTATAGAGGCGATCATAAGAGGTTGATATATGAAAACTAAGGTTTTTCCCTAGTTCGGCATGCTTTTTATTTTTGCCAAATTCCTATATTATTTGTTTTGGCTTGTTTTTGTGCATTTACTAGTTCATTTAAAAGACTTGTGTTTGCTTTTTCTACATTTAATATTGCAAGACCGTCTTTTAAAAGTTTTTGATTATATAGATTTCCATCTACATATAAGTATACACATAAAGTATTGTCTTGAACTTTTACATTATCAAAAGCGATTGTTACTTTTTTATTTGCTAAATCTGAATTAAGTTTATCTTTAATGTCTAAGCCTGATTTTTTATAATCAATACCGATTAAAGATGCTTTATAGTTTTTATCATTGGCATTAATAATAATATTCTTATTATCATCTACTCCAACTACAGTAAGCTCTTTTGATTTTTCAAGTTTATTTAAAGCTCTAAGTTCAGCAGATAAAACATTTGTTATTTTAACATCATTTATGTTTACTGAAGATTTAACTTCTGAAGCATTTGTTGTATTACTAACATTTTGATTTATATTTACATCTTTCTTTTCTTCAACTACGTTTGGTGTAGAATTAGATACGTTATCTTCTTTGACATCTTGTAAACTGTTTGATTGCTCAACTTGTTGTTCGCTTTGAGTGTCATTTTTTGCTACTAAAGTATCTTGGGGGTTATTGTTTTTGTTACTTGATAAATAAATGTACAATCCACCGACAACTAACACTAAAGATAAAGCGATAGTAAATGCTGCAGGCCCATATTGTTTGATATAAAACGTAGATTTATTATCATAGTACATAACAAAACACCTCCTTAATTTCAATAACAACACCTTACATTTATTATTATAGCACGTTATTTATGTAAAGTCAATAGTTTTGTTAAAAAAATATTTCAAAATTATGTATATTAAATATCTGCGTTATGCCACACATTTTGCACATCATCATTTTCTTCTAATTTGTCCAAGAAATTATTAAGCTTTTCTTCCTCTTCTTCAGATAATTCCTTTTTTATATTAGGAATTTGTTTTATTTGAGCTTCTTCAAGTTTAATTCCTTTTTCTTGAAGTGCTTCAAGTAAATCAGAAAAAACTTTAGGATCACATAGGACTTCTATGTATTCTTCATCAGATATGAAATCATCTGCTCCATTGTCTAAAACTTCTAACATTAATTCATCTTCATTAATTGAGTCATTTTTTTCAATTAAAAAGTAACCTTTTTTGTCAAACATATAACCAACTGATCCTGTTTGACCAAGACTTCCACCTGATTTACTAAATATATGACGAATATCAGCAGCAGCTCTATTTTTATTATCTGTTAAAGCTTCAACAATAACAGAAACACCACATGGCCCAAAACCTTCATATGTTATTTCTTCATAATTTGCAGCACTTGTATCACCAATTGCTTTTTGAATACATCTATTTATATTATCATTTGGCATATTTTGAGCTTTAGCCTTTGCAACTACGTCTTTTAACTTTCTATTTACGTTTATATCACCGCTATTACCTGTTTTAACTGCAATAGTGATTTCTTTTCCAAGCTTTGAAAAGATATTTGCTTTCTTAGCATCACTTGCTTCTTTTTTTCTTTTAATATTATTCCATTTGCTATGTCCTGACATATTAATTTCCTCCCTTTAATATAAAACAACAAAAAATTGTTTAATCACTTAATATATTTTAACATATTTTTTCCTTTTTGTGTAGTATTTAAAGCAATATTTTAAAAGCATTATGTAATTTTTTGATATTTTTTTACTTTTTTCGATATATTGTTACCGTATATTTACTATTTCCCCTATATTTTCCGTTAGCGCCAAAATCATCATTAGATTTATATGTAAAGGCGGTAAGCTCTATTTCAGAGGATATGTTAGGAGTTTTTTTATCTCCAACCAGTTTTATAGATGAACATATGGTATTATCATTCATTTCTTCACTTGTAATATGGTAATATCTTTTTCCAGGTACAAGATTAATATCATCATATAAGTAGCATTGTATTTCAGGATACATTAAATATGCATGATCTGGATTTAAAATAGTCTGGTCAATAACAGTTCCATCATTCATCGTAAATTTTAAGTTATATCCAATCCTATATTTATCGACATCTGAATATTTATTTAAGTAATCTTTCCATACCAAGTTAAAATTAGAGCCCGATATTTGTTCCTCATTTGTATATACTGCATAAAATATTCCTAAAACTTTTTCTGGATCCCAACCGCAATAATAGTCTTTTACAAGTTTTTTATAATTTCCCTCTTTAACATATAATCCAACCACTATGGGATTATCATCCACATATTTGGATTCTATTTCTAAATTATTATTTTCATTATTTTCTATATTTTCTACAACTTCATTTTCCTCTTTAGTAGCATTTAAATCCTCTTCTATGTTGCCATCTTTCTTGTGCATTATAGTTGTAATATATACAAAAAGGCATATAGATATTACAGCTATTAAAGTAAGTAATACAAGAATAACAATTTTATTTTTTTTATTTTTTATATTTTTCATAAATTCACCTTAATTATTTATATAAAACCTTATACATATGATATGAGTCCATAACTTTTTTTAAATATTTTTCAGTTTCTTTATACGGCAAAGAAATGTTATTGTAACTTGATATATCCTTATCTATAATTCCTTGTTCAATCCATTTATCAACATTTCCCATTCCCGCATTATATGCACATATTGCTAAATAATAGTTACCATTATACCTTTTTATAAGATCACTAAAATATTTACAGCCAAGAGATATATTTACATTTTCATCATAAATATTCTCTCCAACTTCATCTACTATGTTTGTTTTATTATTTATATCTGTTGCAGTAGAATCAATAATTTGCATTAATCCCTTTGCATCTTTATTTGAAGTAGCATCCTTTTTAAAGCCACTTTCTGTTTTTATAATTGCCATTACAAGATAAGGATCTATATTATTTTTACTTGCCTCTTCTTTTACTATACTAAAATGATTAAGAGGATAAATTACATTTTTTAAAATTACATATCCACATAAAATTACCAAAATAATAGAAAGTAAGCAAATTAATACAATTTTTATAATTCTTTTTTTCTTCATATTTATATCAAAACCTCTTTATTATACTTATATAAAATTTTATATACTTTAATGTGCATCATACCATGATTTACCAACATTAAGATCAATAGTTAAAGGAACCTTTAATGATACAACATTTTCCATTTCTTTTTTCATAATAGATTTTACTTTATCTTCTTCATCAGGAATAACTTCAATTATAAGTTCATCATGAACTTGCATAATTAATTTTGATTTAAGATTATTATCTTTTAGAGCTTTATATATTCTATTCATTGCTATTTTAATTATATCTGCCGCTGTTCCTTGAATAGGTGTATTCATAGCAATTCGTTTTCCAAATTCTACAATATTTTTATTTTTTTCCCTAAGTTCAGGAATATATCTTCTTCTATTAAATAATGTAGAAACATAGCCGTTTTCTGTTGCCTCTTTAACAATATTATTCATAAACTCATGAATACCTTGATACTTATTTAAATATTTTTCAATATATTCAGTTGCTTTTTTCCTAGAAGTTCCTATATTTTTAGCAAGTCCAAATCCACTTATACCATATACTATACCAAAATTTACAGCTTTAGCATGTGATCTCATTTCATCAGTTACTTCATTTAAAGGAACATCAAAAACTTGTGAAGCCGTTGTTTTATGAATATCAATTCCTTCATTAAATGAATTAATCATAACTGAATCATTTGCAACGTCAGCAAGGACTCTAAGCTCTATTTGGCTATAATCAGCATCCATTATACTATTATTGTTTTGTCCAACAAAAAAACTACGTATCTTTTTACCAATTTGTAATCTTATAGGTATATTTTGAAGATTTGGTTCTACACTACTAAGCCTTCCAGTAGTTGTAACTGTCTGCATAAAAGTAGTATGTATTCTTCCATCTTCATCTATTTTTTCTTTTAATGAATCAACATATGTAGTTTTTAATTTACTTAATTGTCTGTATTCAAGTAACTTTGGAATTATATCATGATATTCTTCTAATTTTTCTAAAACGTCTTTATCTGTTGAATATCCAGTTTTTGTCTTTTTTACTACAGGAAGCCCCAATTTTTCAAATAAAACTTTTCCAAGTTGTTGTGTAGAATTAATATTAAAATTTTCTCCAGCAAGGGTATAGATAGTATTTTCTAAATCATTTAATTTTTGAGTTATTTCTATATCAAATTCTTTTAATTTTTCTTTATCTATATACATTCCCACATTTTCCATGCTTGCTAAAGTCTCTGCAAGAGGCATTTCAATATCATTAAACAAAGATAACATATTTACCTCTTCCAATTTCTTTATTATAACATCATATGATAAATATATTCCTTTTAAGTAACTACATATAATGCTTTTTTCATTATCATCCAAAAATTCTTTTTTTGAATTATCAATACTATCAAAAAAAGAAATCTGCACAGCTTCTTTTTTATAATTTAAATTTAATGTTATATTAAAAAGATCATTTAAAACATTTGAAATAGAATTATGACTGTTGTTACTATTTAATAAATAGTATGCAATCATTAAATCATAATCAAATCCTTGTATATTATCTGATATTTTATTGTTAAATAAATATAGCAAATCTTGTTTTATATTGTATCCAATTTTTTTACAGCTTGAAGTTGAAAATGTTTTTAAGATATATGTTAATGAATCATTACCAAGACTATCTATATTTATAACATAGATGGTATCATCTTTATGATTATATATTGCAATAAAATCCTTATCGTTTATATTTATGCTACTAGTAAAATTCTTAGATGAAATATTAAAAATATATGATATTTTACTATTCTTAAACATTTGTTCTAATGCAAACTTGTACTTATCATAATTTACATTGTCTATAGTTATTATATCTTTTATACTAGTATCAATTTTAGGTTCATTACTAGTTTTATTTTCCTCTTCAATCGAAATATCAGAAAAATCATACTTAGATAAAAATTTATTAAATTCTAAATCTTTAAATAATTTATATAGTTCCTCTTTATTTACCTCTGTTAATTTTGCCTTGTCATAGTCAACCTTGATTGGTACATTAATATCAATTGTAGCTAATGTATGACTAAGGTTTGCCATATCCTTATCTAATAATAATTTTTCTTTTACTTTAGGCTTTAATTCAATATTATCTATATTATTATATATATACTCTATATTTCCATAATTTTGAATTAAACTGTACGCTGTCTTCTCGCCTACTCCTTTAACCCCTGGAATATTATCTGAGGCATCTCCCATAAGTGATTTAACTTCAATTACTTGATAAGGTTCTATTCCATATTTTTCTTTTAATTTTTGAGGATCAAAAACAGTATATTCTGTTTTACCTGGTTTATTTGAAGGCATTACAACAGCTGTTAAACTTGAAATTAATTGAAATGAATCTCTATCTCCAGTAAGTATATATGTATATACATTATTTTTTTCATTTGTATTTGAAATAGTTCCTAAAATATCATCTGCTTCATATCCTTCCAGCTCAATAATTGGTACATTCATCGCCATTAATATTTTCTTTATAACCGGCATTTGTTCCTTTAATTCCTCTGGCATAGCATGTCTTGTACCTTTATACTCTTTATACATTTCATGTCTAAATGTAGGAGCTTTTAAATCAAATGATACAGCAACATAGTCAGGTTTAAATCTATCTAATGTCATCCAATAAATATTTAAAAATGCATATAAAGCATTAGTATGTATATTTAGTATACTAGATGTCATACGCATATTCATAAGTCCATAATATGCTCTATTCATTATACTATTTCCATCTATTATTAAGAATTTTTTGTTTTCCATATTCTAACCTCACATTACTATTTTTTCTTTAATATATAACAGTTATTCTAACATATTTATATTCTTATTTCAACCGATATATTGTGCTGCTAGATCTTTTTAATTTATATTCTAGTAGCATTGGTTTTTTCTTTCATATCGTTATATATTCTTACCTATTTAAACTATTTATCTATACAATATATAATTTTTTTATTTAAAATTTCTATCATTTAAAGAGTTTGGAGCATGCTGCTTAAAATATGTATTTTCATCTCCATTTAATTCTTGAAAATTAGGAGTGCTATTAACAAAATTTTGTAAATTTCCTATAAAATCTGACTTAGCTAAACTATTTAATTTAAGAATATATTTACTTGATGATTCATATATTTTTTGGTACAAGCTTCCTTTTTGAATTTTATCCTTATTTCTAATATTTATTTCTTTAACTATTTCTTCAGGATTTATAATATTAAATCCGAATTTTATTTAAAGAGGATTTTTCCTTAGCAATAATAGAAAATTCTTTAAAACTTATATTTGGATCAAGTTGTTTTGCAATTGCAAACAATCCAGCAACCTGTGGTATTGAATAACTTGCACAAGAGGTTGCAATATATTGGTAGCCATTTCCTTCAATTTGTAATGTTGTTCTTCCACCACATGGTACATGTACATATCCTTTAGTAAATGTAGTGTAACATTTCAACAATTCATTTTTATTTTCTAAAGAATAAGGACACTCACTAATAATTTTTTGCTTAAGAAATACAGGTATTTCAAAATTATTATAATCACTAATATCTAAATAATTATTTCTATCAAAATATGTAAAATTATTATCAAAAAATGTATTTGATGAAATAAGTTCAACACCAGATTCTCTTAATAAATTAGCATACTTCTTTTCACTACTTCTATCATTAAGACACGATGACATTGAAATAATTTGAATATTTTTTCCTTCTTTGTTTAATTCTATGATTTTATTAAAAATATCTATTTTATCTTCATCACTAGGTATATCGTCAATTGCAAAATAATAAATATTAGAATTTGGAGAAACGCCGACACTGTTTCCAGCAAGTAAACTTGAAACAGTTTTTCCATGATATCCATCACAACTCTTTTGACTTGATTTACTATTATCATAATATAAAATCTTATTTTTTCCGTTTGACATAATCATTTCAGGGTTATTATAATTGAAATTCCAATCAATAATTGCTACATTAATTCCTTTTCCATCAAGGCCTACATTATGCAAATTATTTAATCCTAATCCAAATGATTTTCCTTTTTCTAATAAAATTTCTGGATGAAATATATTTTTTTGATTAGGACTAAATATTGTTTTACTATCAAAAGCTAGTCTGCAAAATGATTCTTTTGACAAATTATTCATATCATACTTTGAAATGTTTTTGCCACAGATTCCCCAAGACGTAGCTGGATTATAAAAGCTTAAATTATTCAAATAGTAATTATCTATTGTATGTGGTATTTTAGATGCTTTTATGCAATTTTTATAACTTTCCATTAAATTCTCTCCTTTAACTTATTAATTTTAAAAATTTTATATACACATTATTTTCTCATACAAACATTTCCCAGACAATATTTGCAACTTCTTCTCCTCTACTTGTAAGGGAAATATTTTTAGATGTTATATTAACTAAATTATCTTTTTTTAAAGAATTAAACTCAGTATTAAATATATCAAATATATCAGTACCGAATTTTTGCTTAAATTCGGATATTTCAACTCCTTTAGAAAGTCTTAATTTTAGAATGATATATTCTTTCATAAGTGAAAGTTTGTCTAATTCTTCAGTTTCAACAACTATATTTTTATTATTTTTTATTCCATCAATATATTTATCTATATTTGAAGTATTTCTGTATCTTTTTAAATTAAAAAACGATGAAGCATTAACTCCAAATCCTATATATTTTTCTTGATTCCAATAACAAAGATTATGCTTCGATTCAAATCCTGGGTATGCATAATTAGAAATTTCATATTTAACAAATCCATTATCTTGTAATCTTTTGTTTAATTCTTCACGCATTTTATATTCTTCATCCTCATTACAAAGTGATACAAATCCTTCTTTAAGTAAAAAATCAAGTCTTGTATTTTCATGGACTTCCAAGTTATATACCGATATATGCTTTATATTAAATTCATCTTTTAATTTTATTACACTATTTAATGTTTCTTTAAAACCAGAAAGATTTAATCCAGGAAGAGGATAAATTAAATCTACAGATATATTTTTAAAACCTACAGCATTTGCATTTTTTAGGGCCTCTTTAAAATCATTAAAGGTATGAAGTCTCCCTATATTTCTAAGAATTTTGTCATGAGTAGATTGCAAGCCAATGCTTAGTCTATTTATTCCTAAATTATAGTATTTTTCTAATTTATCTAAAGAGGCACTATTTGGATTTATCTCAATAGTAATCTCCTTTATTTCTTTTTCATCTGTAACAAATAGTTTTAAAGTATTAAGAATTTTTTCAATATATTCCGCTTTTATTAATGATGGTGTGCCTCCACCAAAATATATTGTTGATATGTTGTATTCACTTAATATTTCTGCATTTTGTAATATTTCAAGGCATACAGCATCTATATATTCTTGAATTAAATTTTCTTTATTTTCATAAGATACAAAATCACAATAAAAACATTTTTTCTTACAAAATGGAATATGTATATATATCCCTATATTTTCTCTCATTTTTTTCACCTGTGTTAATATATCATATATCTTTAATATGTTCAATTAGTATTTGACATAAGTTCAAAAAAAAGTATAATATATTATAGAAATTTAAATAAATAAAGGAGATTAAATTTATGAAACTAATAAGAATAATCCTTAAACTTAAGAAATACTTTGATTATTACAATATTTATAACGGCGTGATAGAGGACAAATATCATTTTACATCACTAAAAAGTGAAAATTTTGATGTTGTATTCTATGATGAAAAGGACTTCTGCTATAGAATAATTGATAAAAACATGAGGGGCACAGATATTCCTTCAAAAAGAAATATCATACATGATTTAAGTATCATATGTGATAATGAAAGTTTTGAAATAAAAAAACTTTTTAATTCACTTGGAAGGACAAAAAGAAAAATTATAATTAAATTATCAAAAAACTTTAAGAAATTTGAGTGCTATATGACACCCTATATTTCTTATTAAAGTCCTAAAGAGGTATTCATTAATTTGAGTACCTCTTATATTTTGTATTTTTTTTATTACTAAGACATATATTGTTATAGTTTATAAAAAATGATATAAAAGGTGATCTAATGAAAAAATTTAAAACTTTTGTAATAAATACAGTAATATTATCTATTGCCTCCTTGTTTATGAATATAGTTGGTATGGGATTTAGTGTATATATTTCTAATAAAATTGGGACTGAAGCTTTAGGAGTTTATCAATTAATAATATCTATATATACATTTGCAATTACACTTGCAACATCAGGTATATCAATAGCAGTAACTCATTTAGTATCTGAAAAACTTGCTTTAAAAGAATACTCAGAGGTAAAAAAAATAACAAAACAGTCTGTAGTTTTAAGCTTTTTTATGGGATGTTTTGCAATGATTATCTTAATACTTTGCTCAGAATTTTTAACAACTAAATTCTTACATTCTAAGATATCACCAAATTCATTAATTTTAATTGCAATAAGCCTTCCTCCACTTGCTGTATCTGCAAGTGTTAATGGATATTTTTCTGCTGTTACAAGAGTAATTAAAAGTGCTTCGGCAAATTTTATAGAACAATTCTTTAAAATTATAATATCTATCTACTTTTTTAATATGATACTTCCTTCCTCACTTGAAAATGCGTGCCTATCTCTTGTTTTGGGTTCACTTTTATCTGAGTTTATTTCATTTATATATCTTATGCTTATGTATAAAATTGATAAGAAAAGATATAAAGAGATTAGAAATAAAAACAAAACATACTACAAAGAAATAATAAAAATATCATGCCCTGTTGCAATAACATCATATATAAGGTCGGGTCTTTCAACCTTAAAGCAAATTATAATTCCAATTAGACTTGAGAAATCAGGTATATCCTGTGAAGTTGCATTATCACAATACGGAATGATTACCGGTATGGTTATGCAATTAGTATGGTTTCCTTGTCTTTTTATAAATGTATTTGCAGGACTACTAATACCTGAATATTCAAGACTTAATGCCTTAAATAGCAAAAAAAGAATAAATAATGTAACGACTAAAATATTTAAATTTACATTGCTTTTTTCAGTTTTGATTTTTGGAATATTTTTTACTTTTGCAGATGAACTTAGTATGGCTATATATAGCAAAATGGAAGTCGCAGGATATATCAAAATTATCGCACCATTAGTTTTAATTATGTATATAGATAATGTCGTTGATGGAATGCTTAAAGGATTAAATAAACAGGTAGCTGTTATGAAATGTAACATTTTGGATTTATTTATTAGTATAATACTTATGTATATTTTACTTCCTATATATGGAATATATGGTTATATTATTGTTCTTTTTACAAGTGAAATATTAAATGGATCTATTAGTATTATACAACTTATAAAAGCAACAAATGTGAAATTAGATATTGTATCTATTCTTTTAAAGCCACTTTTATGTATATTATTATCTAACATCGCAATTAGATATCTTTCTTTTTCATATAATGGAAAAGTAATTTCTTTAGTATATGGAATACTAATATATGTTTTAATATATATTTTTCTTTTGTTTGTTACCTCTACATTTACAAAAAAAGACTTAAAGCTGTAATTTACATTAATAGTTATACATCATTTAGAATATTAATAGATCTTTTATCATATTATTTTTTAAGGAGTGTGATATGAATGAATCCATTTGAATTAAAACCTATGGATATAAACAAAAGTATTAAAAATTGGTGTGAACTTTATCCAAAATCATATAATATATGTGAAATAAGTCCATACACAAAAACTAGAATTGTTCTTATGAATGGAACGGAATTTGAAGCTGTAAAATTTTCTCATCAGTTTTCAAGAAATTGTAATAATAATGATTTAAGACGTGAACTTGCTCTATTAAGAAATATTGAACAGCAGCAACAAAAGAAAATAAGTAATTTAAAGCCTAAAAAAGAAACACTACTTGAACATACAATAACTTACGAACAATTAGCTGTTGATCTTACTGCAAGACTTGCACAACGTGATCCGGATCAAAATGTTGTAAACGCTCTTAATTTTGCACTTTTAGAAGATTTCGATCATTTATACCGTTATTCTGACTTACTTGAAATGGAATATGGAATACTACCAGAGAAATTAGTTGGTAGATATACAGAAATAATGCCAGGAAGACCTACTATAGCACATCATAGATATCCTTTTGATAATGTAAAATGTGCTACTAATTACAAGGATGCAGATTTAATTACAAAACTTGACATTGCAATAATTACAGCTGCAGAACAACAAACTATGAATTATTACATGAATATAGGTGCTTTTTATTCTTCTGACCTTGGACGTAAATTATATCAAGAAATTGGTATGGTTGAAGAAGAACATGTAACTCAATACGAAAGTTTAATGGATCCTAATATGTCATGGCTTGAAAATTTACTTATGCATGAATATACTGAATGTTATCTATATTATTCTTGTATGATGGATGAAACAGATCCTTGTATAAAGAAATTATGGGAGTGCTATTTTGAATTTGAAGTTGCTCATCTTCATAAATCGGCAGAGCTGCTAAAAAAATACGAAAATAAAGAATGGCAAGAAGTTATATGTGATGGTACTTTCCCTGAACTTCTAAAACTTGGGCCTAACATTGAATATGTAAGAAGAATACTTGAAAAAACTGTAAGTTATACTTCTGTTAGGGAAGATTATTTGTTACTTGAAGATATTCCGGATAATTTTGAATTTTTTATGTATCAAGATATTGTAAATAACAATGTAAATCAAGTTCCAAGTCACATGGTTATTAATGAATACATTAGAAAACATGGTTGTGATTATAGATTTGAGGTTGATGATAACCCAATAAAATTATTACGTGATAGAAGATGTGACAATACTTGTGTTGGAAGATATCCAATGAAAAAATGTGAATTAATGCAAAAAAAGAATTGTGATTGCTAGACTAACAATTATATATATGATATAATTGTTTGGCAAAGGAGGAAATAAATATATGAAAAAGCATGGAAAAATCTCAAAGGGAATTTTAATTTTAATAATCGTTATTTGCGTTTTGGCTGTATTAGTTGCCTCAGCTGTTGGAGTATATTTTTTTGATAAACAAAACAAAATAAATCAAGAAAAAATCTTAGACGATGTTGCAAATTCTATGTATACATCATCAAACTTTGATAGTGAAACTAAAACAACTGGGAAGTTTGCAATAGTTGAAAATGCGTTAAAAGAATATTATACTGAGTATTTAAATACATCTAATGATTTAGTTTCAATATATTCTAAAAATTTACTTGCAAATTCTTTAACTGCGTCAAATATTTCAAGTGATGGTCCTGAATTTACTAAGACTAAAGAAAATATTAAAAAAATTAAAGAAACTGAGACATCAACTTTAGCTAAATATGATGAATTAATTTCAGACGAATATATAAGTTCAAAGGCAAGCGAGCTTAATTTATCTGAATATTACTCAAATTTATTTATTGATAAAATAAATCAAAATTTAAAGGTAAAAGAAGATGTTAATACGTTAAAGGAAATTGTATCAGAATATGATAAATGGTTAGATGATATTAATAATGTTTTTGATTTTCTAAATACCAATAAAGATAATTGGAAAATTAGTGGAAATAATGTTATGTTTACTAATGTTAAGCTTGTATCTCAATATAATTCTTTAATTAGCGATTTAAGCAAACAAGAATCAGTTCTTAATATTAAACTAAAATCTTTAAAGACTAATTAATGAAGTTTACTGTATAAAAAATAGCCCTTTTATTTTGGGCTATTTTTTATAATTATTTGAGATTTCAATTATTTTATCTAGTCTATGTTTTAATCCAGATTTTGTAAGTTTATTTTCTACATTTGTTTTGCTTGCAATAAAAGCTAAGCTTTTATCTGGATACTTTTCTCTTAATTGAGCTACATATTTTAATTTTTCTTCTAGTCTATCATATTCTCCACATTTCTTTAAATTCTTGATTGCTTCTAATTGTTTTACACTACTTGCAATCGTTTTTGATAAGTTAGCTGTTTCACAATTTATTGTTCTGTTTATATTATTTTTTACTTGTTTTTCAACACGTATTTGTTCAAACTTTAGAACTGAGTTATTTGCTTCAAGAAGTCCTAAAAATGTTGCAATTTGATCTGAATCTTTTATATAAATCACATAATTATTAGAATTTTTTCTTTTTAATATTTTAGGAGTAAATTCAAGTACTGATAATATATCGTATATATATTCTGTACATGCTTTATTTTTAAATGATATTTCAAGATGATAGTCTAAAGAGGGATTTACAACACATCCTGAACTTAAAAAAACTCCTTTTAGTACATATTTTATTTCATCTTCGTTTAATTTGGAAATATCAAAAAATTGACTATACTCATCTTTTAAGTCATTTTTTTTATTTGTCTGAGTAAGCATTTCTCCAAAACTTTCATATTTTATTTTATCCAATTTTTTAGTGTTTTTTTCTATGCTATTTAAAATTTCATTTTTTATTTCTTCTGAAAACGACATATAACCACCCTATCATTTCCACCATAATCTTTAATACTCTCAATAATACTATATTCTTTATATTTTTTTATCTCTGATTGTATTTTATTTAGCTGATCGTATCCTATTTCAAATATAATTATTCCTTTATCGTTTAAATACTCTCTTGCATCTTTTAATATTTTTCTGTAAAAATTCATTCCATCTTTTCCACCATCTAAAGCCAGTACTGGTTCCTTTTTTACACTTTCATCAAGTGTTAAAACTACATCAGAATTAATATATGGTGGATTCGATACTATCATATCATATTTTATATTTGAATCCTTTAATTTAGAAAATAGATCAGATTTTATTATATTGCACTTATCCTCTACTCCATTTCCTTTTATATTTTTAGATGTAACTAAAAGGGCTTCTTCAGAAATATCTATCAAATCAACGTGCTTTATATTAGAATTTTTTGCAATCGATATTCCAAGGCAACCACTTCCTGTACACATATCAAGCATTGTATTACATTTTTCATTATCTATATACGATATTGCTTTTTCTACTAATATTTCACTATCAACTCTTGGAATTAAAACATTAGAATTTACAAAGTATTTTTCTTTATAAAAATTTGTATAACCTATAACATATGCAATGGGTAAATTATCTTTATACAATTTGTTTAACATTATATTTGCCTTTATTTGTTCGTTATAATTTAATACTATACTATCCATATTAGTAAATATTTCGTTAGAATTTATATCTTTTATTGAAGAAAATATTAATATTGCATCTTTAATTTCAAAAACTTTTTTTATTTTTTTATTATATGATAAATAGTTTTTTATAAATGTATTAATTGTTATTTCTTTATTTCCATTAATACACCCAAATAACGTATATATTGCAAGTTGAATTTTGTCATCACTTGGTTCTCTTGTAGTTATGAATTGAATAGACATTGCAGGATAAGCAAGAAATTTTAAGAAGTTTGGTAAATATTCTGTATACATTATTAATTCATAAGAAAAGCCTGCCAAAAACGGTAATAGAGCTACTTGTATAATAGTTTTAAATATTAGATTGTTTGATGGAATAATCATAGTTATTGCAATTATTAAAATAAATAAATAAACGACAAAGTTTCCACCACATCTTGCATGAAACCTTGAATATTTTTTTACATTTTCTACAGTTATATTCTTTTTTTCTAATTTTTCATATGCATTAGCTACTTTATGCTCAGCTCCGTGATACTCAAATAAAGTTTTTAGAGAGTCAATTTTTGCAAGAAGTAATAAATATATAACAAAGGCACACGTTTGCATAATTGCCTGCGATATATTACGTATATTTACTGAAAGGAATTTTGATATAAAATTCGGTATTGCAGCAACTAAAACAAGAATAAGAGTAATTGATATTATATACGCACTTACTACTTCAAACTTATCAATCTCAACTTTTTCATTTGAATTTTTTTCTAATATTTCCTGAGAAGATTTAAGTACATATGGTACTGATGATGCAATCATATTCTTCATACTTATTATTCCACGTATTATAGGTACATCATATATTGTAAATCTATCTTCGTCAATGTTATTTTGACGTTCATTAATTTCCACATAAACGTTATTGTTATTATCTACTCTACCTACAGCTTCTCTTTTTTTATTTCTTAACATTAAGCCATTAAATAAGGCCATTCCTCCAACTTTTTCTTTTCTTTTTTTCATATAATTTCTCCAAAAAATAAAAGGGTACCCAAAAGCACCCTATCTAATCTTTAAATTAAGCTTTTTTTCCATATTTTTCCATGAATTTAGCAGCTCTTCCTTGACTAGACATAGCTTGCTTTTGACCAGTGAAAAATGGATGACATTTACTGCAAGTATCTACTTTCATATCTTTTTTTGTAGATCCTACTTCTATAACGTTACCACAAACACATTTAATTTGTGTTTTTTCATAATTTGGTTGTATATCTTTTTTCATATCTATTCACCTTCCTATATATCAAGTAATTAAATTTACTAATATATTCTAGCATATATTTTTATAAAAAACAAGACTTTGAGTAATATTTGTAAAAAATATTCCAATACTCAAATTTATATACATAATATTTAGGTATTTAAATTATATCATAATAGTAGTACAAATAAACTAAACAATATATATAACATACAATATATAAAGGAGGTGAAGTATGAAAAACATATATTATAACAATTTTATTCCAAAACAAATGCTGAATAAATTTTTATGCTGCTATCCTGGTAAATTACATATAAACAACTCACACTATGTAACAGGAAAAGATTTAATTTTCTTTTCAAAGCTTATGTGCGTTGAAAATGAATTAACTAATATTACTGGTTGCTGTAACAATTTATGTTGCAATATAAAAAGCCTTTTTAAAAGATGATAGATATTTTTGTCGAAATATTGTTTTTTTGCAAAAACTATGTTATACTTTTTGATAGTTAACGATATTATATTATAAGGTTATTCAGGGGGAAGAGTATATATGAGAAAATTTGTTGTAAAAGGTCCTTGTAAATTAAAAGGCGAAGTGACAATTTCTGGTGCAAAAAATGCTGCTGTAGCCATTATTCCAGCTACTTTACTTGTAAAGGGAAAATGTCACCTTGAAAACGTTCCGAATATAAGTGATATAAGAGCGTATTATGAGATATTAGAGTCTTTGGGCTCTAAAATTGAACATATTTCAGATAATGAAGTAATAATAGATAATTCAAATGTAAATTCTGCCATTGCTTCATATGAACTTACAAGTAAATTTAGAGCTTCATATTATTTACTTGGCGCATTACTTGGAAGATTTGATAATGTACAAATCAGCTTACCTGGTGGATGTAATTTAGGAGCAAGACCTATAGATCAACATATCAAAGCATTTGAAAGCCTTGGCGCAACTGTTGAAGTAAAAAGAGGTAATGTTTATGCAAATAGAAAAGAAAGACTTAAAGGAAATAACATATTTTTAGATGTTGTAAGTGTTGGAGCTACAATGAATGCAATACTTGCGGCAACACTTGCAAGTGGTAGTACAACTATTGAAAATTGTGCAAAAGAACCACATGTTGTTGATCTTGCTAACTTCTTAAATTCTATGGGAGCAAATATAAAAGGTGCAGGGACTGATACAATAAAAGTTACAGGAGTTGATAGTCTACAACAAAAATCTAGCTACTCTATTATTCCTGATCAAATTGAAGCTGGTACATTCATGGTTGCTGCTGCAGTTACAAAAGGTGATGTTTTAATAAAAAACTGTATTCCAAAACATTTAGAGCCAATTACTTCAAAATTAATTGAAGCTGGCGCAACTGTTGAAGAGCATTCTACATCTGTAAGAGTAAAAATGGATAAAACTCCAAAAGCATTTAGTGTAAAAACAATGCCATATCCTGGTTTTCCAACTGATATGCAACCACAAATGTGTATTTTGCTTACAGTTTGTGATGGAACAGGTATTATTGTAGAAAGCATTTGGAGTTCAAGATTTCAATATACAGATGAACTTGCAAAAATGGGAGCTGATATTTCTGCACATGGCTCAACAGCAATTGTAAAAGGTGTTGAAAAACTATATAGTGCTCCTGTTCAGGCTCATGACTTAAGAGCTGGTGCAGCAATGATAATTGCTGGTTTAATTGCAGAAGGTACAACAGAAGTATATAATATTGAACATATTTTAAGAGGATATGAAAATATTGCAATGAAATTTAATAATCTTGGAGCAGATATTAAGCTTATAGATGATAATTCTATGCAAGGTGAAAATAATGCTTAATATTCATCCTCTTTATAGCTCTAGTTCTGGAAATATGTTCCATATCGGAACTGAAAAAACAAATATACTATTAGACGTGGGTGTCTCATACAAAGCAATTAATGAGGGCTTAAAACAAATTGATAAAAGTTTAATGGATATATCTGCTGTTTTAATAACTCATGAACATGTTGATCATATTAAAGGTTTATCTCTTCTTTGTAGGAAAAATAATATTCCTATATATGCTTGCGGAAAAACTGCCCAATATTTAAAAGACATGCTAAATGATAAAAATATACCAGCAGATATATATTCAGTAAGTTATGGACAACCTTTTAAAATAAAAGATATAGAAATTACACCTTTTGAAACATCACACGATGCTGTATGTCCATGTGGTTATAATATTATAACTGGCAATGAGAGTTTAACTTACGCTACAGATCTGGGATATGTTTCAGATGAAGTATTTGAATATTTAAAACTTGCAAATTATATTGTACTTGAAGCAAATTATGATAAAACTATGCTTGATTTTGGTAAATATCCTTATCCACTAAAACATAGAATAAAAAGTTTGACTGGTCATTTATCTAACGATGATGCTGCTATGACCGTTGCAAGACTTGCTAACATAGGTAAAGATAACTTTTTATTTGCTCATCTTAGCCAAAATAATAATAATCCAGATATTTTGATTAACACATTAGAAGATGAGCTTATTAAAAATGATATTCCTCTTTCAAACGTTAATTTAAATATTGCTTCGAAAACTCTTTCTTGTGAGGTATATAATATATGATAAATATTAAAATAATGTGTGTTGGTAAAATTAAAGATAAAAATCTTTTGAGTCTTATAAATGAATATCAAAAAAGAATTTCAAAATATGCAAAACTTGAAATTATTGATGTTGAGGATGAAAAAATTCCATCTTCCCTATCTAGTATGGATATGGAAAATATTAAAGAAAAAGAAAGTAACAAAATAATAAATAAATTAGAAAAATTAAATAAGCCATACATTATAGCTTTAGATTTATCTGGAAATGAACTAACATCGCCTGAGTTTTCAGATAAAATTCAAAATATAGCTTTAAATGGATGCTCAACAATAGTATTTTTAATTGGTGGAAGCTTAGGAATGTCAAGCAAGCTTATACAAATGTCCAATTATAAGGTGTGTTTTTCAAAGCTTACATTCCCACATCAATTAATTAGGTTATTTTTACTAGAACAAATTTTTAGGGCATTTAAAATTTCAAATAATGAAACTTATCATCATTAAAAAATGAATTGAATAGGAGGTTAAAATGAAGTCTACAGGAATTGTTAGAAAAGTTGATGAACTTGGAAGAATAGTTCTTCCATCTGAACTTAGAAAAAGTCTTGGAATTGAAGTAAAAGATTCACTTGAAATATATACAAGTGGTGATTCTGTTATACTAAAAAAATATCTTCCTGCTTGTGTGTTTTGCGGTGAAGCCAATGATATTATAACATTTAAAGGAAAAAATATTTGCAAAAACTGTTTAAGACAAGTTTCTAAATAATATTAAGAATAATAAAAAGGAGTGTAACTACTCCTTTTTTACTATTTTAGCAGGTATTCCAACAACTGTACAATTATCTTCGACATTATGTAATATAACTGAATTAGCACCAATTTTTACATTGTAACCAATTGTTATATTGCCAAGTACTTTGCTTCCACATCCAACCATAACATTATCTTTTAATGTTGGATGTCTTTTAGCTTTATCCTTTCCCGTCCCCCCTAGTGTTACTCCATGATAAATTGTACAATTATCCCCTATAACCGTTGTCTCACCTATTACAATTCCCATTCCATGATCCATAAATAACCTATTTCCTATTTTAGCGCCCGGATGAATTTCAATACCAGTTTTAAATCTTGATCTTTGAGAAACAAATCTTGCAAGGAAAAAAAGTTTATGCTGGTATAAAAAATGTGCTATTCTATGATCAACTATAGCACGAAATCCAGGATATAGTAAAATAATAGAAATTAATGATCTTGCAGCTGGATCTTTATCTTTAATATTTTTTGCATCTAAATATAAGTTCTTTAGAAAAAGAAAAAAACATTTCATTTATATCACCTATTTCTGGCTATATATTATTATATGAAATGTTTAAACATAAGTTACATATTAATTCTATCTATACTTACAGGCATATGTGTTAAGTCATCTGTTGTTACAATAAGTCCGTTTAAAAATGCTTCATTTTGACTACACTCATATTTTGCATAAGCTCCTTCAACAAATCTTTTTAAGGCAACTTCTTTTTTTAGACCGATAACACTATCTTTAGGGCCTGTCATACCAATATCTGTTATATACGCAGTGCCATTTGATAAAATTGTTTCATCTGCTGTAGCAACGTGTGTATGTGTACCAAAAACACAGGTAACTTTACCATCAAGAAAATATCCCATAGCTATTTTTTCTGCAGTTGCTTCGGCATGAAAATCAATGAAAATATAATCTGCTCCAGCCTTTTTTACCTCTTCTATTTGGGATAAGATACATTTAAAAGGATCGCTAGTATTTTTTTCTAATATGTCACCCATTTCAGCTTTACCAATCAAATTAATTACCCCAATTTTTTTATCATTTTTTTCTTTTACAACATTATTATTACCATTTAAATTTGTTATATTAGCAGGAATTAATAAGTCTTTAAAGTTTATATATTCACTTGCCATCTCTTTTCTATAATAAACATGATTTCCCATTGTAATAACATCTGCACCACAAGCTTTTATTTTATCATATTCTTGCTTCCTAAGTCCTTTTCCGTTAGCAGAGTTTTCGCCGTTTACAATGCAAAAATCTATGTTATTTTTTTTAATTAAATTTGGAAGCTCTTTTTGTAATTTTTCCACTCCACTTTTTCCTACGACATCTCCAATAATTAAAAAATTCATTCTTCTCTCCTTTATTACTTCTATTTATCTTTCTTTGTTTGGATATAATATGTTATTTCAGCTAAAATATTATCCGGTGTAAATTTACTAAAAAATCTAGCAAGTTTTATTGTAAATCCTGGTACAATAACAAGTTTTTTCTTAAATAACATATCCACAGCATATTTTGCAACATATTCACTTGATAATGGTCTTACAGCAAACTTTACACCTGCAGTATTATTGAAATTTGTATTTACAGGTCCAGGACATAGAACACTAACAGATACTCCTGATTTACTTTTCTTTAGTTCTTTTCTTATAGCTTGCGTCAATTTTACCACATATGATTTTGATGCATAATATGAACTCATAAGTGGTCCTGGCATGAAACCTGCAATAGAACCAACATTTAAAATATATCCTGAATCTCTTTTTTTCATATCTTTTAAAAATAATTTAGTCAAAATATCACATGCAAGTATGTTTACATTAATCATTTCAATTTCTTTATTCATATCTAAAATATCAAAATTGCCATACATTCCAAAGCCTGCATTATTTATTAAAACATCAATGTTTTCATCTTTAAAGTTTTCATATAACTTTACACAATTATCTACAACAGATAAATCCATACAAGCAATCTGAACATTTGTTTTTATTTCTTTTTTTAAATTTTCTAATGCTTGCCTATTTCTTGCTACTACTATTATATCATAGCCCCTTTTAGCTAAATATTTTGATATTTCATACCCTATACCAGATGAGGCACCTGTAACTAAAGCTTTCATATATATACCCTCTCTCCATGTATATTATATCATCAAAAAAAATATAAGTAAATAATATTACTTATATTTTTTCTTAGATTTTTTCTTATATTTTATTTAAAAATCTATATAATTTAATTCTTTCTGAAATTTTTATAATAATTAAAGCTATAAAATAAATAATGAAATATAAAAATACCGAACTAAAAAATGGTATAGCCAAAAATATAGCGAAGCAGCATGAAATTGCATAAATTGATAAGTACATCGACTCTCCTTCTTTTTTTAATGAATTATTATCTACAATATAATGCTGCGAATATATTGTATCATTAACTGTAATATTTTGTTGCTTTACTATTATTTCTATATTATCCCCTGCTTTAATTTCACTTCTATCATATTTTGAAAGTGCGATTATCTCTTCTTTGTTTTTTTCTACTATGCTCTCCATCCGATTGTATATTTTTTCACTATCATGATCAATGATCAAATCAGTAGAAAGATCAACAGCTAGAATTGATATAAAGAATATTACAGCGGTAAATAAAATAATCTTTCCCATATTAATATCAATAAAATGATGAATTTTTTTAATTTTTTTCATTTAAAGTCCTCCTAATAAGTATAAATTAAGAATAAATACATTTGCAAATTATCAAATAATTATGTATTGAACTATAAATAATATAACATGTTTAGGGATAAAAGTCAATATAAAATTATGCTTTACTTCCTCTCTGACATCTATTTCCCATACAATCTATTATTTCATTATCTTTATATACATCAACGATTTCACAATTATTTGAACACCCATTGCATTCTCTACCTATAGTTTTAAAGGAGATATCTTTTAAATCAAAATTAAAATCTAGTTTTGTTTTACTCTTATTAGCCTTTTTAGATAAAATTGCTATTCCTAATGCACCCATAAGATGTGAATCTTTATCAACATAAACTTCCTTGTTTAACGTCTTTTTAAAAGCTTCAACTACACCCACATTTTTACTTACTCCACCTTGAAAAATTACTTTATCTTCAATCTTTTTTCCTTTTGCCAAGTTATTTAGATAGTTGTTTACAACAGCCTCACAAATTCCAGCTACTATATCCTCTTTACTATGCCCAATTTGTGCTTTATGTACGAGATCTGATTCAGCAAAGACTGTACATCTTGCAGCTATTTTAGAAGGATTTTTTGACTTTAATGCTATATCGCCTAAATCTTCAATTTGTACACCAAGTCTTTTTGCTTGTGATGATAAAAAGGCTCCTGTACCTGCTGCACATAATGTATTCATTGCATAATCAACTACAACACCATTTCTAATTATAATAATTTTAGAATCCTGTCCACCTATTTCAAGTATTGTTTTTACATCAGGATATCGTGATAACGTTCCAATAGCATGTGCTGTAATTTCATTCTTTACCAAATTTGCATTTAATATTGTTCCAATTAAATTTCTGGCAGACCCCGTTGTGCCAATACCATAAATATCAGGATCTATATTTTTACTATCTAAATTATTTTTTAAACTTTCTATAATTTTTTTAGTAGCTTCAATTGGACTGCCCTCAGTCCATAAATACTCACTTGCAACTATGTTATTATCTAAGTCAATTACAACTCCTTTAGTGGATATAGAACCTATATCTATTCCTATGTAATATTTATTGTTCATTTAATACCCCCTTAATATTATTATTCCTTTGCTCTAAATTTTCTCTTTTCATAGAAAGCATATCATAAAATGCCTCCAGTCTTGTATTTACACCAGTATCACTATTTTGTGTATCAAAAGTCAAATACATAATTGGAATGTTATAATCTCTGCTTACTTTTTGAAGAATAGGAACAGCATTTTCTTCAGGCGTACATCCAAATGGCTTTATATGTATAATACCATCATACCCTTTTTTAGCAAGTTCAATAGCATGTGCTACACTTGTTGTACCATCAGCCCCCAGTTCATACTTTATATATTTACTCGAATTTTTAATGAGTTTTTTCATCTCAAAAGGCTTTTTAACCATTAAATATGTTATTGTAGTATATCTTTTTGTAGCTGCACCTAAATCATTTAATTTTCTTTCTATATTATCCGAGGAAAATTGCTCCATAGATGTAAAAAGTTCACCAATTATACCAATTTTTATTTTTTTATTTCTTTCATCTTTCGATATAACTTTTACTGATTTTAGTTTATTTAAATATATATTTTTTGTTTTTAGTAATTCTCTAAAATTTTTCACCTTTTTCAATTTAATTAAAAATTTTTGGTGAAGTAAATTAAATTCTCCTTTTTTTAATTCATATGCTAAATTTTTTCTCATATAATCTTCAAATTTATCCAAATAATATGCAATTGCTGCAGCAACACAAAATCTATATATAAATTTTAAAAATGAAAGTTTTGGATTTATTTTCTTAAACTTATTATATACACTAAATGGTTTTATTTTTCCCATATCTACAAGCGTTATATAATCAAATTGATATCCAAGATCTTCTAATATTTGCTTTTGAAGCTCCGAATAATATCCATATTTACATCCTCCCCCAGCCTGTACAAGTACGTTGGCACCATTTTCCAATGACTCTATAAAATTACCAACATTATATTTAAAAGGAAGGCAGATAAAATCTGGACTATGATATGCTCCATATTCAATTGTTGATTTTGACATTTTTTTGGGAATCATTATTCTTGTATTATTTTTATCAATTATATTTGACAGCCAGTTATATATGGGTACGTAATAGTTACCTATATGTGGAAAGCTGATAATATACTTAAATTTTTTAGTAGTTAAATTATCCAATCACTTTTTCATCCCTTTCTTTCATATTTAAAATATCTACAAAACTTTCAATTCTTGTTTGTAGCCCTGCATCTGCATCCTGTTCATCTAATACTATATTTATATATGGAACATTTTTTATTTTTCTCATTGCAAGTTCATTAACAAGAGAGTCTGTACCACAAGGAAAAACTGAAAGATAAACAATTCCATCAATATTATTCAAATTTGAACATATTCCATTAAGCAAATTTTTACTTGATTTCCAAAATATCGTTTCAGATATATTTTTATACTCATATTTCTTATTTTTTATTAATTTAAAAAATTTAGGATTTTGCATTGAAAATTCATTAATATTTGCAAATATAACGTTTACATTTTGCCTTTCCAATAATTTTGTAATTTTTTTACCTAATATATTATCATAAGCAATATATGGATGAGCAACTAAAATTACTCTCTTTTTAGAGTCTTGTTTATTTATTTCTTCTAACTGTTCATCTAGTTTTTCCTTATCATATAATTTTTGATCCTTTCTTGCCATTAAATATGCGTGTATACACTCTGGAACTCTTTTATTTATTTTTTTCCCAAGTTTTAAAAATGCATTTAATTCTGTACTATTTTTTTCATAATCTATATTTAATGTTAAAAAATTTGCACCAAATAAATTATTGCATATATCATAAAGAGCAAATAACTTAACACAAGTTGTTTGATTATTTTCAAATGTACAAAGTCTGGGTATAAAAATATAATCTATTTTTTCATTTTTCATTCTATCTACTAAATTAGCAACGTGTCCTATAAATATTTTACTTGCAAGACATGATTCACTAAGTGAATATTTAACTCCATTACTTAATATAGCTGGATTTGTTTTTTCACTAAATACCACTTCAATGTTAAGATACTTAAAAAAATTTACAAAAAGAACAGGATATTCATATATACTAAGACCTAATGGAATTCCTATTTTCATAACATCACCTAAAATTATTATTTCAAATTATATATTTTTTATACTACATTTTGGTAAAATAAGGAAAAGCCATCACACAAATGTGTGATGGCTTAAAGTTTACTATATTTTAATAATGTATTTTTTTGATGATATACTTAAATCTTCTCTATTTTCATTTTTCTTCTTTCTACTACATTCATGTGGTGGAATATATACAACTTTTCCTGAGGATAAGTGCCTCATATGTCCCCTTACCTGCCAAGAAAATTTCCTATACTCTGGCTTTTTTCTTTTAGGTGAGTTGTACTCAATAGCCTTTGAAATATTATATATCTTTCTTACTTTGTTTAAATAGATATTTTTTGAACCTTCTATATTAGCATTGTTTGTATTCTTTCTACACTTAGTATTGCTTTTTATAACAATATCTTTAGAAGTCCTTTCTACTTTATCAGTTATAACCTTATAATGCGTAAAATAGAAGAAATTTATAATCATCAAATGAACTATATTCTGTGCTAATGTAATTGGCAAAAAATGATCTTCATTTTGTAAATTATTAAAAGAATCAAATGTATAAATCCTAAATTCTTTATTTGGATTTTTTTCAAGACTAATGCTTAATGCAAATAGCTTTATTCCAGTTTTTATTATAACACACTCCAAACTTTTTTGTTTTTCATTTACATGGCAAAACACTTCAGATATGTTATTATCAAATGAAAATTTAAAATCATTAAAAGGTATATATATTGCTTCATTAAATGATTTTTCCTCACTTTTCATAAGAGTTTCTAATTCTCTTACGTATTTAATTGAAGATTTTAGTTCAGGGTAATTTGAAAAATTTTCAGTATGAAAATTATCAATAAAACTTAAACGATTTTTTTTATCTACAACCTCTCTTTCAATTGTAAAAAATTTAGCAATTTTCTTATTCTTTTTCTTCGATTTTACTATATTTTTTGTAACACAAGGTATACTTTTATTTTCATATTTAAAAAACACTGCAATATATGAAAATATGTCTGTAAGCATCTTTTCATATTCATGACATAATACTTCATTGTATATTTCTCTTTTAATCCATATTGAAGTGTTAGCTATATAGCAATTATTTTCATTATCATAGGAAAATTGGTTATTGTGTATCATTAATATAATTCCATTTGATATATTATCTGTTGCTAAAGAAATTTTTGTTAAATTTTCTTCTTGCCTTACATAAAATTTTTGAATCTTATCACATAATTTATATTCAATATAAAATTCTCCTTTTAATATAATTTCAAATTTTTCTCCTCTATAATTATTAAAGAAATAATCCCGTAATGGATTTAAAGCTTCATCATCAATTGAAATGGTTGACAAAATTTTGTTCATTTATTATTCTCCTCTCAAATTTGATTAAAACAAAATTTAAACTCGAAAAAATTATATCATATTATGTAAAATTTGTCAAAAAAATAGCCAGATAATTTAATATCTGACTATTATACTATTAGGTTATTTTGCTATATCAATAGCTCTACTTTCTCGAATTACATTAACTTTAATTTGACCTGGATAAACCATTTCTTTTTCAATTTGTTTAGCTACATCTCTTGCAATAATAACCATAGATGCATCATCAATTTCTTCTGGCTTAACAATTAATCTTACTTCACGGCCAGCCTGAATTGCATATGATTTATCTACACCTTTATATGAATTACATATTTCCTCAAGTTTTTGTAATCTTTTAATATATGTACTTACCGTTTCACGTCTTGCACCTGGTCTTGAAGCAGACACAATATCTCCAATTTGAACAAGTACAGCTTCAATTGTTTTTGGATCTGTATCACCGTGGTGCGCTTCCATTCCCCATATAACTTCTTCTTTTTCATGATATTTTTTCAATAAGTCGATTCCAAGACTTACATGTGTACCTTCAACATCATGATCGAAAGATTTTCCTATATCGTGAAATAATCCTGCTCTTTTGGCAATTGTAGGATCAATTCCAAGTTCAACAGCAAGTGTACCAGCAATATTAGCTACCTCTATTGAATGATTTAAAACATTTTGTCCATAACTTGTTCTGTATTTTAATTTACCAAGAAGTTTAACTAGATCAGGATGAACGTTGATTACACCTGTTTCAAAAAGTGCTCTTTCACCTTCTTCTTTTATTGTTGCTTCAACTTCTGATTTTGCTTTTTCAATCATCTCTTCTATTTTTCCTGGATGAATTCTACCATCAGCAATTAATCTTTCAAGTGCAATTCTTGCAACTTCACGTCTAATTGGATCAAAACTTGATAAAACAATTACATCTGGAGTATCATCAATAATAAGATCAATACCTGTTAAAGTTTCAATTGTTTTTATATTTCTTCCTTCCCTTCCTATAATTCTACCTTTAAGTTCATCGTTAGGAAGTGAAACAGTTGTAACTGTTGCCTCAGAAGTATGGTCAGTAGCACATTTTTGAATTGCTCCAACCAAAAGTTGCTTTGCTTTTTTATCTAATGTTTCTTTAGCTTTGTCTTGTTCTGAACGAATATATGCAGCCATCTCCTGCTTCATATCATCATGCAATTTTTCCATCATCTCAGATTTTGCTTGTTCAACCGTCATTTTAGAAATCTTACTAAGTTCTTCTAATTCTCTTTCTTTTGCTTTTTCTAAGTCTTTTTCTTTTTTTTGTAATTCATCACTTTTTCTAATGATATTGTTTTCTTTTTCTTCAATCAAAGCTGCTCTCTTGTCAACTAGATCTTGTCTTTGATTGATTCTATTTTCAATATCTTGTAACTCTCTTTTTCTGTAACGTGCGTCTTTTTCAAACTCATCTTTTTGTTTCATCATTTCATCTTTAGCTTGCAAAATTACTTCTTTTTTTGTTCTTTCTGCATCTTTTTTGCTATCTTCAATAATTCTTTTTGCTTGTTCTTCAGCTGAATTTACTGTAGACTCTGCAATTTTTTTCCTATAGGCAATACCAATATAGAAAAAGATAACTGCAGCAACTACAAACGCAATTACAGGTATTAAAACTGTAAATAACATCTTTTTCCTCCTTCAATATTCTTTTTTCAATGTTCAAAACTATATATAAATAAATATTAGTACATAATATCAAAGCTTTATATAATTTTACCTCAAAAAGTATGCTCTAAACTAACATACTATATAAATTATACATTAAAAGCATTTAATTATCAATAGAAAAAGTAATATTTAGTTATTAATTTTAAATTTATAATAGAACAAAAGTAACTTCAGCACTCTACCACAAACTACAAAATTAAGCTTCCATTTGTTTAGCCAGAAAATTAGCCGCATTTTGAGCAAGTTTATATTCCACTTTTGTTATTGGTTTATTATAATCAGTTGAAAACATTATAACAGAACCTATTGCATCCCCGTCACAAATAATTGGAGCTATAATTTGTGATCTATACTTTAAAATACTATCTCCAATTATTAATGGCATAATTCTATCATCTTTTGTTGACCATATAGCTCTATCTTCCATAACATTTAAAACGTGTTCACTTATCTCCTTTGCTATATAGTCTTTCTTAGGGGCACCTGATACGGTAATAATTGTTTCTGTATCACTTATACATGTAGCAAAGTCAGTTGTCCTACTTAAAGTCTCAGCATATTGAGTCGCAATTTCAAGCATATCTCCCATAGTTGCGTGCTTTCTTAAAATAATTTCACCATCTTTTTCAATAAAGATTTCTAAGGGATCTCCTTCCCTTATACGTAAATTTTTTCTGATCTCTTTTGGAATGACAATTCTACCCAAATCATCAATTTTTCTAACAATTCCTGTAGCTTTCATTTTAACCTCCTAGGTTGTAATTTAATAATATTATTATCTGTTATTAAATTGCATTTATACTTTTTAATTTTAATATTTAAAATTCTCCTACTATAATTTTATATTAAAATTAATAATATGTCATAGGAAATTTTTTACAGAAAATTGTTTTTAGCCACATAAAGAGTATACAATACAACTTAATATGTATTATATACTCTTTGTGTGTTAGTGTCAACGCTATTTGTTTTTTATTTTAATAAATTATCAATAGAGTCTGCAATATTTTTTAATAGTGCAGTTTTTAATATTTTTGAACCACTATTGTCATTTTCATTATCTCTAATAATAGCTGAAAGTTTTTTTAGATTTCTTGAGTCACTCTTTAACATTTTCTTTTTCTTTTCATACCTTATCTTTAAAATATTTACGAAATTATTTAAATCATAATTTGGAGTATCGCATAATTTTTTATACAAATCATTCATATCATATCTTGAAAATACAGGTATTTCTCTATATTCTTCTGTAAATTGTTTAAAGAACTTAGGTAAGTTATTTGGTAAATTTTTAAATAAACTGCTTGCTTTATTTGCAGCTACTTGTTCAATTGTTTTTTGCTTTATTTTCTCGTATTCTTTTTTTATATCTTTTATATCTGCATCATTTATTACAAATTCAATACTATTTTCAGAAAGGGATTTTAACATATCAACATCATTTATGTGATCAGTTGCAGATATTTCCATACCAACGACAAAATTTTGTTTTAAATCATCTATTGGATAATCAATTAAATTCATATTAATTAAATATTTATATACTGAAAATAATCTTACATATTCCTTAAAATCAACTTTTCCAAATTTTACTTCATTAATTCCTTTTTTCCATAAGAAATCAAAATCAAAATCAGATAATTTCCAATAGTCACCATTTAAAAGCCTTTGATATTGTTTATCTTTAACGTCTTTGGTTTTTGTTACGCTTTCGATTGCGTCATCCATATTTTTTTTATAAAGTTTTTCATCTAGTATTCTTGTCCTTATATACATTTCAATAAATTTAAAAAATCTATATTTTACGTTTGTATTCACAAAATACTTGCTGTCAAACTCTCTTAAATACATTTGCTTTGTATCATTTAAAATTTGAGATGTAAAGATTATAGATACATATTCATCATTATCTTCAATATTAATAAATTTAGCATTAGTTTTTATCTCATACGATATTGCAATAGTAAATTTAAGCATAACTTTAAGTAAATCATATGGGACATCTGGATAATCTTTTAATACATTATTATATATTTTTTCAAAATCATTTAATGCATGTTTTAATATTCTTAAGTTTCTACTATCTGTTTTTAAAAATGTATTTTCAATTGATGCATAATTTTTTTTATAAAATTCATACAAACCATAATTGTAAGTATATTTATTAATCATAGATGTTAATACATATTTGTATTCAGGGACAAACTCAAATGTTTCGCCAATAAGCTTTTCCTTAATCCTTTGATATTCATTTGATTTTTCAAAGAGGAATGAAACCTCTTTATCAAGCAAATCTCTATAACTATCATCTTCCGTAAATTTTGTTATATCTGTTATTGGCTTTTTATCAATTCTTCCTTGTTTATCTAAAACATATGTTGCAATCCATTTTTTAAAATCAATATTATCATTTTTGAACTTAATTGCAAGCTCTTCCTCATTACAAATTATTATAGTTTTGATACCATCATGTTCAACGAAATTATTTATATATCCTAAAATATCAATAACATCAATGTTAGCCCTTTCTAGGTCGTCAAAACATAATACTTTATCATCGACTGTAAACAATTTAGAAAAATCAACCTTATCAGAATTAAAATTCATACTTCCAAATAAGTTTGCCATATCAAGTCCAGTTTTTACATACTCGGGAATAGAATTTCCCTTTTTATTATCTACAAATTTTTTTAAAGTCTTGCTAAGCATCGGATTTGTTTCTATAAAAAGTTTTTTACTTATTTCTTCCAAGCTATTTACACCATAAAGGGAAATGTATATTGTTTTATACTTCTTACCCTCATTACTTATCTTTTCTATCTTATCTCTTAAATTATTATTCCAAAAATATGTTTTACCGCTCCCCCATTTGCCATTTAACATTATTGCATAATCAGTATATGGTTTTCTTATATAATCACAAATTGAATCTATTAGTTCATTCAAAATTCTCACCTCTTATATACGGTTATTTTAGCATAAATTGAATAATTTATCAATAATTAAAGATAATATATTATAATTTTGCTCTTCTCTTTGACATTATGTAAAATATATGTTATAATATTGTCATAATTTTATATAAAAGGTGGCCTTAATATGAATATATTACCGGAAATGAAAATTGAAATAAATTCAGATCTTGAACCTGAAAGAATTGCATCAAAAATTGCTAATGTCATTCTTTCTTTTAGAAACAACAATTTTTTTATTGATTACAAGATATATGAAAAATTAAAGGAATTGTCTCTTGAGACGCAAAGCATTGTTACTTTCCCTCCAAATGTTAAAGCGCTTAAAATTCAAAGTAACCACTTAAATGTTATTTTTTATATATCTACTGTTAACAGTGATTATTTAAGTATTGACAAATTCATCGAACTTTCCAGAGGTCTATACTATGAAAAAAACAAAAGTAAAATTATAAACATAAATGATGCTAATAGCTCAGAATCTTTCAATATTATTTCGATAATATTGGTATAAAAAATGTAGCAGGTCAATTTGACTTGCTACATTTGTTTTCTATCTTATCTTTAAGTCCTGTCATTCTATTTTTAGAATCAATATTATCAACCATATATTCTATCATTTTTTTACTTCCAACTATTACTAGCATTTTTTTTGCTCTTGTCATGGCTGTATATAAAAGATTTCTTGTAAATAGCTTTGGATACCCTGTATATAGAGGTAAAACTACATAATCAAATTCACTGCCTTGACTCTTGTGTATTGTAGTTGCATAAGCAAGTTCAAGCTCATCAAGCTCATCAAAATCATAGGATATTTCTCTTACATCATCAAACAATACTGTAAGTTCTTTATTTACATTATCTATTTTTTTTATATATCCAATATCTCCATTATATACACCTTCAATATTTTGCTTTGCTTCACCCTTAACGTCAAATCTTTTGTCATAATTATTCTGGATTTGCATTACTTTATCTCCAACTCTATATATTCTATCTCCAACTTTTCTCTCCTCTTTAGATATAGATTTAGGATTTAGTAACTCTTGTAACATATTATTTAATTCAATGGTGCCAAGAGTTGTTTTTTTCATAGGTGTTAAAATTTGCAAATCCTTTAGCTTATCAAATGTTGCAAACGATTCTAATCTGTATGAAACAAGTGATGATATTTCTGATAAAGTATCTTCTACACTGTTTGTTTTTATAAAATACATATCAGTATCTTTGTTCTTAAATTCAGGATATTTTCCTTCATTTACTCTATGTGCATTTAAAATAATATCACTTTTAGCACTTTGTCTATATATTTGCTTTAGGTATACAGTATTTACAATTCCTGATGTTATTATATCTTTTAAAACATTTCCTGGACCTACTGAAGGTAGTTGATCAACATCTCCTACAAAAATTATTTTAGTCTTTTTCCCCAAAGCCTTTATTAAATTATTCATCATTATTGTATCAAGCATAGACGCCTCATCAACTATTACAAATTCCTCCTCAATAGTTTTTACTTCAAGATTATATAACATATCAATATCTTCATTATCAAGTTTAGTGATTTCAAGAAGTCTATGAATTGTTCTTGCTTCTCTTTTAGTCGTTTCAGTTATTCTCTTAGCTGCTCTTCCTGTTGGTGCACAAAGAACATATTTTATATCTAACTTTTCTAAAATCTGTATTATACACTTTATAATAGTAGTTTTTCCTGTTCCTGGTCCACCAGTAATTACAGTAACATCATTTACAAGTGAATTAAGGATTGCCTCTTTTTGTTCATCAGATAGTTCTATTTTGTCCTCTTTACTTACTTCATCAATATATTGAGCATAATTATCTTTTTTAGTTGATTTTGATCTACTTTTTTTTACTATAAAATCAGCAATATTTTCTTCTGCTAAAAAGAAGCTTTTTCTATATATATATTCCTCATCGTTTATGGTTTGTCTATATAATTTTTCATGTAATTCTAACCTAATTATTCCATTTTGAATACATGACTCAGAAACATTTAAAATTTTTGCAGCATATGAAATCAATGCATCTTCCTTAAGGCATGTATGCCCAAATTCTGTGGCATTATTAAGTGAATATATTATACCCGTATCTATTCTTGACTCTGATTCAGGTAGTACACCTAATTTTTCTCCTATTTTATCTACTTGTTTAAAATCTAAGGTTTTAACAAACATTAACAAACTATATGGATTTTGCTTTACTATATCAATAGTATCTTTTCCAAGATCTTGATAAATCTTACTTGCCATTACAACCGAAATACCAAAATCAGTTAAAAAATTAATCACGTTCCATCTTTCATATTCCTCATTAAAGAAAACATTTAATGCTTCAACATTTTCTTCATTTAATCCTTTTACTTTTAAAAGTTCTATAGATTTAAATCTTATAGTATTAATAGTATCTTCACCAAACATATCAATAATACTTTTAGCTTTCTTTTTTCCTACACCTTTAACATTGTCAGCTATATATTGAATTAAAGCTGAGTCAGTTTTTGGTAAAACTTTTTTATATGTTGTAAATTTGAACTGTTCACCATAGACTTTATGGGAAGACATCTCCCCCTCAAGTTCGATTTCATCACCAACTTCTAGATTTTCAGTTTGACCTACAGCAGTCATATATCCAGATTTATTTTTAAGTAGCATAACTGTCCATGAATTACTATCATTTTTAAATATAATTGTTGATACTTTTCCTTCTAGTTTCATAATTTCACCAAATATATTATATATTAAAGAAATACCATGTGCAAGTTAATATTAAAAAATTTAACAAATTAATAAAAAAACATTGACATTTTTTATTAATTATAATATACTATTAATAGTGAATCGCGGGGTAGAGCAGTTGGCAGCTCGTAGGGCTCATAACCCTGAGGTCGCAAGTTCGAGTCTTGCCCCCGCAACCATTATTTAAACCGAAAACATTATGTTTTCGGTATTTTTTTAAATAAAAAAGAGACTAAATATATTTTATATCTAGTCTCTCCATAAAACATTATAAATCTTTGCCAAGTTCTATTTTTTTCATACAAAATTGATTAAAATAACATTCGTCACATTTTGGATTTGTTGGTCTACAATATTCTCTGCCTGTAACCCAAAAAGGAAGAGTTAGTGAACCTGGAAATTCGTTGCAGATTTTTCTTGCACTGGCTGTAACATCTTTGACATTATCCTTATCAGTAAGCCCCATTCTTAAAAAAATTCTCCTAACATGGACATCATAGGCAATATCAATGCAATACAAATTTTCAAGAGCTACACCAAAGTCACGAACAAGTAACAAAGTTCCAAGTGCTGCTTTCTTATGGCTGATTCCTTTAAATTCTTCCAATTTTACAACCACTTGTTCTGCATTCAAATCATTTTTCCAGATATTTTCAACGTTTGAATTATATTCTTTGACAATTTTATTAACTGCAAAGAAAATGTATTCAGCTATTTTTCTTGGATAACGATGTAATGCAGGTTTTTCTTTTATGATAGTTTCTAAAGATTCAACTGTTTCCTCTTCTGCAATTTTGCAGAAGTCAAAATGTCCTAATCTTTTTGAAAGGTAATAAGGTAATCTCCAAGCTATTTCCGCCTTCACAGATTGATCAGAAATTAATCCTATTAAAAAAGCATTCCAACCTGAAAGTAAGAATTCTTTTTCCTCTCTTTTTAGCATATTATCACTTAATATGCCATTATCTTTGATAGCCTCCTTAGCAACCTCTTTGCATTTTTGGTTTAATTGTTCATAGTATTTTTCCATTGTTTGTACCTCTATTTTCTAAATTCTATCTGCCAATTGTTTCCGAGTATTTCTTCTTGTTCCTTGCTAGTCAACGCCCACATTTTAGACTTATCATATTTAGGAACTTTAATGTCACCCCAATCAACAATTTTTACTGCTTTATCTGTATAAACAGTGTTTAGCATATACAACTCTGCCAAAGTATTTTGGTCAAGTTTATTTAATTCAGATTCTAAATTAGCTGAATCAATACACAACCAATATATATCAGATTTAGCAAGTAATGTAAGTCTATCTTTTAAATATCTAGTTCCATTTATTAAAAAAAAAAATGAAATTAATTAAAAATAAAATTTATTTTATGCTTTCTAATCAATCTATTTGTTGTAAATTAATTAATTTATTTTTTTTAAAAGTCAATTTTAACAAACATGGTGATTTTATATTTAAAATTGTATTATTATACACAAGCTTAACATTTTCGTTTACTGTACACCAATTTAACAAAAAAAATTTTATTGAACCTCCATGACTAATTACTGCAATTCTTTTTCCCTCGTATTCCTTAAGTATTCTATCAAAAAAATTATTCATTCTTTTTCTAGTTTGCTCAGCACTTTCTCCATCTGATGTTCTAAATGTTCTATCTAAAAGTTGCTCTTGTGAAGGATCTCTAGTAATCTTATCCTTCATAAATTCCCCCAATTCTTTTAAATTTCCTAATTTTCTTTCACTTAAATCATTATCTAAATTGAAAGGTAAATTATTTACATTTGCAATATATTTTGCTGTTGCTTTAGCTCTAGTATAACTACTTGACCATATAATATCTAAATTTTCCAGTTCGACATTTTCGCTTAATTTTTTTGCTTGTTCTTCTCCTTCTACTGATAGTATTTCTTTTTCATTAATAATTTGAAAATTTTCATTTGTATTTCTAATACCTTTCTCATCAACAGTTTCAGCATGTCTAATTAAATATACTATTGTATCATTCATTCTATCAGCCTCCTTTTCGATTTTTTATAAAATTTATAATTCTTCTATATTTGCAATAATTTATAACTCATATTAATATTTAATCAAAAGTTTAATGCGATTGTCAATTAATTTTTAGAAATTTTTTAAAAATCTTGTAAATTTTATATTTTTTATGTGTTTTTTATAAACTAAAAAAATTTCCTATATATGAAATTAGAATATTAAAAATTAGTATTTCCATATACATTCACTAAATAAAATATGTGAAATCACCTTATATAAATGTATTAAAAATGGATAAATCTCACAAACAAACATTTATTAAAACTGAAATAATTTCTTAAATTTTCAGACTTTTCATATAAAAATAACAAACCAGTAAAATACTGATTTGTTATTTTTTAATTATTTTCATAAATTGGTAAATTAATATATTCATAAGGACTAATCCTATTATGATCTTTATCTCTAATTTCAAAATAGAATTTGCCATTAGATCCAACTTCACCTAACTTTTGGCCTTCTTGCACTGGTATAACGTCACCATTTATCGGTTTTTCAAATCCAGCGTAAAAAGCATAAATTTCATCTTTCTTTAAACCTGAATATCCTATTTCTATATAATTACCATATACATTATCTCTACCTGTTTTATATATTAAGCCATCTCCTATACTTTTTACATTCATTCCTGGATCCGCGCTTACTATCATACTATTGTCATTATTTACCTGAATATTCCCCACGCTTACAGGGCTAGAATACTTAGATTTAAAAACAATTTCTGTATTTCTTAATGACTCATAAGAAGGCTCTGTTTGCATATTCTTTTCTTTTTTAGCTAAGAAAAGTTTTTTAATATTAAAAACTGGACTTAAAATCAAAAACATTCCTACAAATATCACAGCTATAATAACAAAGATATATAATTTTGATTCTTTGTTTTTCGTACCAATTCTTACAATATTCATAAAAAAGCCTCCTCTCTACATTTTTATTTTAACATAATTTGTTGAAAATTGCAAATATATTTTATTTTCCTTGACATAAGTTTATAAAAATAGTATAATTCTAAATGCAAATAATTTGCATTTAGATGAGGTGAAATTAATGAAGGATATTATTTTAGATACATTAGTTGATTCTATAAAAATGTTGCCATTTTTATTTTTATCATACTTAATTATAGAATTTATAGAGCATAAATCTTCAAGAAAAATTGAAAATGCACTTAAACGTTCAGGAAAATTTGGACCTGTTATAGGAGGATTTTTAGGAACATTTCCCCAATGTGGTTTCTCTGTTACTGCTGCTACATTATATGCAAGTAGAGTAATTACATTAGGTACACTTGTAGCTGTATTTCTAACTACTTCAGACGAAGCAATTCCTGTACTTTTATCTCATCCTGATTGTATGCCTTTATTACTCAAAGTTATAGGACTAAAATTAATTATAGGAATTGTTATTGGATTTATAATAGATTTAATATTTAGAAAAAAACATACTCCAATTGAAGAAAAAAAAGAAACGCAAGAACATATTCATTCTATGTGTTCAAATTGCGATTGTAATCATTCAGGAATTCTTAAATCCTCAATAAAACATACCATAAATGTATTTCTATTTATTCTAATCTTTGCATTTATTTTAAATATACTTATTCATTATATTGGTGAAGAAATGTTATCAAAATTATTAATGTCAGGCAGTATTTTTCAACCGTTGGTTGCTGGACTTATTGGACTTATACCAAATTGTGCTTCATCAGTACTACTTACAGAATTATTCTTATCAAATAATATTTCTTTTGCCTCTATAATAGCAGGACTAAGCAGTGGATCTGGACTTGGTATGGTTATATTATTTAAAGAAAATAAAAATATAAAAGAAAATTTAAAGATATTAGGACTAGTGTATTTACTTGGAGTATCAGTTGGTATAATTATAGAAATTATAGGAATGATGATGTAATATGGATTTTAAAAGAACTAAAAATAGAATTAAAATATTAAATGTATTGAACTATACCTCTACTCCACTATGTGCAGAAGATGTTTATACTATGTTAAATAAAGAAATAAATATTGCAACAATATATAGAAATTTAAATTTCTTATCAGATAAAAAAATACTTACTAAGTTTATATTTGATGATGGTAAAATGTATTACAAACTTAATAATAAAAGCCACACTCATAATTTAGTTTGCTACATTTGTCATAAAATAACTCCTATCGAAAACTGTCCTATAGACTTAATTTCAAAAAAGGTAAAAGAAACAACTGGATACACAATTACTGGTCACTTTTTAGAATTAAAGGGAATATGCCCTGAATGTCAAAATAGGCTTAGTCATAAAAACTAAGCCTATTTTTCTAAGCATTTAAGATACCTTTCTTCTGCTTTATCAAAGTTAATAATTTTTTTATAGTTGTCTATATATTCATCCCTACGATTGTTATATTTTAAATAATATGCATGTTCCCATACATCAATTAATAAAATTGGACATAAATTTAAGTCTAGTACTGTATCTTGATTTTTTGTTCCTATAACATTTAAATTGTTATTTTTATCCATTACAAGCCATGCATAACCTGAGCCAAATACTTTTAAAGCTTCCTCTTTAAAACATTTATAAAAATTTTCAAAGTTAATATATTGTTCGTCGATCTTTTTAGCAAGTCTTCCAATAGGTATGTTAGTATTTAAGCTATTTTTTAGTCCACTAAAATATAAATTGTGGTTATATACTCCGCCACCATTATTTTTTACTTTTTCTCTTATATCCTCTGGTAAAAACATTAAACTATTAAGTAACTTTTCAAGTGACCAATTATATAGTCTAGGATAAGGTGCTAGAGCCTTATTTAAATTATCTACATATGTTTTTAAATGTTTATCATGATGTAAATACATTGTTTTACTATCTATGTATGGTTCCATTTCCTCGTAACTATATGGTAATTCTTTTAATTTAAAAGGATATGTTTCTATCACTTTTATCACCCTATAAAATAATATGAACATATAATTAAAAAAATACTTTTTTGTGCAAAAAAGATTGACAATAATTATTACATAGTGTATAATAATTACTGTCGTTAGGGCTTTTAATAATGGCGGCATAGCTTAGTTGGCTAGAGCGTTCGGTTCATACCCGAAAGGTCACAGGTTCGACTCCTGTTGCCGCTACCATTTATAAAAAACGTTCAAAACTATAATAGTTTGAACGTTTTTTGTTATAATTTTAATTATTAAAAAGTATTTTTTTGTTATTTTCTAAGACTTCATCAAACTTAATCCAGTCATTGACATCCATTATTTTATAACCCGTATCAGAATGTACATCCTTTACAACAACATATTTTATTCCTGCATTTATAACCACTCTTTTGCACATAATGCAAGAATCAATTTTTTCAAGTATTTGTCCAGTCTTGACATCCTTACCAACCATATATAGCGTTGCTCCGATTATATCTCTTCGTGCAGCTGAAATAATTGCATTTTGTTCAGCATGTACACTTCTGCACAGTTCGTAGTTTTGCCCTGACTTTATTTTCAATTTTTCTCTTGCACAAAAACCGAGATCAATGCAGTTTTCTCTTCCTCTTGGTGCACCGTTATATCCAGTAGAAATTATCTCATCATTCTTTACTATGACGCATCCATAATTTCTTCTAAGACAAGTTGCACGAGAAAGCACCTCTTCTGCAATACCTAAATAATAATTATGCTTGTCAACTCTGTTACTCATAACAGACTCCTCCTTACATTTTAATATAAAAATAAATAATGAATATTTTTGTATAAGTATACCACGCCTGTTGTTTTATGTCAATAATATTAAATTATAAATCGTCAAAATAAGTACTTTTTTCTTGAAGTCCTTCATAATTTATTTGTCTTTGAGCTTCATATGCAACAATTGCAACACTATTTGATAAATTAAGCGAACGTATCTTCTTTCTCATAGGTATTCTTACAGTTTTATCAAATTTTTCTAGAATATAGTCCTCAGGAATTCCTCTAGTTTCAGGTCCAAATACTAAATATGAATCTCCTGTATATTTAACATCAGTATATACTTTATTTGCTTTAGTTGAAAGTAAATACATATCATTAGTATCAACTTTATTCTTAAAATCTTCAAGATTTTCATACTCAACTATTTCCAACTTGTCCCAGTAGTCAAGTCCTGCCCTTTTTACCGCTTTTTGAGATATATCAAATCCAAGAGGATGAACTAAATGAAGTTTTGCTCCAAGTGCAGCACATGTTCTAGCTATATTTCCCGTATTTTGTGGAATTTCAGGTTCAATTAACACAATATTTAAAGCCATTTTTTCACTTCCTTTTGTCAATTATTATATATTATTTTCTAAGCATTGTAAATAGCAAAAGAAAAAAGTATTTAAATCAATATTAAATACTTTTAACAGAACATTATTATTTCATATATTCGTTATATAATTTATCCCACATTTCATCGTCAACAATTCCTGTCACTTCAAGTCCATATTCTTTTTGAAAACTCATAACTGCTTTTTTAGTTTCACTTCCAAAAATTCCATCTAAAGCTATATTAGGAATATTTTGATTTACCAAAGAAACTCTTCTTAAATACTCCTGAAGCCTATATACATATCTTCCCTTACTACCCTCTTTAAGTACATTATATGATAAATCAGATCCCGTATTTAAATTATTATTACTTACATTATTACTAAAATCAATTCTTTCAATTGCCTTGATTTGGTCTTTTTTGTCATATATAACTTTTAATTTTTCATATGTATTTTTATCCATTATACCAGTGTCACTTATTCCCATCATATTCTGAAATGATCTTACTGCATTTCTAGTTTGACTATCATATATACCATTTAAAGTTATAACAGGCATTTTAGGATATATGTGTACAATACCCATTAACATATTTTGTAAATTTTTAACATCATCTCCTTCATCACCTTCTCTTAATGTATTTCTTACATTATTTAAGTCATTTGTACATGTATATGTGCTATTTCTTCTCATAGAAAGTTTTTTTCTTCTTTTTTTAAATAAACCAAACATTAATATCACCTATTAAATATGTATGTAGAACAAAAGTGACTTATCACTCCACCACTAACTATTTTTGTAGTTTGTGGTATTTTTAAAGATGTTGTATTTAAGTTTCCACCTATCTCTAGGCCACTCTT
>ENA-OPCO01000165-OPCO01000165.1-human-gut-metagenome-genome-assembly--contig:-NODE-165-length-48824-cov-3.676024_pt1 | contig 48824 bp, 73 predicted proteins | sample MGYA00241562_ERZ501475 | MGnify/ENA primary metagenome ERZ501475 (study PRJEB25962, sample SAMEA2042627) | human gut metagenome | biome: human gut; feature: human-associated habitat; material: faeces... | reverse complement strand
ATGGTTACGGGAAAAAGACGATAATCAGCGATTATGGCGAGTGTGAAATCGCTGTCCCACGTGAAAGAATCTGCCGCTTGGGATAGAGCACCAAAATTTAAGTACTGCTATTGTGTAAAAGATATAATCTCTGCAGCTGATAATACTCAGGGGATAACTAGATATAGTAAAGCGCTCAAAGCTCTAAATTTAGCAGGTAATGAGCATTTGTATTCTAATACAGATAACATAACTGAAAAGTTGATAGTCAGAGATGTTTATTACTGGAATGGCTCAAAGATGACAAAAGTTACATTTAAGGAAGGACTATAATTATGATAAATACAAATATTGCTGAAAAGCATTTAGATGATTTATATGCGGATATCAACAATGCAGACTTTTCTGAAGAAGCAAGAATTATGTATCGACAAATTTATGACAATGCTACGAGTCTTTTTACTGAGGTAGGTCTTTTTATTAAAGAGAATGGTGGCAAGCATAAGGTGGCATGTTTATCTGCTGAGACAGTTATTGAGAACGTACAGATGACTCTTGCTAAGATGCAGTTTGACTGTGGGAGTGATAGATATCCACATGAGCCACGCATTTTCTATAGACAGATGTATGAGAACGCACTGCAGCTCTTCACAGAGATAGGTGCCTATCCAAAGGAGGATACTATTTCTAATAATACTCTATCATGGACCAAAGGAGAGGATGCATGTAAGACTTCTCTCTTTTCCAGCAGCTCTGATAATAAGACAAACGAATGTATCAGACGACTCAAAATGCTCGAAGTTGATGAGAGTACCGTTGATGCATTCAGAGAAGGTAAGATACCTTGCTATGATGCTTATGGAAACTTGATCGAGCCCTCTGATGAAGACAAGAAGAACCTCAAAGAGATCGAGGCAGATGGCTCTAAGGTTTATGCCGTTATACATAGCTTATATGAGCATGAGTCACTGTCCAATTATTTAGTAGTATCAAAGTTTGAGGAATGCTGGGATAAAGAGTTTCGTATAAATCTTGATACTTGTCATGGTACTTGTCATATTGCCTATGCATATGTTATATCGGAGCTTTTGCATAAGTTTCCTAATTATGATTATATAAATGTAACCACATATCATGGACTGCATCGGACTAGTTCCAATGAAGCTAGAGCTTATGATGATGCACCTATGTTTTTCCATGCTTGTCGTGTTAAAGATATTCCTAGTGGGATCACACTAGCATCGCGCATAGATGTTTCTGTCAGCGAAGATGAGCGCATCTACTACAATGGTAAGCTGAATGACAATACTGCTATGTATATTTGGAACGGCATCACTATGGAGCGTATCTGCTAATAGAGATGTGGTTTATTTATGTTTTTTGATATATTTGATTGGCTGAAGCGACTTGGAATTGGTGTCTTTATTGTGGTATGTGTTTTCTGATGATAAACTTGAGTGCAATCGTGTCACCTATACTAGAATACACGGAGGATTTAGCAGCTGAGTCAGTTGAATGTGATCTTGTGTCAATTGTGTGAGAGGATACATCAACTTATAGAGGCTATGATTATACTAGTTGTACTGTAAAGTATTAGAATATCTCTTATACATTACCCAGTGTAAACACTGAGCTGGTTGCTACATATCATGTGAATGATAAACTCCCGGTTAAGGTGCGAAAATATTCAAATAAGGGTATTGAGATAGAGGTAGATAAGACAAAGCTGAGCAATAACTGATGAAGTTTAATATGATGGAGGTTACCATTATGAAAGAAGAAACAACTGCTATGGTTAATGCAGCAATAGCAAATCTGCACGAGCATTACAACGCAGACGAGTTTGCAGCTTATCAGGACGGATACGAAGCCGGAAAGAAAGCTGGTACTTTTGAGAGTTTAAAAGAAATGAAAGATTTGATTCTGCAGCATATTCATGAACTACCTACGACGCTCGGGTACACAGAGCAGATTATCGATGCCTGTATTCAGGCGATCGTAAAAGAATCTTTAGCAGGAGATAACAAATGAACAGAATAAGTAAAGACGAATATTACCTTGGTATCGCAGATGGCGTACTCAAGCGTAGTACCTGCCTGCGTCGGCATTATGGCGTTGTCATTGTAAAGGATGATGAGATAGTAGCCACAGGCTACAACGGTGCAGCTAGAGGCGAGCCTAACTGTTGCGACAGCAGGAATTGTGTTCGTGAGAAGCTCAACATTCCTAGCGGCGAGAACTATGAATTATGTGTGGCGATACATGCTGAGGATAATGCCATTACCTCTGCAGGTAGAGCGAAGTGCCAAGGCGCAACGCTCTACATAGCAGGTATGAACTGTTGTGATGAATCTGAGGCTAACCCTCAGCCATGTATAATGTGCCGGCGTAAAATCATAAATGCTGGAATAGCTCGCGTTGTTGGTCGTGTTAATGGCAAGCCTAAGGATTTGGTGCTGACATGACAAAAGAACATAAGCACGTCTATAGCAACATGTGTTGGCTTATGGTGCATGAGGCGATATTCACATCTATTGGTCTAGTTGACTTAGCATGTATAAACTACATATCGCCTGATGCACTTATAGGTGCCACATTTGCTATGGTTCTCTACAACATGATGTTTCAATCACATCAAGTCTTCTCTAAGGCTCTTAGAGTGGTAGCATCTAGGCTCTTTGGTGCAAAGGACGAGGTTGGAATACAGTCAGGACTGATGTGCACTACAATAATAACAGTGAGCATAGCTGTGCTATTCACAACTGCCTACCTATTGTTTGGTGAGCAGTTCCTGACATTATTCTCTCTGTCTCCTGAGCAGCGATATCAATGCCACATTTATATGATGTCCAGATTGCCAGGATACATTGTCTTTGCTATAACCAGTCCTATTGTTAGGAGTTTTGAAGCTAAGGGTCAAGTTGCCAAAATTACAAAGGCGCGATTTTGTAACTTTGTAAACTTACCATTCAGCATTCTCCTAATGATGCCTTTAGGCGTATTTGGTGTTGGCATGGGAAGTACACTAACAGAAGTCGTTGAGCTGATTGTTGTGTATCTGGTGTTCAAGCCAAAGTATGCAAAGCCTCAAAAGAGGTACTTCAGCGACGTAGCTAAGTTTGGCGCGTCCTACCTACCCGAGAGTCTTATTAGTCCAATCACAAATACTATCCTTTCTAACCTGTGTCTCATCTACCTAAGTACGTCTGTACTTGTAATCAGCCAGCTTGTAAATAAGTTGTATGATGAAATACTGAGTATCATGTATATGATAACCCAGCATGCTGAGATAGTAATAGGCAGGGAATACGGAGCAGGTAACAAGGATAATCTTCTTAAGGAGTTCAAACTCTTTAAGCACTGTTATGTCTGGGTTATTCTCATTCACATACCTATAACATTTGCATTTGGTTATGTGTATCTAGCACTGATATCAAATGTTAGTGATATATGGTTTGCGATGGTACTCTTAGCAGCAAGATTACTATGTGAGGTTGCTTACTACATAGAACAACCGGCACGACGAATACTCTATATCTTTGGCGTCATAAAACCAATCATGATTGTGAGATTAATCGGTCTTACAGTTGTGAAACTATCTGTGCTCTACTTAGCATTGATATGTGGAGCAGGTGCATTCTGTTTACCTCTATGCTACCTAGCGAGTGACCTGCCAAGTGCTGTCATGAACACACATCTACTTCGCAAGAAGCTTAAGGAGGTCACATGAAGCAATACTGGTTATTCGTCTTAGCCGCATTGCAGGATATCGTATTCTGCACGATAGACAGTACATTCGCTAACAACATAAGTTTGGACGTTATAGTTGTACTTAACAGTTTTACGATTGTTTTGTACTTCTGTCTACGTCCCTTACTTATGGGTTTCTGGGCTTATCAAGCTATGCAGACTAATCCAAAGAATTGTCTGATGTGTTCTCTACTGTCTAGTATAGTAGTTGGTATAGTGATTGTTTCAACTGCACAATTACTGCCTTACATATTCACTCTTACAGATGAACAGAGACAAATGCTTTCAGACATATTCATGCTATTTGGAGTTTGCGCACCTATACAGGCTATTGCAAGATATCTTCACGAGTATTGCATATACACAGGAAAACAGAAGCTTGTACTAGTGTCGTCATTCATAACCTACATACCTATGATAGTAGGTGACTGGATAGCTGTTAGTCTAAATGCAGGTGCATTTGGTTTACGACTATCCACTGAACTGTGTTGGTTCCTCTATCTGGTAGTTCTCCTACCTGCTAGCGGAATACTAAAGGTTGACGATAAGCTTAATTGGAAAACGATTAGGCACTGTTTCTATGTTGGAAAAGATTCCTGCATATCACAGTCTATTGTGAGAGTAGCAACACTATTCCTAACATCAATGGCTTCTACAATGGGAACAGAAGCATACGCCATTCACTCTGTCGCCTTAGGCATCACAGATATGGCAGAAAGCTTCAGAGAAGCTCAACAAAGCTACAGTATAATAGAATTACGTGACCACAGGGACAACCTTGTTAAGCAGTCAATTACTGTCTTGAAGAAGTTGATTGTACCTGCCTTACTGTTGCCCTTAGGGCTTGAAGTCGCTCTAGTGGTTATTATGCATGGAAAGGTTTCTATACAGGATGCAGCTCTAGCTACATGTATGTATAGCTTACCGTTCTTTATATATCCGATGTACGACATATCTGCAGGTGCAGTCGTACTAAGCTCTGTGAGAAGCTCTTCTATAGTGATGAGTCTTGTCACAGCTATATGGCGTATAGGTGTCCTATGGATTTTGATACAGATATTCGGAGCTACCATACCGGTGTTCGGTATGATATACTTCCTTGATTATCTATCACGTACAGTCTTCTATAGGATTATGCTTCACCGAGAGCAGAAGTTGCTTGAGAAAGGAAACACAGTATGAAAATTTACCTAGCATCACCATTCTTCAACGATGAAGAGTTGGAGTACGTGTGTGAAGCAGAACAGGTGCTTGCTAACAAGGGTCTTGATGTTTATTCTCCTATGCGTCATGAGGACCGCAATGAGGAGAAAACAGCAGCATGGGCAGTCAAGACATTCATGAAAGATGTTGAGGCTATAAATAAAGCGGATGCAGTTGTGATGCTCTACCATGGAAATTATTCAGACTCAGGTACTGCTTGGGAGTGTGGGTTTGCTTATGCACTTAACAAGCCTGTCATCGTGGTCCATCTCGGTAGTCAATCAAACCTTATGGTACACGAAGGGAGCCATGCTAATGTGAATGGCATTGAGGGTCTTAGGCTCTACGACTTCTCTGAGATGCCTGAACTGTCTTACAGCGGTGAGATGATTTAACAGGAGGAGCTTATATGAAGTGTGACAAGTTCAAGCCATCAAAGACATGCGAGTACTGTACAGAGTACACTTGTATGATACTCGGTGGTGAGACCGACCCATTGGATATGTGCAGCTGTATGTGCTGCGCTAATCATGGAATACACGGTGATGATGAGGTCTGCCTTATCAACAACGAAAACGATGAAGTTAAGGAGAGTGATAAAATGACTAATAGTGTTTATGATGTAACAAACAAGATATTTGATGTACTTAACAATACAAAGGGCTTTGGGGTTGAGATGACAAAGCCTGCGGAAGGCAAGATTGCTGTGAATTATAACGGTGTAGACTTTACGCTTACACTGAAGGCAAGTGCAAAAGCTAATCCCAGTAATTACTTTCAAAATCACGATGACAGGCATACATAATCTTTACAAACTCAGCAAGTACTATAGAGGTAGCAATGGAAAATAAACAAGCCCTGGCCCAGGCAGCAATAGAAACAATTGCAATGGTCTGCGGTCAGGAACTACTAGAAGAGAAGTCATACAAGCATAATCGTACAGAGATTCCTGATGCAGTAGCTGTACGCTTAGAAATGACAGGAGATATAGTTGGGCATGTCACAATCAGGTTTACTGAAGAAAATGCAAAGAAAGCCGCTAGCGCTATGATGATGGGCATGCCAATCGATATGCTCGATGAGATGTCACTATCTGCTTTGGCAGAACTTGGTAATATGATTATGGGAGGCGCTACTGTGCATCTCGAAGAGCATGGGATACATACTGATATTACAACTCCAACTTTGCTTACTGGAGCAGTTAATGTAAAGGACACAATTTCAGTTCCTTTACAAAATGATAACCTTCGGGTGGTTCTCAATATACAAATGGCGAATAACTAACAGTGTATGCAAAAGTCATCAAATATACGGAGGTATGCTAACAATGATTATAGGAATTACTGAATCTGGGGATCCATCTATTGATTTCTCTTGGACAAGTAAGGTTGACAATTGCGATGGTGTAATTCTTATTACCAAAAATGTATCGGATAAGCTAATATCTCAGATTATGAAGTATATAGACAAAATTATTCTTCATGCAACCTGTACAGGAATGGGTGGCACAATTATCGAGCCTTATGTTCCAACATATGAACACCAATTAGCACAAGTATCTAAGCTTTTAGCAGCTGGGTTTCCAAAGGACCGAATTATTGTTCGCATTGATCCAATCATACCAACAACAGAAGGTTTACATACTGCGCAGAAAGTGATAGATGCAAGTCCAATAAAGCACTTTAGAATAAGCGCTTTGGATGCATATCCACATGTTCGATCAAGATTCAAAACACTTAACATTCCATTGCCTTATGGCGAGAATTTTCAGCCATCTGAAGAACAGTTCCATATGATGCGTATGTGGTTAGCTAGGCAGAATATGAATTATATCTTTGATGTCTGTGCAGAACCTCATTTAGCAGGTTTACCAAATGTCAGAGCAATAGGTTGCGTATCAGATGATGACATTATGAGATTGAATCTTCCTGTTAATAATATCAGTATTGGTGGATATCAGAGAAAGGATTGTTTATGCTTATCTTGCAAGCACGAATTGTTGTCAAATAAAAAACGTTGTCCACATAGCTGTGCATACTGTTATTGGAAAGGATAATTCTTATGTTTGATTTTACGGATATATTAAAGGCAATTGGCAAAATCTTTGCAGCAATTATACTAGTATCTATACTAGTAACATTAATACTTTCCGGTTATATTGTAATTGTTGGACATATAGAGAATCTCGACTTAGTTTGTGAGCAGACTTTAGAACTGCCAATTACTGGGGAAGAGGTATCCGTAGACTCTAGAAGTGGTCAGCAGACATCGTTTATAGTCTTATATAATGACACAGAGTATACTCTGCCACCAGTTATTACGCATTATGTCAGGACATATCATTCTGGTGACAAAATTCCTGTGAAGATTAAAGAATACAACTATGGAAGACTTGATATACATGTAGACACTCTTGCTATTGCACAGTCCAATTTATCCGAAAGCACACAGTGATGAATTATATATGAGGATATTTTTATGTATGATTTTACTAAATTCCTAAAGGCAATTGGTATAATGATTGCAGCAGTATCAATTATAATATTGTTCCTTATCGCACTTGATAAAATTACAATTTACGTAGAGGATGTAGGTGTAGTTTCTAAGGAGACAGTAAATCTTACAATCATAGATGAAGATTATATTAGAAGATATTTAGGTGGCGAGGAGACTATATTTGTCGTGGATTACGACGGTGTAAAGTATACATTGCCATCTGTATCTACAGACTGTGTGAGGACCTATCATGTGGATGACATGATACCTGTTAAAGTTGTGAAATACGACACAGGTTATACTAGGTTATCTGTGGATCTGACTGCTATTGGGGAGATTTAGTATGTTTTTCAAAGAAGTTGATTTAACAGATCGAAAAGCTATGGTATCCTTTCTGGCTAATCATTTTAGATATTACACTATCAATCCTTGGAACAGGCTAACAAGTTATGCCAACAATGTAAAGTTACAGAATCTTGAAATACCTAACCATTTGCGAGAGAAGGCATATGATTTTATTTCTTGTGATGATACTGGAGATTATTCTGATGCAGTTAATGAGCTTGTTTTGGAGTTCATGGATAAAACTGGATACACTGTTTGTTTCAATGGCAGAAGCAGTGGCTATCTAGTTTTATATGAAACTTCCGAGAATGATGTTCTCATGCACAGCATCGATCAGGCTATTTATTATGACGACTGGAGCACAGAAGATTTAGTAGAACGAACGAAGCTTGTCAGCAGCTTTGATAAACTTTGTGATGCAATACGAGATCTGTTTTTATTCTATATAGAACACTCAACAGTTAAGGATGTAACAATTCATGTGCCAAGACAAATAAGAATAGCAGAGGTTTCATCTAGTTATTGATGTATACTGATATGGAGGTATGTTATGCTAGTTTGGGACAAAGATACCGGAGTTACTGTGCAAGAGGATGTTCCATGGAGTGAATTCACTAGAACATCTAAAGAGGAAGCACAGGAATATCTTGAACAGGTTATCGGTGATGTTGCTTTGGAAAAGAGGAAGACAGCAAATGCTTTAGCAGCAGGGAATAAGCCTACTTACACAATGTTGCGGCTACAGGAAATTGAAGAGCTTTTGAATATATCATGTGCAGTCTTGAAGCACACGTCAGGGGCATTGTATTTACGCAATGACGAGTTTGATTTAACTGTCGCTTCAATAAAATCTTATGTTGTTCCATATAAGTTGATTGCAGAGACTGCCTGTATTAGCTATTTTGAGAATGATCCTGTTTCTGACACACTAATTGAAAACTCATTTAGCAGGTGTATAGGTAGTGATTTTATTTCGATATTAGATGATACAGTCGATAGACAGCACTTAAAGCTAACTATAGACCGCAAGACCATTTGTAGATGCTGTGGCAAACTATTTGATATCACATATGAGGAGGATTTGAATAGTTCAGAAGAGATCTTTTTGTGCTCATATTGCGATTATCATTCAAAGGGTTTGACATCATTTTTTGATGATGATGAGGGGTGATATTGAGTATGAAGTATAACTATATAAGAGATCAGTATACAATGAAATGTACTACCTACTAAAAAATAATCAATTGATATTCACATGGGGGTTCAATTAAATGTCTTTTTATAATTTACACACAAGTTTCTCTTTCCTTAAAGAAGAGCATATTCCAGCTGGAACTGAATTCTTAGCACATATAATAACTTTAGCCGCATTCCCTCGTGATATTAGTGCAGATAATATAGAAACATTCGAGGAAATTTATATAGCAAGAGTAGGATACACTTCAGACAATGAACCATATTTAGCAGTCAATATTGAGCAGGCTTCAACTCCAGTAAAACTATATGAGAAGATCCCCGGAATTATATATGGTCAGCAAGAACTTGACAATGGCGATTCAGTAACAATGATCCTCCAGGGTTATTCTTCTAAGATGTATAGCAGTTTACCACTTACTAAAAAGTATCAGATCAATTATAGTGATTCGAAATATGGTCAGACTATTGCTTCATTTGATGATAAGCAGTCTTACGATAGAATCTTAGCAGTACTCAAGACTGTAGAAAAGGATATAGTTACTCTTAATGATGCCGATTCATCAAAATATGAAGGGTATACTAGTCTACCAAGTCCTAATAAGAAGACTTGTGATTGCCAGCAGAAACTGCAGAACATTACAAAAGAGCTTGATGGTTACTATGAGGATGCTCACAATCCAGCTTACACTGAAAATACACGAGAGCGTTATGCACAGCAGTATCAGGCATTGGTGGAATACCATAGCAGAGAGGGCTATAGTATAAGGCGGAATAGCGAAAATAAGCATGTAGTATCTCTTAAGGAGATAGCTCCTGTGTCAGAAGAAACAAGTTATTTTGATAAATAACATAATTAATTGTGCTCCGTGGCAATAGTCACGTAGTCATAATATTTATGGACAGAGCTATAGCAGCAGTTAAGGCTGGACGTAAGGTAAGCAATCATTTGGCAGTGTTTAGTACTGATACCTCTCAGCAATTGTGTAAGGAGTGAAGATATGTCAGACTTAATGGAGGACTTCTTTGATACAGAGTTTTATGATTCTGCTATTGAAAAGAGTTTGGACAAACAGATTTCCACAGCCCAGATTAGGAAAGTCTGTACTGTAGCATTTCGTCTAAAACTGTTGCAGGATTTAGAAGAGGGAAAGTATAAGATTGCACCACCGCATGTTTCTTATATACCTAAAGACGATGGTACACTGCGTGAAATTTATGTCAACAGTGCAAAAGATCGCATGATACTGACTCTGATTAATGCCATTTGGTATAAACGGCATGCTGATATGATTTCCCCTGCATGTAAAGCATATATCTCAGGCTCTAGCTGTGCTAAAGTCGTAAGAGAGGTTGCTACTAGACATATTTCTGGATACAAGTTGGATCTTTCTAAGTATTTTGACAGCGTATCGCATGAGATTATCAACAAGTATTTAGCAGAATTGGATACAGGCACTCCGCTTGATAAAGCAGTGTATGCTTATTACAATGATGATACTGTTATTGTAAAAGGAGAGCGCATTTCCAGATTCAAATCTCTGGCACAGGGGTGCGCAGTTTCCGCATTTCTAAGTAATTGCGTATTGAAAGACATTGATGACAAAATGCTCGAACTCTGTGAGTATTATTGCAGATATTCTGATGATATGCTGCTATTAGGTAAAGGCGCAGACAAAGCGCTGACTGTTTTGCAGAGTATGCTGTGTGATAAAGGATTGTCGCTTAATCCAAATAAGATAGAGCAGGTCTCTGCAGATAAAGAGTTCAAGTTCCTGGGCTTTGGCATACATGGTGGAGTTATAGACATTTCTCAGAAAGACTACTGTGCAAAGAAAGCAGAGATAAAACATGTCACTCGTGTGGTTATGCATAAGAGAATACCTGCAGAGGATAAACTCAGAACTGCAGTTAAGGAAGTTATGTCAGTGTTCATTAATTGGGCAGAACCAACGCATGGTTGGCTGTATGTCAAGGCTCAAGGAATAAATTCAACAGCCCGTTTAGTAGAACTTGATAAGTATTGCAAGGAGCACATCCGTGCTGCTGTAACAGGCGGTTGGAATTTCACCACCAATACGAATAAGGTTTCTGAAGAGAAGTTGCGTGAGGCAGGTTATGTCTCATTACTTCATATTTTCAAGATTGCAACAATGGATCGTTCATTATTTTTACAGGAGTGTTTGCAATGGAAACAGCATATGAGGTGATTCTCAATAATAATGAAAGAGTCATGCGGGATATGTATGGCAACCTTAATACGCACAGCCTAATGTACAAAGATGAGTGCATATTTGATGGTGAGCTCCATTCTAATTCTGCTGTTGACTTTTCTAATTGCACTTCATTGTTCCCAAATATGCATAAGTATTCACAGGAACAGTGGAGGTCTATGATCGAACAGATGTACAGGGAGTATGCAGATTGTACACCGAGATTTAGTAGACATCTTAACTTTGTTACAGGCGATAAGTTTGATAATGCTGGTCATCTCGATTTTCATCATAGACGCATGATACTCGATATGTTTATTGTATTTGGGTATCATGAAAAGCTATTTTCTTGGAACAATCCTACACACTTTATGCTGCGTGTGTGTGATAACTGCGTAGTGTATCGTGATTGGATGGTTTAATAAACTAGGCGTGTGCAGCCGTTTAGTAGTATGTCATAATAATCTTTAGAAGGAGGCTGTCCCACCCTCCTTCCAACAGTAGGATCCTTCAGATCCTTCAACGCTCTATAGTAATGCACAGATATGACCAGCTACTGTCTATTGTGAAAGGAGTACTTTATGTACAATTACAGCAATTTGGTACACACTGTTGTAGCTAGTGGTGAAAGATATGCCGCTAGAGTACACAAACAGACTATGCCATTTATGGTTCTGAGGCGTTTGGCAGCGGAGGATAATATGAACTCCACATTTAAGAGTGCAAATATCTCTGCAGCTAGAGCTGTGGAGTACACTTTACGTGGTTTACGTGATACACTGACCGCTCGTAAGGAAGATAAGCCTAAGCTTATGCGCATTTGGGACAGTGGATTCTTGGCTTTGACAGAGATCCTGCGCATTTATGGTGTGAAGATTGTAGAAGGTAGTCATTGTGCGGCAACGCTGTATAAGACGCTTAAGTCCATTGGTTATGACGTCTTAACAGAGAGCTTTTACAGGGCGAATAACTCAAAGCACATGACAGTTAGGATGTTTAGTCATGCTCTTGCATACCCTGCAATGTATACATCTGCAAATATTTGTCAGCGTACAATAGCTCGTATGCAGCGGCTGCATACCAGATATGGTATCCATATTGAGATGAGTGATTTTTCTGACGAGCAGCGTATTGATGTTGTTAATCTGACAAAGACGATTATTGACTGTGCAGAGGTATCCGGCTACTACTACACGTTTAGATACTTTGCTGCTTTTGCTCCGAGATTTAAGCTCTCTGACCAGTTAGTGAAGAGCATCACGGACTGCCTTGACCACGAGAATTACAATAAGAATGTACTCTTACAGGTTTATTGGGAGCTCAGGAAGTTAAACGCACAGGGTGAGTTGCCTGAACAGCAGGGTATCATCTACTTATTTGACTTGTATGGTGGACCTTATTTCAACGCCGGGTACACTAATGTCTTCGGACGTTAAGTCAGTATAAAGTGTACATTTAGCAGGTTGTAGATCAGGATAACAGAATGAATCTGACTGATTCATTAAGTAGTTACAGTAATGTGCCATGATGATAAGCAACCTGCACAGCGCATGCAGCTGTGATATTGTAGGCTGATAGTATCTTTGGAGCTGCTGCATGCACTGTGCAGCTCCAACAGAATGAATCTGACTGATTCATTAAGTGGTTATAGTAATGCATCATTTCAGAAGGCAGTATCAAATTATTTTATATTTGTGTGATAACAGATACAGTTACTTAGGCTTCATGGCAGTAGTCATGAAGTTTTTATATGGACAGGGTCGTGGCAATAGCGACGGCTTTAGTAGGGAATGTCATAAGAGGTGGCACAACGCTGGATGGTGGGTTTGAGGCGTAACGAGATGACAATTTGCGCATGAGCAGAAAGTCATAACCAAATAGTATCTTGACACTAGGATTTAAGTGTGTTATACTATTAGCAAAATAATGTTTCTTAGCTGAGATTGGAGAATAAAGCATGCTTCACGTTTATTTCAATCCTAGGGACGATTATGACAGTGTCTTAACCGAGGATAACTATCGTATTCAGCCAACCTTTTGGTTTGATTATCAAGGAGGTGCTGATTATATTACTGGAGATGTTGAACGAGCAATTATTGCAGATATCGATAAAGGTGAAGTTATCAATAGAAACATGATTGATTTCCCAGTTTTTGGGTGTATGTCTCCAGATAAGCTATCGGGTACTTCCAAAACACTTATTCTTGCCAACAATGAACCAGGCATATACGTAAATGGGGACTTTGTTGGTAATAATGGTTATAGGTGGATTCTATCTTTAGCAGAAGACAAGGATATCTATCTACATGCTACGTGTCTGATGCATTTCCAATGCGATTTTAAAGCTCATATTATTAATGATGATTCTTATATTTCCTCTTGGAAGGAGTTTTTAGATAAGGGGGTAGATTTCTTATATGAAAGGAATTCGTAAGTTTCAATTATCCTCAAAGAATATCTTGTTTGATATTGAGCTGCATAGAAATGTTACAGTAATTCGCGGTGACGGCGCAACATATAAGACAATGTTCTGTAATATGCTTAGAGCAGCCCATGTCAAGGGAAGCGGTGTTCATCTTCGCAGTTATCAAGCTGAAGTCCTCTGTTTAACAGATCAGGAGTTTAATGCAGATAATTTAGTACAGTACAAAAATAAAGACGTCATTCTTGTATTTGACGAATCTTCTTCTTGTATACGTACAACAGCATTTAGAGAAGCAATTGAATCCACAGGTTGCTACTTTATTCTAATCACTAGAAATAGATGTGACTGCTTTGGTATGAGCATGAAAGAGCTGTATGAGTTCACATATTCTGACTCAGTCGACTTAAGCAAGCGTGTGATTAGCATGAACCCACTTTACAAGAGTGATTGTTATGGAATATTAAGCAATCAGTCACAGGTGATTACTGAAGATTCTAATGCAGGCAAGCAGTTCTTTAACAGGGCATATGGGCATGAACACGTTTACACCTCTCATGGCAAAAGTAATATTCCTGCAGCAATAAAAGAGTATTCAGATAGTATTGTAGTTGTGGATGGAGCAGCATTCGGTTTTGAAGTAGAAGATGTTCTCCCTCTGCTGTCAGCATACAATTGCTATTTAGTAGCAAAAGAGTCTTTTGAATATGTATTGTTGAAGTCTGGAATTTTGAAGAATCTTGTGACCATTAATATCGATGAGCCGGAGGTTGATTCAAAGAAATATTTAACATGGGAACGTTTTTACACAGATTATATTCAAGAGATTACATCAGGAACTGTTTTTGAATATAATAAAGTACATTTAAATGAAGCCTACTACATTTCGCAAGACAACAAACAGAAAATTTTGGATGTTTACAAATTACCATATGCTTTATTTTCAGAAACCACTTCATATTTTGAATAACACATGTTATGACTGTACGCTGTACAGTCATATTTCTTTAGTAGGAGGTAAATATATGTCTACTTATGAGATCATCAGCTTTAACGGCAAAGTTATTTCTACAGGCATATGTAAAGACATCAGGCACTATTATGATCCATTTACACATGTAGAAATGGTTGACTTTACAGATTCAGTAACGAATACAGTTATCACGATTTGTAAAGATTTTGTTACTATCACACCTTTAGCAGCTTAAGGAGACGAATAAACATTATGCGTATATGTAAAAAGGGAATTAATGACCTTAAAACTTGGTGCTCACAGAATGAAAACTTTGGTCAACAGCTAATGACCGAGTGGACAGAGGATATTCCAATGGACAACATAGCCAGAGGAAGTGGTAAAAAGGTCAAATGGAGATGTTCAAAAGGACACGAGTGGTATGCAAGCATAAATGCAAGGACAGGGCAAAAGCAAAGTTGCCCTTATTGCTTTAGAGAAAACGCAAGTACATTGTTTACAAAAGCAAGTCTTTCAGAAGAAAACAGTCTAAAAACCTGGTGTTCACAGAATGGTGAACTTGGTCAGCAACTTATGAGTGAATGGACAGGAGAATTAGATGACGGAACCAAAACCTATTTGGATGACGTAACAAGAGCAAGTGGTAAGAGGGTTAAGTGGAGATGCTGCAAGGGACACGAGTGGTATGCTACAATAAATAGTAGAACGAGACAAAAGTGTGGTTGTCCTTATTGTTCTGGACGGAGGGTTTCAGAAGAAAACAGTTTAAAAACTTGGTGTATGCAAAATGGTGATTTTGGTCAGCAGCTTATGAGTGAATGGACAGGTGAGCTTGAAGATGGAGCTGAAACAAGTTTAGATGAGGTAGCAAAGGCAAGTCGTAAGAGGGTCAGGTGGAGATGTGACAAAGGGCATGAATGGTATACAGCAATCTGGCAAAGAACAAGCCAGAAGACAGAGTGCCCTTATTGTTACAGAAAAAATTGAAGCAAATAAAGAATCAACACTCCTCACGTCAACTAATTACTTTTAATCATAAGGAGGTTTTATGCTTTACGTATATGAGTACCCAGATTCTATAGTTCTAGCAAGAGAGATATGCAAGCATTGCACAGATTACATCGCATGTCCACCACGATTTTTTAATGATATGATTAGTCATATAGATTTTACTGATGAAACTATTCATGATATAATTTCACAAGTGGATCCTTCACTTATAAATCGTATTTATGCTGCAATTAATCATCAAGCGCTAGAAGATGTGTGCACAATACTATCAGATAGCTGTAAAACTGCAATTATAGCACATCTCTATCAGGATTGTTGCATATCGTTGGACTACGCATCATCTCCCTTAGTAGAAGAACTGATTCATAGTTGGGCTAAGCTTCGAGATGTGAGTATAGCGACAAGCAGACCACTTACGAATGTATATTACAGTGCTCCAACATATTTTGTTCCAAGAGGAACATGCTATTCAATTGAGGAGATTAATAGATATATTGACGCTGATTTGAAAGCAGAGCACAAGTCTTTACGGTGTCAGATGTCTACAGACGGTTTTTATTTAGATTTTGATCTTGCTGGACCTATACAGATAGTGCATGATAAATATAGTTGTGCATCTAGACTTTATGAATTGGCACGAACACATACTAATAATATAATGGAAGGCACTGACCTATTATTGGGGGCTTATACACCAGGACAGTTTACAATGTTTCCACGAACTGCTAAGCACGTTTGGGTGGTTGATCCTTATGAAGAGCTTATTGATAGCTCGGTAGTTGCGCAGGAAGTAATATCAGCTTCAATGAAGGGGCATTATTTTATCGTACCAACATTAAAACCCATGCGCAGTTATTTTCAGGATGCTATTTATACAGATAGAGACCTAACTTTTGCAGAGCATACTTTTAAGATACAGAAGCCCACGCCTACTACATCAACTAATTACTTTTGATCATAAGGAGATTTTATGTCAAAACATCTTTTAGCAGCTGAAAAAAGTCTGAAGAAACATGCTGTTACAACTAAACCTGCAGATGCTATGGCTAATCTGCACTTTGTGCTGATTCATGGATATGAGAGTCGCTGTAAGTAACATGAACAAACACATTCGAAATGTTTATAAATCCATATTCAACGAAAATTTCAACCCCGCTTTACCAGACAATCGTTTGAAAATGCAAAGTATGGTATATCTTCTTCAGGAGAGTGGAACATCATTAGGCGATTATGGTTTTCTATGGTACAAATGCGGCTTATATTGTCAGGCATTAACTAACGATATGCTTGAAGAAAACACAAAATAAAACAATAATTGTACGGAAAGGAAACAAAAAAATGTCCAAAAGGTTTGAAACAGGTTCAGAGGAATCTATTAATCTGATTATGGAATCTCTAAAGTTTGTGGGGATTGATTGTCGCAGAACGAAGCCCGGTGAAGAGGGTGGTATCTTTTACAAAGATGAAAACGGAAATATAAAGAAATTCACCGAAAATATTTTCGTTAAACATTCTATGGCTTATGACCCTTTGCTGCTGAAAGGAGAAAACAACTCATGAAAGCAATAAATATCCTATGGGGATACAGACGGCGATACCGACACACTCGATTCTTTACCAACAGAAATCGAAATCCCTGACAACATCTCTGAAGACGAAATATCCGATTATATATCAGATATAACAGGATATTGTCACACGGGGTATGCTTTGACTAACAACAAGGAGTAAATAACATGGCATTAAACGAAATATTACAGAACATAACAATCCTCACAAACAACAGTGCAAGCCCCACCGGTTTTGCATGGGAATGCATCGTCTTATGCGGAATAGCATGCTGTATTATGATTGCATGGCTCATATGCGAGATCGTAAATTTTGGACATACTTCAGTCAAGATTTTTGCAGGCTTTATGGCAACGCTTTTTGCTGCTAGTATAATAGGCGGCATTTTATTGATTTGCAACGAAGACATGCAGCTTGCTGGCACAGCAGTAAACCTATACGTCAGATTCAACGACGTCACAATCGAAGATATGTCACAGTATTTCAAAATAAGTAATATGACAGCGGCAAATGAAGGAATATACGCTGATATAACGCCTATTGCTGAATATAGCATGGAAATTAAGCATGCATTGAACAACATGGGTGTAATCTAAAGATACACAAATCTCTGATAGACACAGTCTATGGTCTGTCTTCCACGGAACTTAATGCAATCTCAACCAGAAATAACAATCAGTTTTACAAGCATAGACAAAGTAAAACACATCATAAGCGAAGACATTATAGAAACTTCTATAAATATGCTGGTGTGTCATCACACCACGACAAACAGGATTACGAAGATTGTAATAAATATATCGTTCATTTTCGGCGACAAAATCGCAAACCTGATAACAATTTCGGCTATCAGGATGAGCATTTTGTTGAAACAGAAAACAACTGGAAAGAAACATGAGTCAGAAAATAATATCTGTGGCACAAGCCACGCCACATCAACATTTCTGAAGAAAGGAAAGAACAAAATGCTTAACATTGCCAAATCTGCAAAAATCATTCAGAAAGAACTTGATAAGCAAACGCTTGAAAACGCAACGTCTGGCTGGATGGAAGAAAACATCACGCAGACTATATACAGTGGCGGCTGTGAAATCAAAATGCCAAAAACAGATGTCAACGATTTCGATGCCTGTATTACATACATTTATGAAACGCTCAAACTTGCAAGAGAAAGAAATAAGCGTTTTGCATCGACAAGCATGACATTGACAAGGAAAACATTGCACAAACTATAACCGCTGTCATATCCGAATTTCAGCGCACGCAGGTAAATCCTGAAATCGATGCGTACCGCTATTCCAGACTGGCTGCTGCAGCCGGCATTCGGGAAAACTATATCCCAAATAAAGCAACCATCACAGCCAGACTATTGAACCAGCTCAGCAAGGTTCGTAGTGAGATAAGTGATAAGGACGATATTGTTATTGTCATGAGCCGTCATGCTTACGACAAGCTTATATATTCAGATAAAGTTTCGCAAAATATCGAAACATCTCAGTTCAGACAGGGCGAACTCGATTTGTATGTAAAGTCCATTGATAATGTTTATATCATTCCTGTGCCGTCTACAAGAATGAAAACCGCATACACATTCAATGATAACGAGGGATTTGCTGCAATCGAAAATGCCAAAGAAATCAACTGGATCATCTGTCCCAGAACAACCCCTATTGCAATATCCAAGACGGACAATATTGTAATCACAACACCCGAAACAAATCAGTTTGACCCTGATTTATGGGACGTTGATTACAGCAAATATTATGACCTGTTCATACCCGACAACAAGAAAGCTACTATTGCTGTTTCCATTAGAGAATAACACTTGAAAGAGGTGACAAAACCAACATGATGAATTTCATCATGCCAGACCCTAAAACGTAACCAAAAATAGTATTAAATGCCCCTTGATTCGGGAAATTGCTATCGATATGTGTAAATCAATGCTGGGCAATGATAATTTCGATACGCAGACATCTTACTGATGTCATGAAGAAAGGAGAATTGACATGACCAAAAACGAAATTAAGGCAGATTTATGCCTGGGAGCTACTGTTTATTAAAAGGAGTTTTTATGTCAAAACATATATGGGGTTACTGGGACTGCCAGTGTGGGCATACGCATATTCGAGGAGACGTCACAGAATGCCCAGGATGCGGTTCTCCGCGTTTAGCAGATACAAAATTTTATGTGGATACATCGGTCAAAGAGTATGTAGAGGATTCCCAGAAAAATTCAAACCCAAACTGGATTTGCAATTACTGTAATACTCAGAATGCTTCTGCAGACCAAGTATGCAAACAGTGTGGAGCATCACGAGAAAAAGATTCTCAGACTTATTTTAATCATGGTGATAACTCATCAAACAAAAGAATGGTGCAATCTTCAGTTATAGCGCAGTGCAATATGACTAACAACGAACAGCCAGCATCTGATAAAGATACAATTTCAAGCAGAATCAGAGCTATTCCTCGACAGGCAAAGTTAGCAATCATATGGACAACCTTAGCAGTGACGCTAATAGCTTTGTTAGCTTGGCTGTTTATACCAGTCAAGCATCAAATGACAGTTGAAGGCTTTAGCTGGCAACGAAGCATAGCAGTTGAAGAATTAAGAACATTTGATGAGTCTGGGTGGTCTCTTCCAACAAATGCTCGTTTGGATTATACTCGTCAGGAGTTTCATCATAATGAAGAAGTCCTAGATCATTATGCTACTGAAACTCGGCAGGTTGAGCGTAAGCGCATAACGGGATATGATGAAAGAATTGTAGGATATAGAGATCTGGGAAATGGCCAGTTTGAAGAAGAAACAGTAAGAGAACCAATCTATGAAACATACTATGAAACAGAGACATATCAGGATCCAGTATACAGAATGGAACCAGTCTATATGACGAAGTACTATTACGAGATAGACAGATGGACAAAGACACGCTCAGTAGACACAAGCGATTCAGGTAAAAGCCCGTACTGGGGCAAGATAGCTTTAGTAGACAAAGAGCGACGTGGAACATCATCTGAAAGTTATTTCATAAATGGACATATTGAAGATGAATATAAACAATTTTCAATCAATTATGAAGACTGGTCAAGATTATTTGAAGGGGATATAATTTCGTTTACAACATTTAGATTTGGCAATGAGATTTTGAGCATGACAGCTTAACAGGAGGAAGTATTATGCTTTACATATGGGAAGATAATATAAATTTACGTGAAGTCGCAATTGAAAGTAATATGGAATATATAGCCTGTCCGCCAACCTGGTTTAACTCAGAGGCATTTCTGCAGATGAACTTAAACAAATTTAAGGAGATTATTCAAAGAGTTGATAATAAGTCTTTAGCAGAGGTTAAAGATCCTATAGCAGACCTTTCAGACAGTTGTAAAACTGTTATTGTTGTATATCATTATTATTCTGGTTATATTGTATCCCTAGATTTTATGGAATCTTCAGTTGGAGGTGCAATGATTGCAGAACTGTCCAGTATTAGAGATGTAAGAGTAGCTACAAGTCATGCAATAGCAGGCTTGCCTTCTAACACACTTGCATACATAATGAATGACGCAGCTGATCTTCATAAGGATATTAATCAGTGCATTGCAGAGGCATTTAAGCCTAAAGACAGGTCACTACATTGTAAATCATCTGCTGGAAGTTACAGAACAGAGCTTGAGTTTGCAAAGAATATTCAGGTGGTCAGAGGTGACTCCAGAGAGATGAAGATGCTCTACGATTTTGTCAAGCATGAAGGAGATATACCTTTAGCAGGAACAAATCTTATGCTAAGTAATTATGAATCTTATAAGTTTCGTAATGACCACTATCGGTGCAATAATGTGTACATAACTAATCCATATGATACAGAGTTGGCAGATCCTGCTGTAGCAATGGAGATTATGACAGTGGCTATAACCGGAGGCTATTTCTTAATCTCAACACTGAAACCGATGCATAACTATTTTGCTGAAATGATTGATACACAGGGCAGGCTACGTTTAGTAGGAGACACATTTAAGCTTACAACACATAATGAAGCAAGTGAAACTAATCTGTTCGGGGAGTGAGATATTGAAGCATAACTTAGAAGCAATTGGAATAATTATCGTCTTTTCGGTTTCACTTTTTATTGTTTTATGTATAATTGGATAAGGAGATATCTATGACGCATTGTTTAAAAACTAAACCGAGATATTTTAACGCAATCCTATCTGGTTTAAAGACCTTTGAGCTAAGAAAGAGTGATCGAAATTATCACATTGACGATGAGCTTATCTTAGCAGAGTATGACACCACATTTACGGGTCGAAAAGTATCTGCAAGAATTTCATATATCTTAAATGTGGGTGATATTTGTCAGGAAGCTGCTAACTTTGTGATATTAGGTTTAAGCATGCATGATATATCAGAATTTCAAAATATCTTTGACTATGTTAAGAGCGCTGACTGGAATAACCGTGTTTGCTTTGAGCAGTTACGCGCACTTTGGACAGCCTATTGTATACACAATCATTATGAGTGCGACACATATGCATATGATACAAAGCTGCGAGAATTGTACGAGGAGTATGCACAGCATGATGTTTCCTTAACAGTTGAGCAGTTTGATGAATATATGTGTGAACATCTTGTTTAATTAGGAGGTACTTAATGTATTTTTCAATGTACGCTACAATCAAATTTAACAGGCCTATAAATAAAGATACTGATTATGTTTCGCCTGGCTCTTATGAAATAGTTTCTGGAGATGAGACATACAGATTTGATTTCGAAACTTATTATGGCGATGTCGATGCTGAAGATAATACAATTCTTCATATAGAGTGCATGCATCCCGATGGCTACTGTTTTGAGGATATCGCAAGACTCACAAGGGATACTTTAGCAGAGATTAAGCAGTTTAGTGAATTTTTCATTTATATTACTGCATCTGATCTTACACCTATAGCACTAATGGACTGCGACTTTGTTCTTCATGACTTTAACAACGAAGTTATATCATTATCTGAAAATGTCTGCAGTAAAACTAAATTTTCTTTTTCAGGAGATTAATGTGTATAAGATAGTTTATGTACAAAATAATGAATTGCAGGAGTCTACATATTCATTATCATTTTATGAAGCGTTAAAGTCAGCAGCAATTTATATACAATTTGCTGACATGCGTGATAACAAATCCCACAAGCTCTTTATTCTAAAAGAAAATAGTAAAACTGGGTATCTTGAAGAATTTTATAGTGAGATAGGCACAAGTATATCTAAGGATGAGCTAGAGACGACTCTGGGTCCACTTATTTATGTTAATGCTTCTACAGAAGATAATATAAACGTGTGGCATGGAATGTACACAAATCAGAACACAGCTATTAAAGCTCTACCTAAGATAGCATTACACTTAAAGCAGCACAAGTCATTGTTATTTGAACTAACAACCTTTAGCAGTAAGGAAAAGTTAGGCATGTTTGATCAATATGGCAAGGAAGTGGCTTATGGTTGATATTTGTTCTGTAAAGACATTTAACTATGAGAAGAACTATGATTTAGTTTATATTATAGTGAGAAGTCTTACTGCACTAAGAAATAGTGGAGATCCAATTCTCTCTCGAGGAGTCCAATGCAAACTGCTAAGTCCGGGGGACATTCTCTTTAAGAAGTACTTAAGTCTGAAGAGAAATGGCAACTGGAATATTGTAACCTTTGAGAATATCTATCGTCCAGAATTTGAATCTCAAATATCAGAAAGTCAGGAAGCCCAGCTTATGCTCCAGTCATTAGCTTTAGCAAATAAACAAATTGCACTTGTTTGCTATTGTGATTCTCCATTTCTGTGTCATCGCAGAGTTATTGGAGAAATGCTTGAAAATCTCGGGGCAGAGGTTCGATATTATTGATAAAGAGGTAATTTTATGTTTACAAATCGAACAGAAACAGGCAGAAATAATATCGTAGGAGTGGCTGTGCGCGAGTATCGTAAGCAGTTGCGAATCAGCCAGCGCGAACTTGCGGATAGACTGCAGATTATAGGCTTGGATATAGACAAGAATGCTGTACAACGTATTGAATCCGGGCAGCGTTTTATAACAGACATTGAGCTAATATATCTAGCACAAGTGTTCAATATTACAGTTGAAGAACTTTATGAGGGTAATCAGGCACAAATTTAACGTATGAATATGCAAACATTTGTTTTGAAATGAGGTGATACATCTGAGTGAAATACTATATAGAACTGAGTCAGCTTATGGCTCAAAACATAGAGAAATTATTGATGTTATGCAATATGAGATATTTGAGCTAAATAATTCAGATATTCTTGATTATCTAATTATTCACCATACTGATGCTTTTGATGTTCATCAGATTAGCAGAATTTATGGTGTCTTTGCTGGCTTAATTAACACAGATAGTGCACAGTATGACTTTTGTAGAGAATTGGTAGAAGCTCTTAACAGTTATTACAATGTGCATCTAAAATACTGTTTATGGCTTGCAAGTAAGTCAACAGTACTAGACTTATATAATGCTTCTGAACAGGATATACAGAAATATGAAACATCACCTATTATACTGAGTGATTTGGGTATGGACGGTATGCTTTTTGCCTATGAATCTATGCCAAGACCTCTAAATTGAATGATTATAGTGTATGATATGTTCATATAAGTGTAAAGTCCTTTTACCATATCTCCAACACAGCTGAAATATTATATAAGTATACATGTAGCTCACAGGGGATATACAGATTACCTTTAGCAGGAGGTTAGATTATGATTCATCGTGACATACGCTATCGTAGGTTCCAGAGACGAAACGCAATTCAGCACAAGGTGAAAATTGCTGCCAGCTCATTTAGTTTTTCGCCAGAGTATCTTGCAAATCCCAGGCATGTAGGACAGTGGGCTAAAGGTAAGGTGCATTGCTCTTGTCCTTTATGTGCCTGCAAGTCAACAGAGTATTTTGGAGTTCATGATAAGTCTATGCATAATTACAGTGCAAGTGACAGACGCAAGTTCATGAGCATGCAGGAACAGATTACAGAGTATTATACAGCAGCGTAAAGCACCATCTTTTTTCAGTTTAGGAGACTATGTGATATGCGAATAACAACATTTCGTTCAGGCAAAACAGCAGAGCAGGCAAGAGAACATCTTTTCAAGTATCTAAAGCAGGTATCTTTAGTAGCACCTAAGACAACTGTCATGCCGGATATTCTCGCTCCTGTGAAGGGGAAAGAAACAATAATATCTTTAGTAGCTGATGGTGCAGCAGAAACTGTTGTGAAAGCACGCAGAGAGAATCCAAATGCTAAAATCGCAGTATTAAACTTTTCCAGTTTTAAACATCCGGGTGGCGGGTTTATGACAGATATGCTTGCACAGGAAGAGAGCTTGTGTTATTGCTCAAATCTGTATTGGGAATTAAATAAGCATAGAAATGATTTTTATGCGGTTAACAGTAGCATGCTTAATTCAGGATTATACGCAGACAGGGCTATGCTTTCAGAAAATATTAGTTTTGTTGCATCAGCACCTGAAAACTATTTGCCCAACAAAGAAATTTGTACAGCAGATGTCATAACATGCGCTGCTCCAAATCTTAATTATATGATGCGAGGAGGACGCCATTGGGATAAGGAAGTTCTGCAGGCAGTACGGGATCGTATTCATTATGTGAACTCTATCTTAGTAGGACGAAATTATGATATAGTGATTTATGGTGCCTATGGGTGCGGGGTGTTTAGAAATGATCCCGACTTTGTAGCTAGATGCTTCAAATGGGACCTTCAGCAAAATTATCCCAACTCCTTTAGCAGAGTAATATTTGCTATTCCAGATAAGTCAAGCAAGAATTATCTTGCATTCAAGGGGGTGCTCTTTGAATGAAAGTAAAAGATATGTTTATTGAATTTATAAATAAGACTGAGAGTATCATATCCACAATGGATGAAGACATGAGGATTCAGTGGCTATCTACAAAAGTATCATGCTCAGTGGGAATTATATTGCTGTGTGTGGGTACGATACTCAGTTTAGCTGTTGGAGTTACAGCCTGTGCAGCTACGATTCTTTTCTTCAGTATAATGTATTTCTCTATGTCAATTATTATTGGTACTGTGACCATTTTATGTATGCCAAAAGAGTCTACTGATAGACTTTGACCAAATTTTAATCAAAAGGTGAAATTCCAGCCTGACTGCACAGATTTTGGTAGTTGTTTTAGTGGATGTTCTATGTATAATCAGTCTACTATTATACCAAATGGCACTATTAATTGTTCAGAAATGTTCTATGATTGTAGTAGTTATGATCAAGAAACTATTGTACCTACTAGTGTTAAGAGGACGGATTCTATGTTTAGTTCATGTGAGAATTTTCGTCACAGAGTTCATATCAGTGCAAATCAGCTTTCAGAGGACACATTTGATGATTGCAAATATATGAATTCTGATAGTACTACATGTGTATATTTGTAATTAATTACATTTAACAAGGAAAGGAGTGATCAATATGTCCAGCAATCAGAAGATGGCACTGATAATCGCTATCGGCGCTGTTTCTGCAATCGTAGTGGGCGCAATGTGCTATACCGTACCTAAGCTGTTAGCTCTATTCTCAAGAGCTAATCAACAAACAGCCCTGCAGAAAGGGGTGACAACCATGGACAGAGAAGGCGGTCTGTAATTACCTTGTCCTCTGATTATATCAGAGGACGCATCATGGGGGCGTAAAGGTTTCGACAGGGTTTTGAAGGTATAGTAAGCGTGTACGGATTGAGTCGTTCCGTTCAAAAGACTCATATCGAATAACATTCGATAGACCTGTAGCTCTCGCAGCTTAATGCGATAGGCGTTCACTAGAGCGCTGAAAAGGCACGGAGAGATTGAACTGACGACCTCTGCACTCCGTTGTTTCAAATGAAATGCCGTCATGTTTGATTGAGATGAAGGGTAGCAGTTAAACATTATTTGCCTTATAAGTGACCTGTATGGAGGGTGGTGCCACCAAGCAGGAACTGACAATAGTAAAAACACCTACACACGTAGAAAACTATATTGGAAAGATTTTGGACAGGGGTTCGATTCCCCTCGCCTCCACCAATATATGTAGACAATCTATTAGCAGTCACACTTGGAGGTGAGTATCTTTGTTACTTGGAGTTCATTTCAAAAACAGCAATATTGGTTTACATGAGCTTACAGAGAACACAATTCTCTTATGCGATACTACTGTAGTTAAAGGCAGAATAACTAACAATTTAGCAGTTACATTTGTTGATAAGACAGCAGAGCATGTAAACCTTAATGAAGGCTACGAATGGATTGATAATAACGATGTGAGTTTTAAAAAGATTATGAATTTCCTGCCCACATCAAAATATCAGTTCAATGCACGCAATATTCATATAAACCTTACAGTTTCGATTGAGCCTGCTATTGTGTATAGTGTAAAGAGTCTATATGACATTTGGTTTGTAAGACTGAGCAGTGATGACAAGCTTTTATTCTATCCTTTAACAGAATTTGAAAACTATGAGAAGTATAATGACTTAGATGCACTCTATAAAGCAGTAATAGTCGGAAGATTCTCTATAAAGGGAGATGCGGAGACTATTCCTTCTGAATAGAGTGGGTGGATACGTTGTTAGAGTTTAGCTATTATGACAGAATAATTCGTTAAACTGTTGCATACAACTGCTTGCTAAGCTCTGATACTCACATAGGCGATATCCTTATCGACCTAAATTCCTAGATGATTGAAACAAGGGGGTACTACGATGATTAACGATGACAAGCTGAAATCCAAGAAGCACAGACTGGTACAAACGAGACTAGATGTATTTATTCTCGTGATATGCTTAGCATTAGGTGCCATAAGCATATTCTGCTTACCCCTACTGATAGGCATTATTACCCTAGCTGCTGTCACAGTGGGCTATATCATCTATTCGATAATATACTTCCACGCCTGTGACCCAGATATCCCAGCTGAACTCTTTGCTGACTGTCTATACTTTAGAATGATGACAGTGGCCGTCATAGGGGTACTGTGCATCACCTATATTGTAGTTTTCAGTGCCGAATATGACACTATCACCAAGGCAACAACTCCCGTAGAGGCTACAGTGATATCTGTTCAGGACCCAGACGCAAGAACACAGCTTACACTGGAATATCTTGATAGCCAGGGTACTGTTCAAATGGCTAGTTTGCGTGTCCGAGGTCGTGATGCAGATTACTCAATCGGTGATACAGTGCAGATTAAATACTCCCAGACAAATCCTAAGCTTATCTGCTCGGGTGATATCACCCCAGACAGTCCACTATTTACGCTATACACATCAAAGGTCAATCCATATATTGTGAATAGGAGCTGATATTTCATGTACAGAACCAGTGTTTATAGAAGACAGGCTAGAGCCAAGGCAATAAGACGTAAAAAGTTTTATGCCCATGCTACAGGGTGGATATACACCCAGACAGGGCATTATCAAAGGGCAAGATACACTGTTCCTGCCCTATGTGTGCAGCTAAGTCATCTAGAGATGGCGGTGTTACGAGCAATTCTTATGTAATCAAGTCCAAGCAGGGCAAGCTTGCTATCATATTTGCTAGGGAGCAGTTAGCGGACATTGCCTAATCCAACACCTGGGTACCACAAGTACCCAGTCATGGGGGCATAAAGGTTTCGACAGAGACCAGACGCTCAGATAAGCGCGTATAGGCTGGGAGGTGAACCTGTATAAAAGCCAACTATTATCGAATAACATTCGATGCTACTGAAGCTGTAGCTGCTTAATCGTTACTAGGCAGTCACTAGACTGCTGAAAAGTGTGCAGTGATTTGAACTGGCGACCTCTGTGCATCTAAAAGAAATGCCGCTAGGTTCAGTACCTCGCTTGTTGGGTGCTGTATAACCTTTAATGACAAGTAAGCTACTCATATGGATGGTGATGACCACCAAGTGAGAGCCGACAATAGTAAAAACACCTAAGCGTGTAGAAAGTCAGTGCAGACAGTTTCTGGACACGGGTTCAATTCCCGTCGCCTCCACCAAAATTAAGTTTTATGTAAAAGGGGTAGCCTGTTATGCCAATATTTCTTTTTGTGATTTACTATATTTTAGTAGTGATAAGTTCTATTGCTTCAATCTACTGCGCTATCGTAGTACTTGTAACAAACACAGTACCTTTAAGCTATACCCATAATTGGCTGTTATGGATTATACGAGCTGCAGCAGTAATACTATCTCTTATTTTGCCAGGTATAACAGTGACTGCTATCTGCTTATTCATTTTAGTTCTTGATATTATAACACGTAATATCTGTAACAGGCATAAAATACCGGACTCTGCAATTGATGTTGAGCGACTTATAATTAGCGAAGCTCGACTAACAGGAATAGATACGAATGAAAAAAGTATCACAAAGCTACGTGAGGCATGGGATTTGGTTTTAAGAACGCTTAACTATAAGCTCGATGCTGCCTATGTATCAGCTATTTGTTTTTGTTTGGATTGTATTGATACAGATAAGGAAATTGACATTGAAATTCCAGAACCCTTAGAGAAAGCACTTAAGGAAATCAAAGATCCTATTAGGATATGCACATATCTATTAAAGCAGCCATTGTTTGAACAAGGAGCAGTTACAGTTGCTTTAATTGTTGCAAATAAAGAATTGATACATACAAAAAGAGGTATTCTCTTGATACCAGATGAAAAATTCACAGAATTCAAGCAGGAACTTGATACATACAGAGAATCAGAAGATGATAGTAAGTTGTATGCTTTCTTATCCTCCTGTATTGAACCATTTCCTAAAACTGACGCAGCTTAGTGATAAGGACACTGCTTAGAGATTGAGTGCATAACATATTTTAATAACCTTAGCAATCTATGTAATACTTTCTTACCAAAGTATCCTATAGGTATAGTAAGAAAGGAATGATTAGTATGAGATGCAGATTACCGAGACAGCAGGAAACAGATTTCATCAAGATAATTGAAGATATCTTTAGCCGCACTGTAAACTCACGCACAGCACATTACCAGGCAAGTATAACAGAAGAAGAACTCCCGGAGATTCTAAGACAGATTTATGCAATGAGTATCTTAGCAGTTCCTCATATCGAGAACTTATCACTCGAGCGTCTGAGTAATTACGCAAAATGTTTATACAACTCATTTAGCTATCCACTAAAGCAAAAGGATAAGCTGACAGAGGAGGCACTCAACAGTATTTTGCCTTCGGATCAACTGAGTGCATGGTGGTATGCCTTAACAAAGGAAAAATCAGAGAGTGCAGAATTTATAAGCTACTGTTGCATGTATTTTTGTTGTATTACACTATATGCAAGTGCTGAATCCTTAGTAGTTGCAGAAAGTATACGTACAGCACTTACTTGCTACTTGGAATCCTTAAAATTGGACTCGGCTTTTGTAACAGGCGGTGCAATTACAACTGCTTCAAAATGTGGTTGCCAGACATCTAAAAAAGATACTTTACTCGCTGATCTGCTTTCTCACAAGCCAACTAACCCTGATGTTTTTGGTGACATGTCAACCGCAGGTCAGAAGCGTAAATGGTGTCATCATCTAACAGGCAGAGATGCATCACCTAAACAGTTACCTTTAGCAGAGTTGAATTCATGGTATATTACATATCTTGAGAATTTTACAGTTCTCTATCCTACATTGGTTTCTGCACAGTGCGATGCAAAGATGCACTTAAACAATGTAGTCAATAACAAGGGATTTGCATATAAGGAGTACCAACTCTCAAATATGCAGCATGTCTGCGAAACTTACAAACAGTCTGTTGATAGCAAAACTGAAGAACTTGCTAGAGCAAATAAGAAATATGCAGAAATTTCTAGAGCTTATTCAGAGCAAGCTAAGCAGTTGAAGTCATTGACAAAAAAGCTTGAGGCAAAACCTTTAGCAGTAATCAAAAAGTCTGAAGTTACACAGGTTACGGTTGAGAAAGGTAAAGATTGCACAGCTATCATAGACAAACAACGGGCTGAAATTGCAGAATTGTCAAGGAAGTTAGACGAAGCATTAAAGCAGCAGCAAGAATCTGATGATATGCTAAAAACACTGCTGTCTGATACCAGTGAACATCAGACTGAAAAACACGAATTATCAGATGAGGATAAACAGATGCTGAAAAGTATAAGAGCACATTTTGTGATGCCTGATTTTAAAGCTTTCAAACAGCTAAAAGCTCTCATGCCTAGTTCGACATTTGAATTTGTACCCAAAGAGTCTATTGGAAAGCTTGTTGTTCCGAAGTCTAAAGAGTTATATCTTTTCTGTACAAGTCATGCTGGTCACTCTGTGTATGAATCATGGTTCAAACAAGTAGCATTCTTAGCAGTACCACATATTGTCTTTAACAGTTCAAATATTAATGTTATTTGTCATTTGGTATTAGACAATTACAAAAAGAAAGTTCTTCATATCTAGCAATATACTATTAGCCAGGTCGCAAATGCGACCTGGCTTATTTCGTTATAGAAAGGCTAGTGATTATGTCTTATAGTTATGATGAAAAACTAAAGATGTTTAATGAGAATCTAGGGCTTGTTTATACTGTTGTGTACAAACACTGGGGGTTAAAATATGTGCCTGAGGATGATCTGCTCCAAGAAGGTTTTATGAATTTATGGCTGATTATTGATTTATACAACCCTGATAGCGGTACAAAATTTGCAACATATGCTTACGTAGCATTAACAGATAGACTGACTAAATTTACTTTAAAGTATCAGTATGGTAGCTCTATGCGCAGTTCTTCTTTTCAAGAAGCTATGCCTGCATTGCGTTATGCTAAGTTAAATAACATATCTGTTGATTTAGCATGTGATGCGTTAGGATTTAAAGGCGCTAAACGAGAATATGCATTGCTCATGGCAAAAGGCAGTCTTCTAGTGGAAAGTCTATCATCACCTGTAGTATCTTCAGACCAGGATTGTGAAACAACACTAGAGGATATTGTTCCTGATGCATACTCTTTAGCAGATGAGGTATGTGAAAAAGTATCGTCAGAAAATTTAAAGAAGATACTCTATACTGATTTCGTGCAATACTGTATCAAAAAACATACAGGGAAGCCGCCTGACTATTTTGAAGATTTAGTAAAAATGTATCTTGATACGATTTTTACTGATGAGCATATCTCTCAGAATGCTATAAGTAAGAAAATTGGTGTATCTAGTACAGTTGTTAGTAAACACTTTAAATGTTTCAAGCAAAATCTCAAGCAATTCATTATACAAAAACATTTGATCTCGAGGAGCGTTTCACAATGTTCACACTAATCAATAAAATTATACTAAGTATACTTGACAAAGTGACAGAAATATTCTATTAACGGAGGACTATTATGAACAAAATAGCAATGGCTACCACAACTGGTGCAGTCATAACTGCAGTCATAACTTTAGCAGCGCTTGCATACAAGAACCATGATGCAATTAATACGGTAAAGACAAAGGGAAGGAAAATATTGACCAAATTTAAATATAAAGCTGATGACACAGTTGCTAATGTCGAAGTAACTGCTGAACAGCTTGCAGATCTTTTGAAAGGACTAAGATCTGATGAAAAGGACTAAAGAGTGCTGGGTGATGTGGATTTACTATTTCACAGCATCTGCATTTATAACTTCTTTTATTTTCTTTATGCTTTTTATATTTATTGCTAGAATATTAATTACACTTCGATGATGATTATACTAATGCAAAATCATGAAAGACACATAAGCATCAAAGCACGGATCCTGCGTTTAGGAATTATCAATATAGTTGTTGCAATGACTTCTAGGAATACATAAAGTCTTTGATAAGATGATACTTGTGACAAATGCAGCTGCCGATATTCAGAGAGGTATCAGTTTATAAATTGTGAGGGAACTATGTCATTGGAAGAAATACTAAAAATGCTAGGAAGTAAGCACCCACTACGTGAAAATCCAATTAAGGAAGTTATTGATGGAGATGAGCACATGGATTACTTAACAATATCTGGATGGAAGGCATATGATCGACTTACATCACTTATTTTTGCTCTTGATACACTATGTCCAGGAACAATCAATATTGATTCTCTTATCGATGAGCTAGATTATCTTGTAGATAATGAACTGTACTAGACATGGGGCAACTCTATCAAACATGTAAATCAGAATCGGAGGAATATTATGACAATTAGAGATTATTGTAAAGATTTCACAGAAGCAAATGACGAAAAGCGGCTAATCATCGTGGACGGGCAGACGCACGGTGTTTTAGCGGATTGCAAAATGATGATCATGCAAAATAGCAAAACTCGTCAATATGAACTGTGCACTATGATGCACGAAGAATTTTTGGATGCTGAAATAATAGATGCTATTGATACACAAATTGCTATAACATTTGTTATTCATCCAACTCTTATTAACAGTCATATACCAGTAAAGATAGTTTTGACTCAAGTCAGTAATAGCAGAGACAATAACAAAGACAAGAGCGAATGCATTTGCTAAATCTATTATGCTTGCATTGGTTATTTTAGCAGGAATATTTTTAATCAATGTAGTAATATATCCACCGCAGCCAAGCGAACTCATAAAAGGCACTGCAGATTTTACTATTGTTGATAAGTTTACCTTATCCGATAATTCAAAAAGGAACAACTATGTACGGTTACATTGCAAAGACTTGAATATTCAAATTATGATATGTGATAGTCAGATATATAGACATAGTAATTTAGGTACAAGTGTATCATTGCCTTATACCTATCAGTATAGTAAGTATACATTCCCTACAACAAATTGTATCTTAGTGGAGGATTTGCCATGAACATCAAAAGAATCATTGCAATAACTTTAGCGGTTGCAACATTAGCAGTTACCTCCCCCCCCCTACATTAGTACAACATGCTAGCGCAAGTACTGTTGTCTCTGCAACCAAAATCTTGCACAAATATCCTTATGGATGCGATGAAGGTAGCTATGACGCATCACAGAATCCTTATAACGGTACTTGGACTGTAAGGGATAAAAAATTATGTAAGCATGGATCTTTAGCGCCACATCTTTACGATGACAAAGGATATTGTGATTATATTTTGCATGATGTAACTGCTGTTGGTACAGAACTTGTTATGAACCATGAGGGCACTTATCATGGATATCCTGAACCATGTCTTTATGAATTCAATGTTGAAGATATTGCAGCAGATTTAGTGGCATCTGGAATACCTGTGACAGTCTCTATATCTGGACCGATGTATGAGAATAAGTATTTTATTGCAGGGTATAAATATAAACTTAAGACATCGTGTCCTTATCACGTACCGCCACTATTATCCTCTAAGGCAGGTGTATTTATAGATGCATATTCAGATGAGGTTGAGGTAATTCCAGAGCAATTAATAGGCCACTCTCTAAGCGTAGGCACATTATCTGGGCAGATATCTATTGCAAAACGTGATACTAAGACGGTAACTCATGATGCCTTAGCTTGTAGCGAAGGATTTCGGAAGATAATTGGTACGCATAAAGATGTACATAGTTCACCAGGAGAAAATCACACAATTTATGATGATAAAGGTAATGCAATTGGTGGATATGGAACAACAAATCATTACTGTGCATATTGTAGAACCTCATGGCAAACTGGGGGCAATGCTGTAACTCCAGGATATACAGGAGATGTTTATGACAAAAATGGAAATAAGGTAGGCAGCATATCTGAATCTGATTGGGGCTCAGATAATACAGGATTAAAATTGATTTTACTTAATGGACTGCCATGGTCAACACAGCCTGTGACGGAAAGTAATGCATGTATAACTGCGAAGTATGATGTTTGCAGTGAGCATGCTAATTATGTAGGTCCACATTATTTTTGTCCAGATCACGGCCATGTGGGAACATCTGGATACTGTACATATGCACTGGATGGTAAGCCATTATATGCAGACACAAAATGCTATGGATTTTCAGGAAATGGGTTTGACAGTATTTCGGTGTATAGTGTGACAATTAAAGGAGTCAACGGTGCTACAGGATATGTGGATTATGTTTCTTCTGTTGCAGGTGTCTTAAATCATTTACATATGTCAAAGAAAACGAAATATCATATTACTACTGACCAAGGTACTGAAATATCCTCTGGCGTAGGGACATCTGTTCCATTTACTATGCAGGATGAAAATATCATTATAAAGTTGGAACCAGATAAGCTAACTCAAACAGTCACAATACAGGGTTCATTGCATAAAACGTATAATACAAAAACATTTAATCTAAGCGCAACTGTTTCATGACAAGGAGAAATAATCATGAATATTAAACGAGCAATAAGTACAGCTTTAGCAGTTATCTTAGTAGTTACTCCCCACCCCCAAGAGGTTAGTGCAGCTTCTTTTTGCCAGGAATATCATCTGCTGAAGGATACCTACAATGCGTGGGCTTCTCGTGATGATGTTGTGAAATTGCTTGGAGTTAACCCAGACAGTCACACCTTCGATGATATATATAGTGGTAGTCACGATGAACCAACAGGAGCTCCGGATGGAGCTCCGCAGTATGTCCATCTGTCTTTTATAAGAATCTACATTGACCCTAGACTGACAGGTACTTTTGAACTTCATACATTTCATTTCACGCATGATGATATAATGACATATAGTGAATCTTCTAGTGGACTATATCAAGTATATAAGGGTTCAACTGATAGTTATCCTACATTAGGTACTATAGATATAAGATACGTGCCATCACAGGAAGATTTAAGCCGCGGAGTCTCATTTGTGAAAACAGATTCAAAAACTAGAGCTGTTCCTTCAGTTTTTGCAAAAGTAGATCCACTGGCATCTGGCTTTAATATATCTGTTGGAACTGGTGACACTTGCGCCTTCACATTATCAGATATGCTAGCCTATGCACAGTATGGTGTCTTTAAACAGCCACAGGAAATATCTATTTGTAAGAACCAGTTGGCAGTGTATAATCAAGCAGCATTTAATATTATGATCAGTATTACATAGGAGGATATAATAAATGAACGTTAAGAAACAAATTACTATATTATTAGCAGTTTCTATGCTTGCACTTACCACACCCCCGCTTATGCAAGGAGGCTGCCTAACTGCTAAAGCAGTAACATCTACATCTTCAGCTGAAGAGATTGCTAAAGACTTATTTGAGTATAAAGATGGTGTATTTAAGGCAATCAGTGCAAGAGTATCATATAGTTATGATCCTAATAATCCTAATCATGAAACAGGACATGGTCATGGATCTAGGGTTGTTATTGATCCTCGAATAACAGGAAAAGTTGAAGTTTATGCACAACGAGTCAGTAGTAACTCTGAAGAGGAAATTATGGGTAATAGAAGCAGTTGTTCTTGGTCATTTTCAGTCAATGAAAGAGGTGAATACTCTGGATATAGTAAAATAAGAATAGAATATACACCGTCGAAAGAAGACATTGCAAATGGCGCTGTTGTATTAAGAACGCCTCAGCCATTAACATATGCAGGATCTAATGATTTAGTCTATTTTAATGGTTCAAGGCAATATATCTCAATGATAACGACTCCTGAATCTACATATAAGTATAGCACAGAATACTTAGGCTATGGTATAACATTTAAAGATGTAGTTAAATATGCATTTCCAACTGCATTTCAAGAGTCACAAACAATTATAGTGACAACACCTTGTACAACGATATATAATAAGCCACAGTTTAATCTAGGAGCATCAGTTTCATAAAAAGGAGGCATTATGCATATCAAGAAAACTTTGGTAGTCGCAGTATTTGCACTACTGTTATTTACTCCCCGCTAACTAGTCTCAAAGAACTTATTAGCCACTAAATTATCTGAAGAAGGATATGGTACTGAGCAAATGCAAATACCAGGTGGTACAATTTGCTTTTTGCTTGCAGACGTGATTTCATATGGGAAATATGGTGTTTTTAAGCAATCACAAGATATCACAGTAGATAGCACTAAATCAGTAACATATAACCAATTATCGTTCAATCTAGGAGTTACAATTTCCTAGAAAGGAGTAACTATGAATATAAAGAAAATAGCAATGAGCTTAGCAGCAAGTTTACTAATGCTAGTTTTATCTCCCCCACCCAACTGGTCAATCTAGCAAGCGCAGAAACTGTAGTTGTTGATTCATGTTTTACTCAAGTAGGAGCAATAAATTATTCAGCATACTGTTCAGATTGCAACTATGCAATACAACAAATAACAACTCCTGACAATAAGCATTATTGGAGGATGGCGGACAGTGCTAAAAAGTGCAGCCATGGCTCTTATAACCCACACTATTATAATCCAAGTACAGGTGAGTGTTCTGGAAGAGTAACAGGAGTTGATTATTCAACTGCAGTACCAATCAGAGAAGGACAACCATCTCTCAGCGCAGTACCGTATTATACATTCGATCCTATTTTAGCAGCTGCACCTCTTAGAAAGTATGCACAGAATGTAAGTGTATCTTATACAGGAAATCTATACCAAGGTAGTTATTATATTTACGGTAAGTCTTACACTCTATCTATAAAATCATCAAGTCATATTCCAATTACAGTTGAGAATTCATCTTTACTCTATGATGCATATAATATGAACACCAGTGTACCTGTAGGTTCAAGTCTGTATACTATTGGGACATTATCCGGAGATGTTACTTTGTATTTAGGCCTTGGCAGACTTCAGCATAGAACAACTCTATGTCCAAATAGTCAGCCAGTCTTAACGGGATCACATAAAAATGCTCATGAGGTAAGTTCTTGGTCAGAGAACTATAACGACGGTAATGGTAATATCATAGGCGGTGCTGGCGGAGCTAAGTTTGAGTGTTCAGCTTGTGGTGCGGCATGGACAGTGTCTGGAGGGGGGCTTACTACTCCTGGATACTCAGGTTCAATCTACAATAGTGATGGAGATCTAGTAGGAGGAATATCATCATCTAGTGGTACAACGAGCTCTTGGGGTGTGGGTCTTATGCTCGAACGCGGTGATTTTAATTATTCAGCTGGATCAAGTCTGGTTAGAAAAAATCCATGCTATACAGCAACTTATCCTGTATGTACCAAACATGATAACGCAGTAGGTGCACATTTTTATTGTGAAAGACATAATTATTATGGGTTGTCAACCCTTTGCCCATTCGATGATAGAGGTAATCTCTTATATAAAGATGCCAGAGTGTATCAGTTTTATGATCAAAAAGATGAAACAAGGGTATACTCTTGTAATTTGTCATGTGCACGTGGAACATTAGTGTATGCCAATTATGCATCTACAGTTCCGGGTGGGCATATTACACTAACTAACGCAACAAACAGTGACGCAAAATATACAGTCATTGCTAATTCCAAGACTGTTGCATCAGGTGTTCTAACATCAAGTGCTACTTTTGATATGCCTAGTGCAGATGTCGTAGTCTATGTCGAGCCGGTTAAGCTTGCACAAAATGTTTCAGTATTAACGAGTTATACAATGCACTATAATAATCAAACATTCGATCTGCAAGCAGTTGTCTTTTAGAGAGGATACTTGTAAAAGTAAAGAAACATTATTAGAAGTGGTAACGCTACATCTATAACTGATACATTGAAAGTAAATGAGGCTGTGACATATACAACTTACGGATTAACCAGTATTTCATTGGAAGCTTCAAAACTAACACAGGCATTATCAATTCAGAACAGATTTAGCAAGCAGTACAACAGTACTAAATTTAACTTAGGAGTAGCAGTTACATAAATGAAACTCTTTAACTCAATCATGTTAGGCCTAGCAATCGGACTATTAATCTTTAGTGGCGTGTTGCTAGGCTTATCTTCACAAATAAACAATCTTATACAGGCAGATTATGTTGAATTTGCAAAAGAACAGGTTGCCATAAATAAGCAGAATAGCACATTGATTGTATCATCGTCTCATCCGGAAGGTATTATTCTCGACGATCCAACTAGTGAATTTCATCAGACACTTTTAATACCTGAGCATCCCGGCAAGTATACGGTCTCGCTCGTTGATATCTATTTGCCAAGTGTTGCTGTTTTTATTCCAAATGTATGGAATTGCTTTAACTATCAACCATCAACGATAAAAGTCGCTACACTGCAAGATGCTGACGTGTCATCTTTAGTAGACGCGGAAATAAATTATGTTACAGCACAATGCAATGTGACATATCAAAATATGGCATTATTGCTTGTTACACAAATTGCAATATCTGCTTTACTTATATGTTTAGCTTTAGCAGGATTAAAAGACAGAGAGGATTAATCATATGGATGTACCTTTTTGGGTAGCTGTGCCAGATTATGGTGGAATAGCATGCCAATCATTTGAGTATATCTTAGATGCACCTGGTCACCCACATGCATTCTTATCAGAAGATGAGTTATCTGTATACATAGCAACTAGACATTTATCACAAGGCATTACAGAATATCTTCAGTATTATTCCATACCAACAGAAGATTGTCCAACACCGGAGAGACTTTATATTACCACACCTCTACTAGTATAAAATGATTACAAAAATACAATTATACTGGAGGAAATATTATGACGTACTACTTTACCTATGGCGCAGATAATACAATGTTTCATAAAGGAGGTTGGACGCGGTTAGATTGTCCCGAGGGAACGACAACGGAACAAGCAATTGCAATCTTTACAGCACTTCGTCCATCTCATGGTGAAAGATATGCACATTTTGCAGGTGTGTATCCAGCAGTTATATTTCATGAAACAAACATATATCTTAACGGAGATAACTGGGGGTATCGCGAGCATGATCATATAACTATTTTGGAGGAATCAAATGAAGTTGGGATTTGATATAGACGATGTCCTTTACAAAACATCAGTTATGATAGAACATGAGGTACCCAATATAATGCACAGTATGAATCTCAGACCAGAGTTTGATATGTCAGCATATGAATGGGAGGATATGTTCAAACTACCGATGCATGTAATAAAGCAGATACTAAATCAGATGTCATTTGATACACTGGAATATGTGGACCCTTTAGCAGTGCGAGCAATTAAACAGTACAAGCAGATTCATCCAGATATACAGCTTGCAATTGTGACTAAACGCAATAGAACATCTACTGAAATCATAGCAAAATACATAGAAGATTACTTTTATCTCAACTTTGATGAAATTTACACAGACGCTGGAGGAGAGATTTCTAAACTTGAAGTTTGCAAACGTAATCAGGTAGATATTCTTTTTGATGATCACCAACGAAATGTAATGCCATTTATAAAGGTTAGCAATCCTTTAGCAGTATTGGTATCTACATCTGCTGTAAAGCATAATAAAAGATTTGCAGAGACATACCCTCATGTTCTTACAGATTGGAGCGACCTGCATACAATACTTGACAATCTGGTTTAGCAGTAGTATAATAATATAAAGAGGTGAACAATTATGCTAGACTTAAGATACTTAAAGTGGGATGATACAACAGCACATGGTAGTAGCTTTGGTATGCTTAACAAGGCAGAGGAGTTCACCTCAACTGGGAAACATTTTTATTATAAGATGTCGCGTATGCAAGGTAGCAGCGTTGTAGGACATGAAGCAATTTTTGAATATATTGCATCAAGGGTCTTGGACGTGCTCGACATTCCTCATGTTAGTTATAATCTGCTTCCAGCCAACATATTCTTAAGAAATAAAGAGCTTAAAACAGTTATATGCCAATCAGAAGATTACAAGCAATCAGAAGATGAAGCCATTCCAATTTGTGAATACTGTCTAGAGCAATCTTTAGCAGAGCAGACAATAGTTAATGATTTTGGATTAAAGTCTCTATTTCAAATATATTTAGTAGACTTCATTCTCAACAATGTTGATAGACACGGGTATAACATTGAGATTGTGAATGGCATGAAGATTGCCCCATTATTTGACCACGGAAACAGCTTGTTATACTGGGCGCCAAATGAAGAATCCGTACGCTCTTACGATGTTATGACTGACTCGCCAACAAATAATTATATAGGTGATGAGAGCCTATATATTAACTTGCATAAAATAAGTCATCCTGTCTCAGTTACTGCTTTAACTGAACGAGCTCGTTCTTACATTTTTTATAATGTGAAAAACGAGTTTCTTCCACAGCAAATTAAGGATAAGACTTGGGAAATGATTTGGAGGAGATACAACTATGCCAAAGACAAGGACTTTCTTGTTGAAAGATGAGCGACACCCACAGAAACCAGTAGCTACTTTAGCAGTTGTTGAAACAGGCAAACATAGCACTAATCAGTATACTATAAAAGTGCATGCAGACAGTAATCCATCGCTTTCCTTAAAGGTTCTAGTTAAACATGCAGGAACAACAACAATTACAGGCAAACGTGCAGCAGACTGGATAGCAGGAAGAGCGACTCCAGCCGGACGACAAAATATAGGTGATGTATTACATGCTGTTGGGCTGAGATCTTATGATGCTTGGGGTATTGTACAGGGACACAAGTGCAGATGCACCAGAGATCATATTTATATGGAGGAAATACAGGACGATCATAAGTGACCGTCCTGTGTTTGTTTAGAAGGAGTAAAATGAAAACAAAATCTGAATTATTTGAAAAGCTTAGATGTCCAAGTCAGAGCGATAAGATACTGCTGCTTACTCACACAGATCTTGACGGTGCAGGAGCAGCAATCTTAGCACGCCTTCATTATGCTGATGTAACAGTTAAACATTGCCACAATAATACAATGAGCAGAGATATTCTTGAAGCATGTTTAGCAGAACCTAATGAATATGACTTCATTTTTGCTTGTGATATCTCATGTAATGACGAAGATGCTGAGAGCATCGAAGCTTCTCCTTGGGCAAGAGACCATTTTGTTCTTATCGATCATCATCCAACTGCAATGTGCCTGAATTCCTATAACTGGGCAGTTATTTACTCAGATATGGTTGCAGATAGCTTCAGAGTAAAGGAGTACCCTGACCCTAGTCTAGGTCATTCTTCAGGAACTGGGCTGTTTTATGATTATCTATGTTTTAATTATAAAGATGATAATATGTACCCAGCTGTTAAAGAGTTTGTTCGTTTAGTCTCAATGTATGATACCTGGGATTGGACAACTATCTTTAACTGTACAGAAGCAAAAGAGTTATCAGCACTATGCTTCCTATACGGATTAGAGTATTTTGAAGAAACAATGAACGACAGATTGTCTGATTCTTCTTGTAAGTGTTTATTTAATTGTACAGATCAGATTATTCTCAAATGCGAAGAGAATAAGATTAAATCACACATCGAGCGCATTCGCAAGTCATACAAATATGGTACAATCACTTTAGCAGGAGTAACATACAATATTGTCTATTGCGCAACTTCACAGTATCTTCCTCAGACTTTTGAGGATATGAAAATCAGATATCCAGACCAAGATATTTATATGATTAATTGCGGGAATACAATATCTATGCGTTCACGTAAGGACAGTATAGACCTTGGACCTATTGCAAAACAGCTTGGTGGCGGTGGACATGCCGGAGCAGCAGGTGTGCCTATTCCTTATGAAAAGCAGATAGCATATTTTGAATCTGCAATTGGATCTAAGTTTAATTACCAACTTGACAATGGTCAGACAGATCTCTTTAGCAGGAGGTGAAAGTTATGGAAGAGTTTGAGTCACTTGCACAGCGGATTGAGCAAATGTCAAAAGAAAGTACTACATCTAGCTCAGAGATGGAGTTAAAGCATGAGCTTCCACCTTATAAGGTTTCACCACAGGATGTTGCTAGTTATAAGTTTGATGCATCTAAACTTTCAAAATCTTTAACAGTATCTTTCGACAAGAAGTAACGCAGCAAGTAGATAAAAGAAATCAGTGTTATCAAAAGATAGCACTGATTTTATATAAGGAAGAGTGACTTCATTCTCTCCTAATCAAATTTTGGAGGTATAAGTTATGACCAACGCAACAAATGCAACTGTAGGAGAGACTGCAAAGCTATTTAACATAGCTTTAACAGGGGATAAGTATGAATTCACTGGAGTTTCAAAGGAGGTGGTTATTGATGAAAATGAAAATTGGGCAGTCACGTACAGACAGATTCGCGCTCTTAAGGACTTTCAGACTGTTGATGAAAAGACAGTAAAGACAGGTACTCTTGGAGGATGGCTTGCACCAAGAGCTATTTTGGATCAGAACGGGAACTGCTGGGTTGATGAAACCAGTTATCTTGAAGATAAGGCAATTATTACAGGTGATGCTCTTGTCAAGAATTCAAAAGTAAGTTTTGGAGTATGTGCAGGTACCACACATCTTGAAAATAGTAGAATATTAGGTAACTGCAGATTATACAATGTTAAAGCAGTAAATACTCATTTGAGTAATGTTGTAGTAAGTAACACTATGGCTAGGATGACTATTATAAGTATGCATGTCAAAAACGTTAGAGTTATAGATGCAAACAATATTTTTATCGCAAGTGTGAGCAAGTATTCTGATATTGATTTCAATAATATCGATTTAGCAGATGGAACTTTCATTGTAGATGCTAGGGAGTTTGCTTATATTCAGAAGGGTTATAATAATCTCGTAATTTATCCAATTACAGATGGTATGACTCGTAGGTTTGATATATTTACAAGAAATGGTGATAGAATATCTCCAACCGGCACTATTGCAGACATCTGTACGCTTATCATGAAGGATATGCATCTCGTTGGTCAGGGTCCTGCAGAGGAGACAAATCTGTTTAATTAATTCATATCAAAATATTTGGAGGAAATTATGGAAATCAATTTTGGTTTAGTAGTACCTATAGCAATTATTGCTCTTGCAATTATTATAATCTTTAGCTCTGGTTATCGCAAAGCACCACCAGACAGAGCTTATATCATAAGTGGTCTGCGTAAGAAGGCAAAGGTTGTTATCGGTAAGGCAACAATAAAGCTTCCTTTTCTTGAGCGTTGTGATATTCTGGAACTTGCTCTGATGTCCGTTGATGTTAAGACTGCCCAGGCAGTTCCAACAGCGGATTACATAAATATTTCCGTAGATGCTAATGTTAACGTTAAGATATCACCTGATCCTGACACAATTGCACGCGCTCAGCAGAACTTCCTTAACAAGAATGTTGATTATATCACAAAGGTAGCTCGTGAGGTACTCGAAGGCAACATGCGTGAGATTGTAGGGCAGATGCGTCTTGAAGAGATGGTCTCCAACCGGCAGGCATTTGCGGACAAGGTAAAGCAGAATGCAGACCCAGACCTCCGTGCAATGGGTCTTGAAATAGTATCGTTCAACGTGCAGAACTTCGTTGACGACAACGGTATCATCAACGACATGGGTATCGACAACACCATGCAGATCAAAAAGAAGGCGGCCATCTCCAAGGCAGAAGCCGAAAGAGATATCAAGATCGCCCAGGCTGAAGCAAATCGTAAGGCTAATGATGCTAAGGTTGATTCTGAGACCGCCATTGCAGAGCGTGAGAACGAGCTTGCAATAAAGCAGGCTGAACTCAAGCGCGCCGCAGATATTAAGCAGGCAGAAGCTGATGCAGCCTACACTATTCAGCAGGAAGAGCAGCGTAAGACCATTGAGATAACCACTGCAAATGCAAATATAGCAAAGCAGGAGAAGGAAGTCGAAATCAAGGCGAAGGAAGCTGAGATAAAGGAACGTGCTCTTGAAGCAGAAGTAAAGAAGACCGCTGAAGCTCAGAAGTATGCAGCACAGCAGAAGGCAGACGCAGAGCTGTACACAGTTCAGCGTAGTGCTGAAGCTAAGAAGTATGAAGACATACAGAATGCAGAGGCAGAGCTGGAAATTAAGAAGAACGAGGCTGCAGCAATTCTAGTAACTGCACAGAACGAGGCAGAAGCTGCGAAGGCTAAGGCAGAAGCTTCCCGCTATGCTGCTGAACAGGAGGCAGAAGGTATTCGTGCTAAGGGCGTCGCAGAAGCAGATGCTGTTCGTGCTAAGTCTTTAGCAGAAGCAGAAGGTCTTGATAAGAAGGCAGAAGCAATGCGTAAGATGGAAGAAGCCGCAGTACTTCAGATGTATTTTGAGCAGATGCCTGCTATAGCAGAAGCAATTGCCAAGCCACTTGAGAATGTAGATAAGATCACTATGTATGGCGATGGTAATACAGCAAAGCTTATCAAAGATATTACTGAAGCCACTACGCAGGCATCATCAGGACTTCTTGATGGTCTTGGTATTGATCTTAAGTCTTTAGTAGGTAGCTTTGTAACTGGTAAGGCAGCAGCTGCAGGGATTAAGTCTGAGCAGTAATTCTACATATTAAATGGGAGCAGATTTAGTCTGCTCCCATTTGACATTATTTATAAAATGTGTTATAGTAGACAGGGGCGATGAATATTATAACCCACAATCAGGCCATTTAACAGTTTAAAAACTAAAGGATATAACTATGTATAAAGGACAAAATTAATTGATCTGCGTATATTACAACGCGTTCAAAGAATTGTCGAGCAATCTTTAGCAGGGAAGGGTGTGATGGTGATATGGAGATAAAACCAGTTGTACAACACATGCAATTCATGAGTGAAGATACTCCAATTTGTGATGTTTGGTATTGTTTTGCAACGAATTTTATAAAGGTTGTGAATCACACAGATAACTGGTTTATACTTCCCTTTGGTAAAAAGATCCATCCACAGTCACCCTTGAATACTTTGAGAATATCTTAGAAGAATTCTATTGTTTTCCTAGAACTAGGAATAAGTGTCAAGAGATACTTGCAAGCATGGGTTTATGCTGCTATGATCCACTTGCAATAGTTCACATAACACATGGATTTATGTGGGGAACTCATGAGTGGATACATTTTGATGATGATCCACCTGGATTTAATTATGAACAGTTAAGAAGATTGCATAACCGAGGGTCAGATTAATTATCTGACTCTTTTCTTATTGTGTTTGGAGGTATGTATGAGAATTTATTATCATGGTACATCAATTGAAAATGCTAGAAGTATCTTGAAGAATGGATTTGGTGCAGATACCACAATCTGGTATGCTTCTTACCTTAAGTATGTTTATATGCGCGAAGCAGTATCTTCGGAAGCTGGAGAAGATACTTATAATGAGACAATACACTCCGCATTTACAACAGCAGCTATCTGCAATTCACAGGAGAACGGCGTAGCAATATTTCAAATAGAAATTCCAGAGTCTTTAGCAGGTTGTGTTGAGCCGGATGACTCGGTTGAATATGATGAAAACAGTTATCAGATAGAAGCTGAGCAGCTTAATAAGTTCATTGCTGATGGGAGTATAAAGATTGAGTGCAGGGTTTTAGAAGGATATAGACCAGAATTCCGTAGCTTTGTGTTAGCGTATACTAATCTGACGCAGATTAATATATCAGACGAAATTAAGCAGGAGCTCAACACTATAATATACAATTTTAAATCTTACTTACAATTTTCAGTGTTCGAGTGGATAGAATCTAAGTACAAGCCTTGGGAGAGTCTGAAGGAGCTCAGCTCCACGACCGAGACAAGTTACTTTGATTGAAATTATAAAGATTAAGGGAGTTTTATATGGAATTTGCACCTGAGCTTATAGAAGGCCTCGAGAAGTATGTTTCGCCAACTGGTAGTTATATTGTTCCAGTTAAGTGGAGTAGCTATGGTACAATATGCGTTGAAGCCGACAACTTATATGATGCTTTGACAAAACCTTTAGCAGGCGTTGACATTAGGGATATCATAGAACGCTACGATTGGAGCCCTGGAAGTAATGATTTACAACTTGCAGAGGGTGATGAAGAGTACTACGACTTTTTGCAAGAGGCAACAGTGGAAGAAGCATTTGAAATAATACACAATGCTGTCACTGTTATATACAAAATAAACAAACTAGTGTATTTTTATGTTTGGTTACGTCACTTAGACGATTATCAAATTGAGCCAGAATACTTCTTTGTTCCAAACAAGACAAATTTAACATCTGTATCAAATGCAGTATGCAATACATATTATCGTGTACAAGGTATGTTAAGAAGCTGGGTGCTAGCTTTAGCTGATAGAATTCATTTAATATATCCAAACTTTAATGTAAACGCAGATATACTGCATGAAATAAACACTTACTTTCATGAAGACAAGCACATGACTGTGAATTACTGCAAAGAACAACTAAAGAATATTATTGCGATCCTTGAATCTTTAGCAGGGGATAAAAGCACGCATTCGTATATTTTGAGTGAGTTCCCAGAGATTAAATTCTCTGCAGACTCTAAGGTCGTAAGAGAGGCATTTGGCAATTATGCAATAGAGGTAACATACAATGAAAGTTAAAGAGGATAGCTTGATTGCTTGCTTGGCATTACTTATTGCAGTGTTGTTCTTGTTATTCGCTGTAGGTATTAGTTTGTACGCAATAGCACTTGATAATGCAGAATATGCACAGATAGAAGCTGGAAAAGTGCAGGATTTGCGTACAGAGCCATGGGAAGGAGGTAAATCTATTGATTCGACACGCAAAACTACTAGATATGCCGTGGATCCTAAAATCTGCGCGTAATTTATGTTATCTGAAAAAAACATACACAGCAGATTTGCCATCATGGATATTAAATAAAAGCCTGTATGTATATGAGTCTAATGGACGACTTATGGGATTGCTTGGATTTTGCATTGTTAACAGAGTCCTAGTCATTGACTGCGTTTATGCAGTTGGGTTTAGTGCAGATGTAAAGCAGAAAGTGATAAAAGAGCTAATTGATTTTGCAGTTCAATCATGTAACGGGTTAGCAGACAAAATCGAAATCGAATTTGACGCAGTTAGTAACGAGTCTACAGACTTAGCAGTATTGGAAGAGTACAAACTGAAGATGACCGAATGTAAAGTGGTTAGTTCAACATCACGATTAGAAATGCCAGACGGCTGTTCAACTGCAAAATGGGGTGATCTCCAATATTTGCGAGCATTACTGAATGGAATGTGTAAGGAGTTAGACTATACTGACGAGGAAAAAGAAACTATTACATATCGTTATATTGAAAACTATAAAAGCACTATTGTCTACAAAGACATTGCGAATGGTAGAGTGCTTGGTTTTGCAGCAATATGCAATGCAGATGCAGGCTCCAGTTTAGGAATGGGTGTTGCAGATATTGATGTTCTTTACGTTACACCGGATGCACGTAGAAGAGGAATAGGTAAGAAGTTGGTCAATGCATGCTTAGCATTAGCAGGTAAACGACATGCACATTTCCTTGAAACAACCATTGATGGAAGTGCTATTGATTATATCAGCATGTATAGAGACTTTGACATTGCTGTCTTTTCTGGTATTGCTAATTACCCTAGTTCGACTGACAATACAACCCTTACACAAATACAATCAAAAGTGTTTGAGTAAGGAGATAGTAATGATATGTTTTCTTTGCGGTAAACCTTTAGCAGGCAAACGTACTGCAAAATATTATTTGGCACCAACCATTATACGTAAGTGGACAAATCCTAACAGCATTCAGACAAAGCCAGAGCTGTCCATAAAGGTTGAGACACATGCTTCATGTGCTGCAAGATATCAGGGCACAATAACACTTCTTGCATCTGAGCGATTTAAAAGTCTTTCAGAAGCAGATCAGGTGCGCTATAGATCAGCTTATGACAATTCTATTAGTATAGCACGTTATGTTAATACTCTTAGCAAGGTAGTTAGAAGTCAGAATAACAAATGTGCATATTGTGATACAAAAATTACTATGGAAACAGCAGTTCTTCGACGCAGAGACTGTTCAAAACCTAGAGTATGCTGGAATGCAGATGCTGTTTGCATTGACTGCAACCATCTGATGAATAAAATCAATTATCAGCTTGAAAGGAGTCAGTGTGGATCTTCTTGAAGCACTATTTGAGCAGGACATTTGGGAAAATGTTATTGACAAAGGAGCAGACAAGACAATACCATTATCAGTGCTAAGGAAGTGGTGTCATGTAGATAAACGTCTTGAACTACTGAATAAGATTATTGCAGGTGAGTACAATATCAAACCTCCAACTCTTGCTCGGATACCTAAAGACAATGGAAAATACAGAGAAATCTATGTTAACACTGCTGATGACAGAGTTGTTTTAGCAGCTGTTAATCAAGCACTTTATAAACTGTTTGATTATAAGCTTTCTCCTGCATGTAAAGCATATCGAGAAGGACATAGCTGTGCTAAAACAGTGCAGGAAGCAGTGAAACACAAAATGTTCGGGTATAAGCTTGATCTGAGTAAGTACTTTGATTCTGTTCCTCATGAAGTCATTAATAAAGCTTTAGCAGAGCTTGACGGAAACGCTGCTATGGCAGAGTTAAAGGAAAATGGATTTATCACTTTGAAGTCTGTCAGTGATGATGTAAAATTAGCAGAGGAAGATCTGTTAATTACAATGACACAGATGGAAGGTTATGTAACCGAGTCTGACAACGATATCGCAGTTGTTCTGGATACCAATCTGACTCCGGAACTGATCGAGGAAGGTTTTGTTCGTGAGCTGGTAAGTAAAATCCAGACCATGCGTAAAGAGGCAGGCTTTGAGGTTATGGACAAGATCAGAGTATATGCAAAAGACAACGACAAGATTGTAAGCATCATGAAAAACCAT
>ENA-OPCO01000138-OPCO01000138.1-human-gut-metagenome-genome-assembly--contig:-NODE-138-length-54735-cov-8.871416_pt1 | contig 54735 bp, 56 predicted proteins | sample MGYA00241562_ERZ501475 | MGnify/ENA primary metagenome ERZ501475 (study PRJEB25962, sample SAMEA2042627) | human gut metagenome | biome: human gut; feature: human-associated habitat; material: faeces... | reverse complement strand
CATTGACGCACTTTTTGTAATTTCGGAATTCTACCTACTAGTCTGAATAGTAACATATAATTTAATATTTAATGTTACTATTTTTGAATATATAATTTTTTTATGAATATATATTAGTATAATATAAAAAATAGGATAGGTGTATATTTATGTTCGTTTTAAATTTCAAGTTAGATTTTAAAAAAATATTATTTGCATGTTTTTTAGTAGCACTCGCTATAGTTACAATTATTGAATTTGGCACAAATTCTAAAACAGAAAATGTTGTATCAAAAAATACAGGAAAATACGATTACACATTTACAGACGAAAACTTTACAAAAACTTTAAAAGAAATTCATACAAACATAGATGCAAATGTAGGTAAAACAGTAAAAATAAGCGGATTTGTATTTAAAATGCCAGACTTTAAAGAAAACTATTTTGTATGCGGAAGAAATACCATATCAAACAATGAAGACACAGTAGCAGGATTTTTATGCGACTACAAAGACACAAACAAGCTCCTTGACAACGAATGGGTAGAAATAACAGGAGTAATTATAAAAGGCGAATACAACGAAACAATGCCAGTAATAAAAGTAGGAAACATAAAAAAAATAACAGCACCAGCAAACACATACGTCGAAAACCTCCCCCAGAGTTAGTTTTGTAAAAAATATGCGATGCATATTTTTTACACTTTTTTATGCTATTTTTCAACAAAACTAGACAATATTTACGATTCCAACTTTCTTGTGATTTTTAAATTAAGCTGCTATAATTTTATTATGGAGAAATTTATAAAATACAAAACTTTTACCTTTAGGGCCTATCCAAATAAATCACAAACTAATTTAATATATTTAACTTTTATAATGTGTAGATATATGTTTAACACTCTTCTTTCTATAGAGCTAGAAAATTTAAAAAAATATAACAATGAAGTGGAAAAATGTCTTAAATCATATAAATATTTTGATGATAAAAAGTTTGCTAAGGAACATAAAATGCCAAAAATTTCCAAATTAAAAAACTCAAATGAAAACTATAAAAAAGTCGACTCTCTTGCTATTTGTGCAGAATATAGTAATCTTGTTAGAGGAATGGAGTTGTTTTACAGAGGAAAGTCTAATCTTCCTAAATTTAAAGGCAGAAATGATAAACATTCATATACAACAAGTCAAGTTAATAATAATATTAGAATTGTTAACAATAAAATACGTTTACCTAAAGTTGGTTTTATTAAGGTTAGAGGGATGCGTGAAATTCCAAGTAATTTCAAAATTAAACGAGCTATAATTTTTGAGGATAAAAAAGGTAAATTTTTTATTTCTATTGTATTTGAATACGAAAAAATAGATAAAAATGACGATATATATTCTATAAAAAATGAAAATAAAGTGGTCGGTTTAGACTTTAAAATAGGCGATATTTTTGTTTCAAGTGATGGTTTTATTCCTAAATATTCAAATAGTTATTTTATTCTTCTTGATAAAATTCCAATTATTCAAAACTATGTTAATAGAAAGAAAAAATTTTCTAAAAATTACTGGAAATCCATTAACAAATTAAGAAAAATTCATAGAAATGTTGTTAACATCAGAAAAGATATGTTAAATAAGTTGTCTTATACTCTTTCTAAAAATTATTATTATGTTATCATTGAAGATCTTTCAATTAAGGAAATTGTATATAAACTAGGAAGAGGTAAAAATGCCTACAACACTAGTTTTAACAGTTTTGTTAAAAGGCTGTTGTATAAATTTGAAAATAAAGTAATTAAAATAAATAAGTGGTTTCCAAGTTCTAAAAAATGTTCAAGATGTGGAAAAAAGAAGAAACATCTTAGACTTTCTCAAAGAATATATAGATGTTATTTCTGCGGAAATATAATAGATAGAGATCTTAATGCAGCTATAAATATTAAAAATGAAGGGATAAGGTTATTAAATACTTGTGAATTTGAAGTCTAGGCTTTTAATTGTTAATAAATTTATTTTTTGAATTCTACCAGAAATACACTATGGGGTACATAGGGTGAGCGTTCTAACTACACCTATTTGGTGACTATCTACGAATTTAGTAGTACCTATTTTACCTTTTAAATAGGATTATACATACTAAAATGCCAGAAATTCTAACTCAGTTTTATTATATTTTAAAAGGTTATAATTTATATTTTTTAATAGCTATCAATTTTTTATATAATTGTATATTTTAGCTTTTCATATAATTTTAATGTATTTTTGCGCATTAAAATATTTTAGCGTGCTTATTTTCACTAAATTTATGCAAAAATATAGTGCATAAATTTATTTTATTTCAAATTTACACACTATATAATACATCATTTATTCAATTTTTTACAAAACTAACTCGGGATTAAGGCATGTCGATGAAGCCTCCCATGTATACTATTACCAATGGTACTAATATTACAATTGTGAATGCTATTAGTGCTATTCCTACAAATGAATATGTTACTTCTGGTAATACCTTTTTAAATCTTTCTAGGGATTCATCTACTTCTGATTGTATATATTCATTTACTTTTTCCATCATTGTTGATAATTCTGTTTGCATTCCTACTCCTACCATTTGAGATACCATTGGTTTAAATAGCTTTTTTTCTTCAAATGGTGTTATCCATGATGTTCCTGCTATTACATTTACTTTTGCAAGCTCAATAGCTGATAGAAAATAGTAGTTTGATGTAACATTCCTTGATACTTCTAAACTTTCTTGTATTCTCATACCATTTTTTAGGTTAAGTAGCATAGCTTGGAAAAATTTATGTACTGTTATGTTATTTATTAAAGTGCCCACAACAGGGCATGTTAGTTTAAATTTATCCCAATTATACCTTCCTTTTGGCGTGTTAATTACAAAGAAGAATATACCAACTAGTATAGCTACTATTGATGTAGGTATATACCAATACTTCATAAACCAATTTGCTATATCAAGTGTGATCATTGTTGCTTTTGGTATTTTACTTGTTGAGTCGAACATATCATATACATCCTGTATAATTGGTACACCTACAATTACAAGTCCAAACATCAATATAATTATTGTGAAAAATTGTAAAACTTTTGGAATTACTGTAGATCTAACTTGTTTTTTTAAGTTATTTGATGCTTCCATATAATCTCTTGCATATAGTAAGGCTGTGTCTAAATTACCTGAATCTTCTCCAACCTTTATGAAATTAACAAACATTGCTGGAAAAACATTTGGATAATTCTGCATTACTACATTCATTTTTTCACCAGATTCTACTCCTATAATTATATCTTCTAATATATCCTTAAGTTTTAGATTTTCCATTTGTTCATATATTATACGAAGCGCTTGTATATTATTAAATTTTGCCTTCTTTAATATATATAAATTATTTACCAGTACAATAATATCTTTGCTTGTAATTCTTGTAAATGGATGAAGTTTCATTTGCTTTAATTCTTCTAATGTTATCTTCTTTAAATCTACTTTTTTCTTTGAATTATTTAAGTTAGAGTTTACTCTCTTTATTAAATTTTCTTTTTCAATTTTATTATAATCTAGCCTTTTATATTTTTGTCTTTTTTCTGGAAGTTTTTTTATAGAAATAGGTTGTATTCTATCTTTTTTCAAACTTTCCATTGCATGAGATTTATTAAGTGCCATTATTTTTCCATGGCCTACTTTTCCATCTTCAAAAATAACTCTATATTTATAACTTGGCATTTAAAACCTCACCTCCTATTTTATGTTAAACTTCCTCCGTTTGTAAGTATTAGTCCTTTAATAGTATTCATTCTTTCAGGTTCAGTATTTTCTTTTAAAATATTCATATCTATTAGACCTTTATTATATAAGTCTGCAAATGAACTTTCAAAGCTTACTGATCCTATTGCACCAGATGCATGAATTGTATCTTCTATATCTGATACACTAAATTTTTCTTGTCTTATTTGAGCTGCAATTACATTATTTACTACCATAATTTCTGGTACCATCATAAGGTTACCTTTTGTGCTTAAGATAAGTTTTTGAGATATTACCATTTTTAAAACTGATGATACAGAGTTTTTTATTGCGTTTTGATCAGCTGGATCATACATATTAATTATTCTTTCTACTGTTTCGCCACATGATCTTGTGTGTAAAGTTCCTATAACAAGACCTCCTGATTCAGCAAGGTCTATTGCAACATCCATTGTTTTTCTATCTCTTATTTCTCCTAAAACTGCTATGTCTACATCTTCTCTTAGCAAGTTTATAAGTCCGTTATAGTAACTTATTACGTCTGATTCTTCTCCAATTTCTTTTTGAATTACTATGGATTTTTTTGATTCATGCTCATATTCTATAGGATCTTCAAGTGTAACAATTTTACGGCTTACTTCATTATTTATTTCTTGGATAAAGGCATTCATGGTTGTTGATTTACCTGAATTTACTTTTCCTGTTACTAAAATTAATCCTGTTTTTATTTTTTTCATTTTTTTAACTACATCAGAAAGTCCCATTGACTCTAAATTAATTTCACCATTTGGAATTACTCTTAGCGAAAATACTGGAACGCCTTTTGAAAGCGATGCATTTATTCTATATCTTGTTTTTTGATATGTATATGAGAAATCTACTTGTTTTTTTTGTTCAAACTTTGCCTCTAATCCTTCAATTTCACCAAAAAAGCCTTCTAGAATATTAACTAGTGCTTCATCACTTAGTGGAAATTTTGATTCATCAAAAAATAATTTTCTACTTACCCTATATACAGGTACTTGCCCCTGTGTAAGATGTATATCTGTTGCCCCTAAGCTTACAGCTTTAGACATAATTTGAAATATTTGCTCCATAATACCTATTTTCTCTCCTTTTTAAATTGTAATTTTATTCTTTATTTCTTCAATTGTAGTAATTCCTTGTAAAACTTTATTTATACCATCTACAACCATAGGCTTGTAATCTGTGTTTTTTATAGCATAATCACGTATTTCTATACTTGATTTTCCTTCAGATATCATATCTTTTAAGTAATCATCTATGCACAAAACTTCAAACATTGCAATTCTTTCATAATATCCAATATCATTACAATACTTACATCCTACTGGTTCGTAAGTTTTAGCATGTTCTAAGTCAAAATCTACACCTGTAGATTTTGAAACTTTTTCAATATATTTTTTTTCTTCATCTGTTAATACATGTTCTTTTTTACACTTATTGCAAAGACGTCTTACTAGCCTTTGTGAAATTGTTGTAGCAACTGTTGCTGATACATCATAATTTGATACTTGCATTTTTCTTATTCTAGTTACAGCCTCAACAGCATCTATTGTATGTATTGTAGATAATACTAAATGTCCAGTTTGACCTGCTTCTATTGCTATTTTAGCTGTTTCTTCATCTCTTATTTCACCAACTAATATAATATCTGGATCTTGTCTTAAAACTGTTCTAAGTGCAGATGCAAATGTTATATTTGGTGCAATTTCTACTTGATTTATTCCAGGTATTCTACGTTCAACCGGATTTTCTATTGATATTATATTAATTTCTGGGTTATTTAAATATTCAATTACACTATATAAAGTTGTGGTTTTACCTTCACCTGTAGGTGCACCTATTACAATCAGACTGTTTTTCCTATTAAAGGCTTTATCAACAAGTTCATTATTATTCATAAATCCAAGTTCAAATAAACTTCTTTTATCTGGATTTTTCTTTAAAAGTCTTAGTACAAATTTTTCTCCATTAACATTTTTTTGTGAAGATACACGAATGCTATATCCGTCATATGTATTTATACTTCCATCCTGATCATAAACTATTTCTTGATGCATATTTGATATTGCTTTTAATCTACCTATTAAGTTATCTTGTCTATTTTTTGGTAGTTCTGTAACAGTTAAAAGCTTTCCATCAATTCTATACCTTACTCTTATTTTGTCTTCCATTGGTTCAAAATGTATATCACTTGCTCTTTTTTCTATAGCAGTCATAATAATGTTATCTACCAATTTTGTTGTATCTTTTTCTTCTTTATCTACATAATCTCTTTCTACCGTTCTAATATTAGAGATTTGTTTCATAATAGAAGTATAAAGTGTTACATATATTTCCATTTCATATCCTTGGTTCATAAGTAAAAGTTCAACTTCTTTTACCTTGGTTGGATTTTGTGGATCTGCGAATGCGACCTTAAGTTTATTTCCAACAAGAGCAAAAGGTAAAACTTTATAGTTTATTATTATATCTCTTGGTAAATACTTTACTGGATTTATTTCGATTTCACCATCTAACATTACTCCTGTTACTTGAATTTTATATGATAGTACATCTAATAATGCTGATTTATCACACATATCTAATATATCAACAATTTCTGCAAATTTTAATTCTTTGTGTTCTTTTTGATATTCAAGTACCCTATCTACTTGATTTTCTGTAAGTAATCCCCTTTTTATAAACTCAATACCTATTGGGCTTCTTTTAGATTTAATATTTTCAAACATAAAACATACTCCTTTTAGACATTATTTAATATTTGATATTCCTCAAGAATTTTTTCATAAAATTCATTTTCATCTACTTCATATTTTTTATTTATATTTTTTTCATATTTATTTTGCATTACATTAAAATGCTCAGCTTCAGAATATACAGACATTACATATATAAAAAATGCAATTGATGAGAATATTACAACAAGTATTGCTGAGCCTTTTATTTTATTTTGCTTCATATTTTATCATCCCCTAATGTTACATATATTTGTTTAGTAATGTCTTTTTTATATTTTTTGAATGTAACTTCAATACATACACTTTGTATTTTACTATCTATATTTTGTGAAAAGTTTTCATTTACATTAGTTAATTTATCTTCTGTTATGACTTCAAATTTTTCCACGTTTTTAACAAGTATACCTCCATTTTTTAGTATTATTTTTTTATCGCTATCATAGCTATACTCATCATTATTATTAAAAATTATTCTACCATATATTTCGTCAACTGACGTACTTGCTTTTGCACTAGATAATATATTGTATTGTAATTTATCAAATTGTTCATATATGTATATTTTTGCTTTTTCATCCATAGCTTTATAATTCATATTGGTACTCATTGCAATCACAAAAACAGTAAATACAAAAAATAAAGCAACATATATTGCCATAGATGTTAAGGTAAGACCTCTTTTTTTATTCACTTGGCATCACCTTACCTTTAAGTCCTGTCAAATTATACTCATGAGCCTTTCCATCAACGTTATATTTTACAGATACATTTATCTTTTTTACTATATCTTCATATGTATAATCTATTTCATCAAATGGTATTACTTCAACGTTAACATCATAGCTTATACTATTTTCTTCAACTTTTAAGCTATATGAAGTAAGGTTTTCATAGTCAGTTGCCTTAGCTGATTCTACATTTTTTATTGCAACTGAAATTGCTCCACTTCTTGCAATATTTTCTATACTTTTACTTCCGTAATTTCTTGAAATAACAAAAGATGAAACTAAAAGAAGTGTAAAAATAATCATTGCAATAACAATTTCAGTTATATATACACCTTTTTTTGTGTTTTTATTTAATTCTTTTTTTTCCTCTTCTGTCATTTTTGTTTTCATCACATATGCTCCGATTAAAACAAATATAACTGCATATGATATACACACAATAACAAGATTTATGCTAAGTTTAAAAATAACAAAAAATATTAAAAATACAATACCATTTGTAAGTTCCAATATAGGATATCTGATACTTATTTTTTCTTTACAATATCTGCATTTTCCTTTGCCTATAATATAACTTAAAATTGGTATTAAATCAAAAAAGCCAAGATTATGTTTGCAATTAGGGCAGTATGATCTTTTTATTAATATATCTTGATGTCTTGGTATTCTATATGTTGCAAGTGAAAAAAAGCTTCCAAATAAAGTTCCTATTACAAACATAAAAAAGCCTATTATAACGTAAATATATATACTCATACTCTCCCTCCTTTTACATATCATTTTTACAAAATACTTATTAAATCATAAATACTTTGTAAAAATAATATATTGGTAAGGTCATATATACAACACACATATATATGACCTAATTAATCGTATTTTTTAGCTTTTGTTTTTTACTAACTATTTAACAGGAACTAATGTATTTGCATTGTCACCTGTCCCTGGAACTCTTACAAATTCATTAAGAGTTTGATCCATAGATTTAGAATTTTCACTTGTTGTTGTAGTCATCCAAGATGGAACTTTATCTTTTGTTGAATATACTAAATATACCAATCCTGAATTTACATCAATATACCATTTAGCATTTGTAATTGTTGGTAATTTTACATCTGTTGCAGTTTGTACTGCTTCTGTGTTTAAAAGTTTATAATTACCATACTCAACTGCAAAATCTTCAGTTGCACTTGTTGAAACTAGACTTGAGATTTTACTTTTATCTGCCTCAGAAACATTAGCTGTAAATATTTGGCTTGCATCATACTCACCTTGTGTTTCAGCCATTTTTTTACCATAATATAGGTTAATTGCAGAATTAATACTTGATCTATTATCTGCAAGTTGAGCGACTCTACTAGAGTCAATTGGATTGTTGTTATTTAGTGTTAAAATAACAGCGGCAGCTAAAATAATTATAACTATAATAGTTACAATTAATACGATTAAAGAAATACCTTGTTTGTTTTTCATAAACTTTTCCTCCCTATTTCTATATATTAAAACATTTTTAATGTTTTAACCAAATTTACTTACTAGTAGCTGGTGGATTAGCAACTCCACCATTACTATTTGTTGTTTTATCATTTGCCTCTTGCTGTTCTTTAGTAGATGAAGTATTAGTAGAACTATTTCCACTATTATTTTCACTACTATTTGAACTTCCTGAAGAAGATACTTTTGCAAAAGGATCATTATTACCAGTTTTATACTGACTATTTGATTTAAAACTATTCATATCATCAGATGAAATTGAATATTGCTTTTTTAAAGGTTCACTTGATATTGCCTTAGTTGCTTCGAAAGTATATTCAGATTTTGAAATACTTTGATAATCTTGTACGACACCTTTAGTAATAGCAGACTGTTTAGGTAACATTAACATGAAAACTATTACAGCTATTGCAATCATTACTAGAAGTGAAACCCCAAAAGTAATAAAATAATTTTTATTTATATTATTCACAAACAGTCCTCCATTCTATTTATTTATAACTATATTTTTTACATTGAAACTAGCCTTTATTGTAGTTCCTTTAACATAGTCCATTGATATATTATCAAGTTTAAATCTTAAAGAAGTATCATTTTCAACTTCAAATATGAAATCTGATATATTCATATAACTTCCCTTAACTTCAATTTTTAAAGCAGATGAACTTGATGTAGAAGCTGATGTATCTGATGAAGTATTAGTAGATGAATTAGTACTATTATTTGTGGTAGACGAAGAAGTCGTTGTTGTAGTTGTTGTTGTAGAATTACTATCTGTATTATCTGTAGAACTTACACTATTACTACTATTATTATTTGTATTTGTAATCTGCTTACCACCAGGTTCAACCATTACTATTTCTAAATTATTCTTTTTAGCATAATTTCCTAATTTAATCCACATATATTCCAAATTATATGATTCTTCAGTAGTTGCTTCTTTTATAACGTTTATAGTTTCATCGCTTATGGAATTATATTTGTTTTTTTGTTTATCGTAGTCACTTTCTGCTTTTTCTAGATTACTAACTGTTGTATAATATGTTCCTTGTGCAGTTGATAAATCTTTTTCAGATTTTTTTACTAATCCATATTCACCTACAAGAGATGAAATAGATGGGATTTTTACAATAATTAAATTTGCTCCAAGTAACATAAGTAATACTATTAAAATAACTGTAACTCCAAGAATAGATGAAATAATTATCATTTTTTTATTGTTTAATGTCATGGTAAATCACCGCCAATCTCAACTGTTGTTGTTTCACCATTTTCAACTTTAACAATTTTTGCATTATTTAAAACATTTTCAAGTTTAATCTGAGCAAAGAAATACCCTAAGTCCTCATATTCTGTAGATGATGCCTTAATAGTAACATACTTATTATCATTAGAAGATATATTTACAAGTCTAACATTCGTAGGTATTATTTTTATTATATTTTGAAGTAACGATGCGACATTATATGTTGAAAATTTTCCAATCTGATTACTTTCTATTTTATTCTTTATATCTTCTACTTCATCATTTACTTTCTTATACTCGTTTGCATTTTTATTTATATATGTTATATCTGAATTTACCTCATCAGTTTTCTCAGTAATATTCTTTTTCTTAGCTTCCATATTTTTGAGCATACTGTTTACACTAAATGTATATATTCCACTAAAAGCAATATATACAAAAAGAATTACAACAGCAACAATAGTAATATATGTCAAAGTTTCTAAAGATTTATCCGTAACAGTTATTGTTTCTCTTACCTTTTTTTCTTTAGGCTCTTTTACCTTTTTGGTAGAATTAAAAATATTACTAATTTTTTTATTAAATTTTACAGTTCTTGCAACATATTGTAGTTCAGGATATTTTGGATTTAAATACTCATATGCAAGAGTTATAGCCTCTGTAACTTCAATAATTTCAGACATATATCTTACATCTGTTGTGTCTTGTATAAAAAATGGCTTTAAAACTGAACATTTTACATCTAAAAATTGAGAAAAAAGTAAATCAACATTTGTAAATGCTGTACCTATTCCTGTTAAAAAAGCCTTAGATATACTATTTTTATATTTTCCAATTTCAGATAAACATTGCTTTAATATTTCTTGAAATATAGGTTCAACAATTTGCTCTAATGTGGGATCATTTGAGCTCTCACCCTCAGTATATACATTCATTTGTTTACAAGTTGCATAAGCCTTTTCATAAGAACCAAGACTACTAGTAAAATCATTAAGTAATTGTTTCATTCCAATATTATATGATTTAAATTCAACTACTTTATGATTTATAACAGTAGTGATTGATAACTTAGTATCTATGTTTATTAACATGTAACTACTTTCTTCATCAGAAATAAGCCTTTTTACAATTGGTATTGCAGGACTAATACCTGAAATACTTTTGTCATAATCAAGTTCACTATTAATTACATCTTTTGGAGTTATATTAAGAATTGCATTTCTTTTATTATCATCATTTTTTGCATCTGATACCATATACACATATGAATATCTATCAGGTGCTTTTGCATTTTTTTCGCACCATGATTCATATTCAAGTTTCATAATACTTGGAATATATGATTTGTCTTGAGCTTGTTCATAAACTTGTGTGTTATAATAAACATCATTTTTAGGATTTATTACAACAGGAATATTTTGACTAGAAGTTTCATCTATTATTTGTCTTATGACAAACTTATCATCCTGGTTTGTAAATTTAATACCATATTTTTCAACTTTAACCATTTTATTATTATCTACAGATAATTTAGCATATTTAACTATATTATCATCTAAATAAATACCTAAACAGTTTGCCATTTTATTCCTCCATTTTAAAATTTAAACTCATAAATATTATTTACAAATAAAAGCATTGTTATTATTTTTTTGTCAAATTTTGTAGATTATATTTACACATTTTTATATTCATATTTTATTATATATATAAATTTATTTCAACACTTTAAGATTATTTTAATAATTTGTTATTTTTTTGAAATGTTTTTGTAATTTTTTTGAAATACTATTTAACGTTTTCTATATGTACTAACTTTTAGTGGAAAATAAAATCTCACCTAACAATACTGTTAAATGAGATTTTATTTTTTAAAGATTTGCTTTAATAAATTTATTTCTTACACTCTATGCTTATTTTATTTGCATTTGCTCCCAACTGATCAACTAAAATTTGTTGTATTTGTGCTATTTGTTGCTGTGTTAGATCTTCTTTTGATTTTATAACAACATTTATATTATCATTATTAGTTGGAATTATGACAATATCTTCAATTCCTTTAGCTTTGATTACATTTTCAACCATTGTAATTAAGTTTTTTTGTTTTATAAGTTCACTTAATTTTTGTTGATATTCCTTTATTTCAGCTTCACTACTTTTTTCATTTTTTATAACACTAGTATAATTTTCACTAAGCTCAGAATACATATTATCCCTGTCATACTTAAATACTGCAAGTGCTGAATCTTCAGAATTATTATTTGATGCAGAAGTAGCTTTTGCATCATCATTTTCAAAATTTGACTTATCATCAGAATAAATGCTAACTTTATCATATGTAAAACTATCTTTTCCATTAACGTACATGGTTTGCCCTAAATTTTTTTCTCTTGTTGGATTATATTTATAGTTTATATACCCAGCCACTCCAACCATAAGCAGAATTGATAATACAGCTATTTGACTTTTTTTAATTACTTTCATACTACCACCTAACCTTGTTTTTCAAAAACCTGAACTTTATATACAGGAATATTTACCACTGTTGATACAGCAGATGCAATTTTTGAACGTAAATCAACACTACTTGCTCCTTTTGCAACAACAATAGCACCTTCAACCTTTGGACATTCCACACTTTCAACAATAGCAGATTTACTTCCACTTTTCTCGTTATATGCTACAACTTTTTCAGTTGTACTTTTATCGCCAGACTGTTCCTCTTTAGTGTTATATACAACATTTTGTTTTTCTTCTTGTGAATATGATAGTACAATTGAAACATCACTTATTCCCTGTATTTGGGATAAAATCACACTCAACTTATTTTCTAAATCCGAATTACTTACAGAAGTTTTAGAATTACTACTTTCCTCACTACTATTTATATTACTATTACTACTTGTACTATTACTAATACTTTTATTTGTTTTATCATCTGATTTAAAAATATAATTACATGATATAAGTAGAATAACTAAAAGAACAACTAATAATATCAAATTTTGCGTTCTTTTCTTTTTATCTTTAAAAGCAGATTTTATAACTTCCAACTGATTATTCAAAACTATTCTCCCTCCTCTACAACACTTATTTTAGAATAGTCTATATCATACTCACTATTTATATATCCAACAACTTCATTTACTGATCCAAGATCCGTTTTTTCATTATCTAATTTAGCAATATTAAGTTCTATTTTCGTTACATTATACTCATCATCAACAATTATGTTTATATTATTTACAACAATATCCTTGTGAGCAAGTTTAAACATAACATCACTTTTTAAATTCTGTATAAACTGGCCTTTAACAAGTTCATCATTTTTGTTATCTAGTCCTTCAGAATTTACACTAACTATATTATTTTCGTCGGGACTTACTGTATTTAGTATACTATCGATACTTGCCCTTACATTTCCATTCTTTAATAAATCAACTACAGGTGAAACTATAGTTATTACCGTAATTATCCCAACAAGACTATAAATGTACTTTCTTAAATTTGTTTTAGGGACAACCAATTGCACTATTACAATTAGTATTCCTAAACATAACATTGAAACAATCCAATTTCTAAAAATTTCAACCATATAAATTACCTCTTTTCTTTTGTTAAGTCACTATACTATTTACTAAATTAAGAATTATCCCTGTAGAAATTACAAATAAAATAACTACACCAATTAAAATACCCAGCATTGTTTTATATACATTTACAAAACCAGATAAATACTTTAAAATAAGTTTATCTGTTGTTATCATCTCAACAAATGCAGCTAATAACATATATATAACCATAATACTTGTAATCTTAAATATTGGAATAATCCCTACTATCACTATACCTAAAATTCCAATAATTCCACCAGTTTTTCCAATTATTTTTGTAGCTCCAACTACCACTTCAAAACTGTCTGAAAAAAACTTTCCAACTACTGGAACAAAGTTAGAAACTGCAGCCTGTGTTGTTTTAACGCTTAATGAATCAACAGATGAACTAAGTGATGTCTCAAGCGATAATACTCCTAAAAATACTGTAAGTACTACTCCTATTGTCCATAGTGAAACGTTGGAAAAAAATTTTGATAATTTCTCTAATCTAATATTTTCAGATATACTACATATTACATTAAACGCCACAGAAATTGACAAAAGTGGAATTACAAAATACGTAACAATAAATCCAACAGAACTTGCTAAAAATAGTAGCAAAGGTTGTATAATTCCTGTAGTAGAGATTTTTCCTGTTGCAATCAGTACTGATAGTAAAAATGGTGATATTACTTGCATTAAAGTTCCCATTGTATTTATTGTAGTCTTTAACATATTTACAGTTTGTACAAATGTTGCAACTGTAATTGTTGCAATTACAATAAAGCATGCAAGATGTGCTATACGTGTAATATCACTTTTATTATCAAGTTCTAAATTTGATAATATTGCCATTATTATAACAATTATAAATATAGTAACTGTTCCTTTTATTGCTGAAGAAACTTCACTTGCAAATATTTCTAGTAATTTTGTAAATAAATTTTTATGATTAATATCATTTTTATTTAAAAGTTCATTTGCTATATTTTTAAAATCTATTTTTTGTCCCAAATTTTCATTTACAGAATTATTTATGGTATCAATATATTCATCCAAATTATATGTTTTTCTTGTACTCTCTGTTATATTATTAGTAACTTCCTCTGTTGTTTTTGATACATCATCAGTACTAGTATTACTACTAAATACTTCACTGGCAAATACAAAATTTGTCTTAAGTATTAGAAAGCAAATAATAATAAGTATAAATATTTTGCTTAAATGTTGTCTAAATTTTTTCTTTACTACCTTATTCATAAATTACACCAAACCTACTAGTACATTTACAAGTGAACTTATAAGAGGAATAGTTAAAACTACAATTACAACCTTACCTGCCATTTCAAGTTTTGTTGCAATACTACTTTGCCCAGCATCAATACATACATTTTTACCAAATTCAACTATATATGCAATTCCTATTACTTTAATTATAATTAATAAAAAATCAGTATTAACTCCAGATTTAGAAACTAGATCATTTAACACATTAATGACAGATGACATTTTAGATATAGCATAGAGCATTATTCCTATACCTGTAATAATTGAAAGAACCAGTGCCATTTCAGGTCTATAGTTTTTTAATATTATAATCATAATAACTGCAAAAATAGATATGCCAACTATCTTAATTACTTCCATCAAATCACCTACAATTTAAATACAGTTCTTACAGTTTCAAAAAGTGTACTTATTTGTGTTATTACAAGCATAAGAACTATAATAACTCCAGTAAGTGTTGTCATCATTGCTTGATCTTCTCTTCCTGCTTTACTTAGTACTTGATTTAAAACTGCTACTAAAATACCAATTCCTGCTATTTTAAACAATAAATCAATATCCATATTCCACCTCTTAATTTTATATAAATATGATTACAAGCATAAGTCCAGATATAATTCCTATAGTTCTGTATAATTTTGAGTTAGTATTTTTTATTTCATTTGCTTCATTTATTTGATTTTCTAATATATTTATTGTATTTTGTATAATATTTATTTGTCCTTCAATATCACTCCTACCCAAATTCTTAAGAGTAGATATTATTATATCTTTATCATACTTTTCTAAACTTTCTATTTCAGATATATTTTTCTCGATACTTCCTTCAATATATGTCATATTATTACTATCTAACATATCAACTACTATTTGCCCTATTTTTATCTTAAGTTCAGTATTTAGTTTTTGCCTTGCAATTTCATATGCATTTGGAAGTATATTCATCATATATTTTATTTCATTTTCAACTAATTTTAAAAAAGTTACCATTTCTCTTAAAACATATTCTCTTTCTTTTAATTTTCTGGATTTAGACGAGCCAATATATGCTGTAAGAGCGACAATAAGAATCGATATTATTATTTTTATAACTATCATCCACATACCTCCATTTTGTTATTTTTAAATTTATGTATATTTTCAATAGTACCTGGTCCATTTCTATTTGATAATATTACTATATTTTCAAAATACCCTTCATTTATTAATTTAGATATACCTGTTTTTCTAGTTATATCCTCTATATTTCTTCCATGCATCGTAAATACAAGGCCTACACCGCTAAGTGCAGCATACTCAATTGCATCTATATCTTTATTTGTTCCTATCTCATCAGTTGCAATTACTGCAAGTCCCATACTCCTTACAAGCATTTCCATTCCTATGTATTTAGGGCAATTGGATATGACATCTGTTCTAATTCCAACATCTAAATTAACCATACCATTAGATACAGATGCTATCTCTCCTCTTTCGTCTACAAGACCTACATTTAATCCATTAAATTTCATTATTTCTATTCCACTACTTATTTGTCTAATTAAATCTCTTAACATGGTTGTTTTACCACATCCTGGAGGTGAAACAATTAATGTATTTGAAAACATATTATTATTAATTACATATGGAATTAATTTATCAGCACAACCAATTACTTGCCTTGCCACTCTTATATTCATACTATTTATATTTTTTATATTTTTTATCTTAGAATCCTGCAAAACAACTTCTCCACATATTCCAACCCTATGTCCACCTTTTATAACGACAAAGCCGCTATTTATATCATTTTGTATAGCATATATTGAATTTCTAGATATATTTACCAATATATCCAATAAATCTTTTATTGTAATTACGCATGAAAGTAATATTTCTGTTTTTGAAGCAATTACTATTCCCCTTTTTCCAGCTCTAAGTCTAATTTCAGTTATTCCCTCTCTTGCTCCTATATTTAAAATTTCTTTTGAAATACTGCATGGTAGAACTTTAATTATTTCATCTAACATATGCTCACCTCTTTTTTATATAGTTTACTACACCTATACTAAAAGAATTGTAGAAAATTAGTAAAATACTATAAATAAAAACACTAATTTTAGCAAAAAAGGGTAACTAAATACAAAAACATGTTTGGATAAAAATAGAAAAGGCAGAGTTATAAAACAATTTTTAGGAAATTTAATATAAGAAATTCAAATGTACATAAAAAATTAAATAAATGACTTGTGAAGGAAAAAAATGATTGTAGTTAGCTATGAAAAAAATATATAAAAATAAAGGATGAGACAACCCACCCTTTATTTTTATATAATTTTTATTATATTATACTAACTAGATATATTATTCAAAAAGTTTCATAATATCCTCTTTAGACATTTTATTAATAAAACTTTCCCCTTCTTTTACAATTTTATTTGCAATATTCATTTTCTTTTCCTGCAATTTTTCAATTTTTTCTTCAATAGTATCTTTAGCTATTAGCTTAAACACTTGAACATTTTTCTTTTGACCAATTCTATGTGCTCTATCTGTAGCTTGATTTTGTACTGACAAATTCCACCACGGATCAAAATGAATAACAACATCAGCCCCGACAAGATTAAGGCCCGTACCCCCAGCTTTAAGTGATATAAGGAAAAGATTAACATTATTTTCTATGTTAAATTTATTTACCATATCAATTCTATCATCAGCTTTAGTCTTTCCTGTAAGTTCCATATATTCTATTTTTCTTTTATCAAGTTCTTTTTTTATAATATCAAGCATTGAAGTAAATTGTGAGAAAAGTAAAACTTTATGTCCAGAAGAAATAGCGTCATTTACTACTTCTAAACATTGATTTAATTTTGCAGACTCCCCCTCATAATTTGAAACAAAAAGTGATGGATGACAACATATTTGTCTTAACTTTGTAATAAGAGCAAGAATTTTTATTTTATTCTTTTCAAAGCCTGAAGTTTCAGATAATTCTTCCATATCTTGTTTTGCCTTTAATAAATATGACTCATAAACTTTTCTTTGTTCTGTTTCCATATCACTATATAACACCGTTTCAGTTTTTTCAGGCAATTCTTTTAATACTTCTTTTTTTACACGTCTTAAAATAAAAGGCATAACTTGCATTCTTAGCTTTTCCATTACACTTTGGTTACTATCTTTAATTATAGGTGATTCATAATTTTCTTTAAATTTAGAATATGAATATAAATAACCTGGCATACAAAAGTCAAATATTGACCATAATTCTGCTAAAGAATTTTCAATAGGTGTTCCTGTAAGTGCAAATTTAGTAATACCATTTAATTTTTTCAAAGCTTTTGCATTCTGCGTATTGTTATTTTTTATATATTGTGCCTCATCTGCAACAACATATCTAAAATTATACTTAGCATATTCCTCAATATCCCTTTTTAACATATCATATGATGTTATAGCGACATCATAATTATTTATTTTTTGTATTTTTTCTTTTCTCTCCCTTGCCTGCCCATTTATAACAACAACGTCTAAATCAGGTGCAAATTTATTTATTTCGTTTTCCCAATTCAAATATAACGAACTTGGACATACAACTATGGATGTCTCTCTATTTTTACTTGTATTTTTAGCATCTAAAAACATTGCTATTAACTGAATTGTTTTACCAAGTCCCATTTCATCTGCAAGTATTCCACCAAAATTATATTTATCTAAAACCTTAAGCCAGTTAAAGCCTACCTTTTGATAATCTCTAAGGTTCCCTTTAAAATTACAAGGAATTTGAAATTTTTCATCCTTAGAATTTGCTATACCAAGTATAATATCATCAAATTTCTTATCTTTATTTATACTAATTTTTCCACTACTTGCAAGTTTATCTAAATAAAGTGCCCTATACTTAGGAACCTGTACCTCTTTATTTTTTATATCATCTACAGATATATTTAACGAATCAATTATATTTTCTAAACTTTCAAATCCATTTGACTCTAAGTTCACAAAAGTACCATCTTTTAACCTATGATATTTTTTCTTTAGCTTATATGACTTTAATACACTTTTTAATTCTTTTTCTGAAAAACTTAAATTGGACATATCTATATCAAGAAGTCCATTATTTACCTTTACCCCAATAGAAAAACTTTTTGGCGCGATTACTTTTCTTTTCTTTAAATTATCAGTTACATAAACATCAAAATTCTCATTAAATACATCCAAACCACGAGTTAAAAAATCATATATTGAATTTTCATTACTGATATATAGGTTATGCTTTTTTGTATCTATCTCAAATTTACACTTTCTAAATATATAACTTGCTTTTTTTTCTTTTAGTGCATTTCTATTACATCTTACATTTAATATTTCTTTTTCATTAAATGGATTAAATTCATTTTCTAAATAACAATACTTTATATCACATACAATGTCCTGATTTTGATCTAAATCAAGATATGCCTTTACAATTAATTCTTCTGATTTATACTTTTCAATAACATTATCTGGTACATCTACTTTACAACATTTAGATAATCTTGGAATTACATATTCACAAAAACTTGTACAGTCATTCTCTGTTACTCTTATAGTATTTAAATTTTTCTTACTAAACTCCTTTAACATAGGATATACATTTTTTCTGAAATCTTCTGTACATCTATATAACTTGTCCTTATTTAGCACATAGATATACTCTTGACCTTCAATTAAATAGCAATCATCGTCATAAAGAGATACAAAAATTCCAGATTTAGAATTTTGCACATCAAATTTTATCTCAGGGTTTTCCTCAACTAATTCAAGTAATACATCATCTTTGCCATACATTTTCATTAGAATTTTTTTAGATTTATATATGTCAAAAAAATCATCTAGTATTCCAAAATCTAATTTCATAAAAGATTTATATGCTGAAGCTATTGTAAAATAATAACTTCCCATTTTAGCATATTCTTCGTATTCTCCAAACCTTTTTATAATAAACTTTACTAAATCTCTTGATGAAGGATTAAAATTTTGAATTTCATGTTTAAATTCAAGTTTTGCTCCATACTTATATGTATCTTTTTTTCTCATATTTTCATAAAATTCTTGCAAATTTTTTAATTTATACATTCTATCTTGGCCAATACTAAAAAATACATTAAAATTATTATGTAAGTCATCAAATTCTAGTATTGGAATTAAATTTACATTCTTACTTTCTATTTTAGAAGGCATTTCAAGATTTTCATAATATGAAATTATCTTACTTTTTGTATTAATCTGTGTAATCTTATTTGAATAGCCATTATATAGTTTTGCTTCATCTATAGTTTCTTTTTTGTTTTTATTTCCAAATAAATATTCATCTTCATTTACATACATATTAAATATTGCAGCAACAATATGCTTACAAGGTTTAGAAGATGCATATGCAGGACAATTGCAACTATATGATATATGATTATCTTTTTTTGATACATTTACATCATATATATATGTTCCTTCAACATATGACTTTGAAGTATAATTTTCATCATCTTCCATATCTAATTTTGCAACTTTTACCTTTGATTTTTCAAAATATTTTTTTCCTCTTGTTGAAACTGCATTTCCACTTAATTCAAGAACTTTGTTTATATCTTCTGGTTTTATTAACATTTTTCACTCCTACACATCATATTAAATCATCAAATATTATACCATAGTATTTCCATTCTATCAATTGATTTTAAAGTTATTTTTTTTTGGCTATATTTCTACTTTATTTTTTTACATTTAGTGAACATACTCATCGTCTATTCTGCCAAGTATTTCCTCTAAAATATCCTCAAGAGTCAGCATCCCAATTATATTGTTTTTACTATTTTTTACAAGAGCAAGGTGCATTTTATTTTTTTTCATTTTCATATACACTCTGTGTGCCGTATTGTTATCGTCTACTACAAGTGGATGTCTTAATATGCTCTCAACTTTAATCTTTCCAGTCTTTAAATTTTCATAATTATTAAGCGCGTCTTTTACGTATAACGCTCCTAATATAGTTTGATTATTACTATCATATACTAGTAATCTTGAGTATGTTGTATCTTTGAATTTCTTCATAATTTTATAAAAAGAATCTTTAATTTTTACACTAGCTGATTTTTCTATTGGATTCATAATTTCAGATACAGATATCTTAAACGATGTTGCAACTCTTTCCATGATTTCTTTTTCTGTTTCGTTTATACTGCCTTTGTGATATTCTACATTTGTAAAATGTTTAATTTCGTCTTTCATATATAACAAATCTTCACTTTTATCTTTTCTTTTATGATATGAATCATCCAAAATGGTTGCAATAAACGATAAAGGAAGTAAAAGTTTTGATACAATTTCAAACATATATATTGCAATTATATTTACTTTTTTTGCTTTTCTTGTTAATGCTAAATGCTTAGGTATATATGTTCCAATTATCATTGTTATATACGTTGCAACAATTGTTAATATTAAAATTGTTGCATACTTTATCAAACTAAACATTGTGTTAGAAAATTGGTGAGAAAAATTATTTATAAGTGGCATTCCGTATTTTTCAACAACTATTCCAGATATTACAAACTCCAAAATTGTAACAGAAAGTTCAGTAGTAATTACAGCTTTATCTTGATTTTTAATAATTTTTTTTGCACTCTTACTTAAATTAAATATCTTATTCTTATCTAACATATTAATATATGTCGATCCATATATTAATATCATAATACAAATTATTGATACACTAATTATAGCTATTTCCATTTTAATTATTATCTCCTTCTCTAAATAATACCACTTAAAAATTTAAGTGGTATTATTTACGTATTATATAATTTACTTTAAATTACCTGTTATAACCTGCCATGTATCACTTGTTTCTAGTCCTTTTTGCCAAGCAGATATTCCTGCTAAATTGTATTTGTTTACAAGCTCAACTCTTTTTCTCATTGATTCTTTATCTTCAAGCCATAGCTTGTATGTAAGTTCACCTTTCACAACTTCTGCATAATTTTGTCCTGCATCTTCATCCCATACTGTTGCAACATCATTTCTTGATAAGAAATCTTGACAATCTTGCATTGAATATATTTTACTACTTGGTTTTTCTGTTGCATTTTTTACTGTCCAAAGCCTTGTATAGAATGGAACTCCAAGTATTATTTTATCTGAAGATATTTTTGAATCATTTATTAAAGAATTAATTTGGTTTTCAACTTCTGATACTTTAGAAATAGATCCTGCCTCATTTGACCAAGAGCCTTTTTGGTCATATCCCATAAGGGCCACATAGTCAACAGCTTCTCCTATTCTTTGTCTATCGATATACCTTACAAAATAAAAATCTACTGATACAGTAATACCTTCATTTCTAAGTATTGGTGTAAGTTCACGTATAAACTGAGTATATAAATCTCTATCTTCGTCTTTCATTGACTCAAAGTCAATATTAATTCCGTCTAATTTATCTTTTTTCGCAATGTCTCTTATATTTTTTATAAACTTCTCTCTATTATATTCACTTTTTAAAAGAGCTGATGTATCACTTGCAGAATAATTTGTTGAGTCTATTCCATTAGTTATTATTGGCCAAATTTTATACCCATATTCTTTTGCCTTTGAATAATAGCTACTGCTAAACTTTGATGTAATTTCTCCACTTGTATTTTTTAGCTCGTACCATGTTGGAGATACTACATTTACTCCATCAATATTTTTATCACCAAGTGTATTCAAATTACTTCCATATTGCCAAAACATTACAATTTTATCTTTATTAGCATTTTCTCCAACTTGTTCTTCATTACTTTCTGGTGAACTTCCATCAGGTAATGTAATGTTATTTTTAGAAATATAACCTACAACACCTTTATCTGTTTTAACCTTATACCAGCTTTTATGTTCTAAACTATCTGCATAAACAGTAACCTTATCACTTGTATTTAACATATCAAGTACATCTGATTTAGTTGATATATCAGAGTAAACATTTACTAAGTTATAATTTACAGGAATATCACTTGTACTTAATTTATCAACTACGATTGTATTTGTTTTATCGTTATATTCAGTTTTAATATTATATTCTTCCTTTAAAAGATTAATATCAATGTATGGTTGTCCATTAACAATTCTTGCCGGAGTATCTATATCAACATATTCAAAATTTTTAGACATTTTTTTTTCATCTATTTTTAATTTTACAACTTTATCATCGGTTGTTACTATAACTTTAGTTGCTACTGTATCATAGTATATATTTTTATCAATTGTTTTTGAAATTGTATCTACGGATATATATAATCCTCCGTCTTTTACAAATGGCTCATAATTTGTTTTTATATTATCTCCATAAATTACAAGACCTGCATTATCTGAGTTTGTATTTCCTTTTATTTTATTTATATTAAAAAACATCACTAATACTACAATTGTAAATATTAGTGGTATTATACATCTTTTTAATTCTTTCATCTAATATCCACCTCAACATCTATATTATACAATATATTTATAATTTTGTGAATATTAATTTTAAAATATACTAACTTTTTTATTATAACAGTTTTTAATTGTTTGAAAATATACCAAAATATATTATTAAACAATTTTTAAAATTATAATCAAAAAATAAGGTATGTATCTAAATCTGACATTTACCTTATTTATAACTAATATATTGATAAAGTTATTTTTGAAATAAGAAATAACTTTCTTTAAATTAATAATTATTTTTAATTTAAAAATAAATTTCTGGAGTATAAAAAATATGTCAAAATTAATTTTATACAAAGTATTAAATGAAATATAAATATTTCTATTTATTTTCTTACTTTACCGCGTTTTCTATTAATATACCTAACAATTTACTATACGAAAGCCCTGTATTTTCAAATAATTTAGGATACATACTAATATTTGTAAATCCCGGCATTGTATTTATTTCGTTTAAATATATATTATTTTCTTTATCTAAGAAGAAATCGATACGAGAAATATCTTTTCCATCAATTATTCTAAAAGCTTTTTTAGCTATATTTTTTATTTCAATTTCAACTTTCTTTGAAATATCTGCTGGAATTATACACTTAGATTCTTTATTATTATACTTAGAATCATAATCATAAAATTTTCCTGCTGAGATAACTTCTCCTATACTTGATGTTATAACATCCTTATCTTCTAACACTCCACACTCTAATTCTCTTCCATCAATTTCCTCTTCTATAAGGATTTTCCTATCATATTTACTTGCAATGTATATTGCTTTTATTAGTTCCTCTTTATTTTGAACTTTACTTATTCCAACTGAAGAGCCTGAGTTTGAAGGCTTTACAAACATAGGAAATTTAAGTAAATGTATTATATTGTCAGTTATTTTGTAAATATCCATCTCTGTTTCATTAAACATATCATCAACATATATATATTTATTATTATCATATCTTAAATATACATACTTCGTTTGTTTAATCCCAGTCTGCTTAAATAATTTTTTTTGATAAACTTTATCCATAGCAATAGCTGATGAAAGCACGTTACAACCAACATATGGAATATTAAGCATTTCAAACATTCCCTGTATCTTTCCATCTTCTCCGTATAATCCATGTAAAACAGGAAAAGCAACATCAAAATCTTTCAAATAAGTAGTAATATTTTCTAATTTTATGATACTTTCTGGAATGTTAAATTCATACTCTTTATTAAAATCAACTTTATACCAACATCCATCTTTATCAATATATATCCCGCTTACAATATATTTTTCTTTATCTATGTTTTTTATAACTGACTTTGCGGATATAACAGATACATCATGTTCCGTTGATATGCCACCAAATATTACTACCACTTTTTTCATACTCTCACCTTATTTTAATTTCTTTGATATCTCGTTATATATTTCACTAAATTTCATTGAATTAGATGCCTTAAGCAATATAGCCGAATCTCCAATAATTACTTTTTCTAAAAATTTAATCGCGTCGCTATTATTATCCACACTTTTAACATTTTCTTCAGGCATACCTAAAATACGTGCTCCTTCTGCAATTTTTTTAGAATAATCTCCTACTGTTACAAGTAAATCTATGTTATTTTCATATACACTTTTTCCTACTTTTAAATGAAGTTCGTTTGAAAATTCACCAAGTTCTAGCATATCGCCTAAAACTGCAATTTTGTATTTATCTTTAAAGCTTCCTAAAAATTCAAGGGCTGCCTTCATTGAATCATAACTTGCGTTATATGCGTCATTTATTATAGTGATATTATCTTTAAAATTATCTACTTCCATTCTATTTTTTGTAAGAGAGAATTCATTTATTCCAGTTATTATATCGTTTATATCAATTCCAACTTCTCTACCAACACAAATTGCACAAAGGGCGTTATATACAAAGTGTTTTCCTGATACAGGCACATTAATATTATATTTATTATTATTAAAACTTACATCAAAACTACTACTATTTGTACCAATATTTATATTTACAGCCATAACATCAGAATGATTATCTATTCCAAATCCAATACTTTTATATTTTTTAAATAAATCTTTATTATTATTTAACATATCATTATCATTGTTATATACAAGTACTCCATTTTCTTTCATGCCATTTAATATTTCAAGTTTTGCTTTTAAAATATTCTCTCTTGAGCCCAAATTTCCTATATGCGAAGTTCCAACATTTGTTATAACAGATACGGTAGGTTCTGCAATATTAGATAGATAATCAATTTCACCTTTATGATTCATTCCCATTTCTATTACTGCTGCTTCATGTTCCTCTTTAAGCCTTAATATTGTTAACGGAAGTCCTATATCGCTATTAAAATTACCTTCTGTTTTTAGTGTATTATATTTTTTAGAAATAACACTTGCAATAATATCCTTCGTACTTGTTTTTCCAACACTACCTGTAACACCAACTACAGGAATATTAAACATTTCTCTTTTGTATTTTGCAAGTAATCCTAAAGCTTTTATAGTATCTTTTACAATTATTATATTTTTATTCTTGTACTTTTCTATACAATTGTCATCAATCTCTATTCCCTGCAAGATACAAGTACCAGCTCCATTTTCAAATGCTTTTTCATACATAGCATTTCCATCAAAATTTTCGCCTTTTATTCCAACAAAAGTATCATTTTCTTTAATTTCTCTTGTATCTATTTTAAAATTATTACATATTGCATTATTATCCCCACATACAAGCCTTCCACTGCATTTTTCTATAACATCTATAACATATATATCTTTCACGCTATTTCTCCTTTATACATTTTATTTTTTTTACTATAAATTATGATTGTTTCAAACATTACATTATATAATATTTCTAGTTACCTTTAATAATAGTTGAAGTGATATATTCAAATATAAAGTTAACACAATCATCAATCATTTCATTTAACATCTCTTTTGAATAAAGTATAAGTGGTACTTTTACATTATTATCTGCAGAAGCACTTAAAGAATTAAAATAATTAATTACTTTTATAATGTCTTTTTGCTCTACCTCAAATGTTTTTAATTTTGAAAGAGAGTCTAAAATATTTGAAGTGTATGCTATACTCACATTATCAATATTTAATACTTTTTCAAAAGAATTAAAATCTTCTTGTTTAATCCTTATCATTGTGTTTCTATTACACTCTAAAATTTCATTTCTTTTTGTTTTAATACCACAAACTTCCCCTGAATTATCAAGTAAAACCTTGTTTGTATATGTATATTTGTTAAAATAATAATCTGTCATTAAATGTACTAAATATCCTAGTATAAGAGGATCTTGAATATCATCCAAATGAACATTTTTAAATGTCTCATAATCTGGAAGACAAAATTTTCCTCCATTTATTATAGTATACTCCCTATAATGACTTACCTGATATTCAATAAACTTTGACACATTTTTTACAACATGCCCTCCATACATATCAGGGAGTATATTTCCAAGTAAAAATTTATCCTTATCTTCATAATAATTTAACTTACTATTTAACTTATTTGCAACTTGTGCATGTATTTTCCAATATGGCATTTTATTACTCCTTTCATTCCTATATTTATTGCTCCTTATATTTCTAAAACTTCAAGTGGTGTGTAATTTGCCATAAGTCTTTTGAAACCATATTTATCAAACATAATTTCTAGCTTAAAATCATCTCCTTCAGCTTCAATATTTTGTATAATTCCTTCTCCAAATTTTTTATGCTTTATTCTCATTCCTACTGTATAATTTACGTTTTTCTTTTCAGTGACAACTCTATTTGTATTACCAGTTATATTTTTTAAGAAGTTGTCAACACTCATACCAAAGCTTGCCTTTTTAGATACCTTAGAATCTATTTTTCCATATCCACTACCAATATTTGAAAGAATACCTTGAACTTTAGTATATTCATTATCAAGATTTTTTTCTTTTTTCTTATTATTTTTGTGAATGTTATCCCTAGAATCCTCGTCAAGAAGTTCTTCTGATATTTCATCTATAAATCTTGAAGGATAAGAGTATGTTGTCATACCATAAAGTGTTCTTTTATTTGTATTTGTAAGGAACAATTTTTCTTTTGCCCTTGTTATTCCAACATAACAAAGCCTTCTTTCTTCTTCAGTAGACTCATCTTCTTCTATAGATTTTTTAGATGGGAAAAGTCCCTCTTCCATACCAACTAAAAATACAACGTTAAATTCAAGGCCCTTAGCACTATGCATAGTCATAAGAGTAACAGCTTCTGCACCTTCTTCTAAACTATCTACATCAGATACCAAAGCAATACTATCTAAGAAATCAGCAAGTGTATTATCTGCATTTTCTTTTTCAAATTCCATAGCAACGCCAATAAATTCCATAAGATTATCAAATCTCATTTCACTTTCCTTGTCTTCAGTTTCATTTAGCATAGCTTCATATCCAGAGTTCTTTAGTACTAATTTTATATATTCTGATACTGGCATAGTATCTTTTTTAGAAATAAGGTCTTCCATCATATCCCTAAACATTATTATATTTCCAGCACTTCTAATTCCAACTAAATTATCACTATCTTTGATTACGTTATATATAGAAGTATTGTTAGCAGCTGCAATTTCATCTAATCTATCTAAAGCTGTATTTCCAATTCCTCTTTTTGGTTCATTTATTATTCTTCTTAAGGATATATTATCATTTGGATTCTGAATGAATTTAAGATAACTTGTAATATCCTTTATTTCTTTTCTTGCATAGAATTTTATACCACCAATTAGTCTATATGGTGTACCTGATCTCATAAATACTTCTTCAAGTACACGAGCTTGTGCATTAGTTCTAAACAAGACAGCAAAATCAGAATATGTCTTATTTTCTTTTTTACATATTTCATCTATTTTATCAACAATATATTCTACTTCTTCATATTCATTTGACAAAGTATTATATACTATTTTATCCCCTTGTTTATTCTCTGTCCAAAGTTTTTTATCAATTTTTGATTTATTATTTTTTATTACCTGATTTGCTGCCTCAAGTATAGTTTTTGTACTTCTATAATTTTCTTCTAATTTTACAATTTTAGCATTTGGAAATTCTTTCTCAAAATTTAGTATATTTGAAATATCTGCCCCTCTAAAACCATATATACTTTGTGATTCATCACCAACTACACATATATTTCCATGTGCTGCTGAAAGTAAAGATATTAACAAAAATTGTATTTTATTTGTATCCTGATATTCATCAACTAATATGTATTTAAATTTGTTTTGATAATATTCTAACCTATCTGGATTATTCATAAACACTTTTACAGTTAGCATTATTATATCATCAAAATCAATCGCATTATTTTTCTTTAACAATTCTTGATATGAAATATATACTTGTGCTACCTTTTCTTTTCTAAAATCTCCAGATGCTTCTGTTAAATACTCTTCTGGCCCTTTCATATTATCTTTTGCTCTTGATATTTCATATTTTATATATGACACTGGATATTCTTTATCGGATATATTTAATTTCTTTAATACTTCTTTTATAACCTTTTCTTTATCTAATTCATCAAATATATTAAAATCTCTAGAATACCCTAAAAGCTCTATTTCTCTTTTTAGAATTCTTACACAAACTGAATGAAATGTCCCAAGCCAAATATCATTTGCATTTTCTTCTACAAGTGATAATACTCTTTCTTTCATCTCTTTTGCTGCTTTATTTGTAAATGTAATAGCTAAAATTTCCCATGGCTTTACAATATTTTGTTCTAATAAATATGCTATTTTATATGTAAGTACACGAGTTTTTCCACTTCCTGCACCTGCAAGTATTAAAAGTGGTCCGTCAGTGTAGCTTGCTGCTTCTCTTTGTTTATCATTTAATTTATCTAATAAATTGCTCATATAATACCTCTTTTCAAACTTTTGTTTATACCACAATATTATATCAATTTTTAGTTTAAAGTGCAATGAAAATTTAATAAATAAAACAATAAAATATTACTCTAATAAATTAGTAAAGGGAAAAAATAAAGTACCTAAAAAATAGGTACTACATTAAATTAATCATTTTTTATACAAATATTTTATAATACATATATCCTAAATACTCACTATTCCGCCATAATCTATAACAGGAATATTCTTAAAATCAACTAATTTTAATTTTCTTCTCTTTATAAATTCTTCAATTTTATTATTTCTATCTATATATTTTCTATCTCCAAATATTATAACCTTATCATCAAGTCTTGCAATACATCCCCCAATAAATCCTGACATATTAGAATACTCATTATTATTTTTTAGTAATTTTATATCAATATTATCTTCTATTAGAAGCACATCAATATTGTTTTTCTTTAGAATATCTGCTATTTTTTTATCAGTAACTATTGCACTATTTTCATCTATTACAGCAATACTACAATTGCTATACCCTTGATTTATATTTATCATATTTAATTTTTCATCTTTTATTATCTCCATTACTTTTTTATCGGTATATTTAAAATTATGTATGACATTATTTCCTATTTGACAAACGTTATATGCTATATCAAATGGGTATTCTTCTCTTAGTATACTATTACCTTTTATACATTTATCATAACAACTATTTAATTTATCATAAAATGTAGGTTCGACCACTATTTTATCATTTAATTTAGTAAAAAATATGTCTACATGACTAGATATTTCATCATATACATTATTTGAATTTTCAACTTTCCATATGTTATATCCAAGAGACTTAAGATACTCTTCTTCACATTTTCTTATCTTCTTATCAACTATTATCATATTCTTCTTTTCCTTCTTTTAATAATTATTTTTAATAAAAATTCCATATATTTAATTTACCTCTAGCTGGAATTTTTTCATCTAACATTTCAACATTATCAAGTATCCATGCATATCTTCCTATTGAATACTCTCCACATAAATACTCAATTTTATTTTCTTTTATCTTATTAATAAATTTTTCATCCATATAAATACAATCAACTAAATTACATTTACATATAATGTTTCCATACTCCATCTTAATATCAGGCATTAAGTCCACTAATTCTTGTATATGCTGAGTCACTCTTTCTTTTTTCTTACTTGCATGAATATACAACTCACCCCTATATGAAGTTTTCCAACTTCTTGTTTCAATACTTTTTTTACCATTTGCAATAAGTGATGCCCATGGTTCGATTATTGATAAAACTTTCACTCTTCTCACCCTTTCTATAATTATATCACATACTTTTAAATAATTTATATCATTTTTTAAAATATTATTGATTTTTTTTGAATAGTTGGATATAATAAATATATATGTTTAGGAGGTATTACTATGGGAAGAGGAAAACATGATACTTGTGAAAACTGTATTCACTATGATGAAAGAAGAGAAATTTGCACACTTGATAAAAAAGAAGTAGAGGAAGATGATTGGTGTAAACACCACGAGAGCCAAGATGAAGAAGATTAATAAATAATTTTAAGGTGCCTAGAAATATCTAGGCACCTTATTTTAGTGTACTAACAACTTGTCAAATACGATTGAAACATCATCTTCTCTTTTTTCTCTTGGGAAGAAAAAAACAATTTCCTTTAGATCTGATAATAATTTCGGTACACATACTGAAATATTATTCTGACCTCTTTTTAAAGTGATTTTCTCAGATTTTTCTGGAGCTCCTCCTGACATAACCGTTTTAAACTCAACTGAAACGTTTAAATTAGAACTACAACTAATAATAGCATCAATTCTTGTCGGCATATCAAGCTGTATATCTACACCGTTTCTTAAAGCGAATCCAACTCCAACAGGTTTAGATGAAAAATCAATCACATTTTCCTTACCAATCTCTGTAATTTCTCCAAAATCATTTTCTCCTCCAAATGAAAAAGCAAAAAAATTTTGATAAGTCATAAAAAATCCTCCAATTGTTAAATTTTAATTTATTTGACCTATACTCATTATACCACTTTTTATAAATTATGTCAAATAAATTCAAAATTTTATAATACTATTAAAGCTTTCAATAAATATTAACAGCTATATATTTTTTATACCAATTTATCTCAAAAATATTTTTTAGTCTTACTAATCATAATTTATAGTAAATCCTTTTTCCTTAAAATAAAAGTAATAACAACTGTAACTAAAATAGAAATTATAATTACGCCGTAAAATCCTATTGTACTTGTATTAAATGGAAAATCAACATTCATTCCAAGAAAACTTGCAATCATTGTTGGAACTGAGATTACAAGTGTTATTGAAGTAAGCCATTTCATCACAGTATTTAAGTTATTAGATACTACCGTTCCAAACATCTCAACAATTCCATTTAATATCTCACTATATGTCTGAATCATTTCAATTGCTTGTCTATTTTCTATAAGGGTATCCTCAAGAATATCCTCATCTTCATCATATAATGGTAAAACTTTTCCCTTATTTAATTTTTCAAGAACAACTTGATTTCCTTTTACAGAAGCATTAAAATATACCATAGTTTTTTCAAAAGTCATCATTTTAAGTAATTCTTTATTACTCATTGATTTTAACATTTTGTTTTCAAATTTATCTAAATCTCTATTTATATATGTAAGATATCTAATATAATCCTGAGCTATACAATATAATATTTGAAACGTAAACCTTGATTTTTTATCCGTTTCAACACCAAATTTATTTTCACTCAATACTTTATAAACAGAATTAATTCTTACTTGAGATATTGTTATTAAAATTTCATCTCTTACAATTATCATTCCAAGAGGCATTGTTGTATAAATTTTTTCTCCTTCGTTCATTTCTGTGGCAGGTGAATCTACAACAATAAGGATTGATTCATCTTCAATATCGATATGTGCTTTTTCTGCTATATCTAGTGGATATCTAAGTAAATGTTCTTTTATTCTTACTGATCTACTTATTTTTCTAATTTCATTATCTGTGGGGGAGACCATATTAATCCAACATCCTTTTACTGGTTTTTCAATTTTATTCAAATTTCTTGTTTTTTGATCTGTTATATAAATATCTACCATAAAAACTTCCCCCTTCTTAACAACATTATTATTGTATAATATTACGAAAATTTTGTCAATATTTAGCAAATTTAAAGAATATTTTTAACATAATATTACATTGTTAATACTCCATTTTTATTATCAATAACAAGAAGCACTTTTTCCTCTCTTGCATTATCAGCATTTATATATATTAAAAATTCTCTATTATCTATTTTTCCTTTGAATTCATATGTAAGAATTTCAGAATTTGACTCTGTAGGAATTAATGCCATGTCTGAAGATATGATTTTTATACTAGAATTGAGTATACTTTTAGCTTTTTCCTGTGATATACTAGGCTTTAAATTATTTCTTGTTGTATGATTAAATATGTATCCTGCGGCTTCTACTCCATATATTTTTCCATCATCAAGTGAAATTTTTACTTTAATTAAATCAGGATAAAGTATAACACCATCTTGTGTAGCTGCGTAATTTATAACTATCATATTTTCTGTCTTTTGATAATATGTTTCTATCATATTATCTATTCCAAGTTTATTTAAAAATTCCATTCCCCTTTTTTTTGCTTCGTCAACGCTTATATTTTCTTCTTTTACCTTCTTATCTCCAATCATAAGATATAACTTGCAATCATTTTTAGTTATACTAATTGTTCTTTTTTGTTTTGAATCCAAAGTAACATCAAAATTATATAATTCTATTTTTCCATTAGATTCCCCTTTAAACTCTATTTTATCAATTTTTTCATCATTTAGAATGACTTCCTCTATATACTTTTTAGCATCATCCTCAGATATTTCTTTTTGCGATAAAAATTTAGGCTCTGATGATAACAAATGATCAGAAAAAGCCCCATCATATATTAACCCCTCATAATTTTGAAAAGTTTTCCCAACTTCAGAAATACTATTTGAAATATCGTTATCAGGTAATTTTTCATTTCCAATCTTTTCTAATTCATCCCATTTTATTCTTCCAGCATTTAAATCATCATATATATCACTCATCTTTGATGATAATTTACTTGAATCTTCATATATATGTTTTAATTTTTCATACTCCTCTTCTGTTAGTTTTATATCAGAAATATTCTGCTTCATTAACGTATATGAAAAATCACTTACTTGAGTTAAATATTTTGATGCATTTGCCATTGAATTTTGAGCTACTGGTATTTGCTCTAGACATTCTTTTGCAAGATTGGCTTGTTTCCAAATATCAGCAAGTGTAACTGCGCTCATTTTAGGAGTAGATGTAACAAGCAATTTTGCTAAATCCACCTCAACATTATTTATATATGAAACTGCAAGATACATAGATTTGTTATATTCGTCTTGAACTAAGTTTTTTTGCCTTTTAAAATTATTAGTAATTTCTAATGAAAATATAATTAAAGCTCCAAATGTCATAAAAATTACAACATTTAAAACTTTTTTATTTACTTTTTTCTTTAATTTATTTAATTTTATTTCTATCTTTTCAATCATTTTTCTTCCTCCCCTAGTGAAAATTTATGTTCTCCTATAGTTGCAACTACAGGGAGTGAAAATAACCATTTACTTTTAGTTTTAGATGGATTATAGAAATAAAGAGCACCATTTGTAGGGTCCGAACCATTCATGGCATCTTGTGCAGCTTTATATACTGTTGAATTTTCTTCTATTGCTGCATTAAATTGTCCATCAGTAACACATGAAAATTGACCTTTTTGATATATAACACCAGCTATAGTATTTGGAAACTTGGCACTTTTTACCCTATTCATTATAACAGCTCCAACTGCTACTTGCCCTTCGTAAGGTTCCCCTCTTGCTTCTCCGTTTATAAGTCTGGCAAGAAGCTTTACCATATCATCCCCACTTGGAGTATTAGTACTTGTTGAACTTTGCTTTTCTTCCTTTTTTTCATCCAAATCAGACGCTACGCTAATTATTTTAAACTTATTTACAGATGAAAAAACATTAATATTATTAATAGATAAATATAGTAATAGTAATAAAAAAACAATAGATAATAAAAAAAATACATATTTATTTTTTACTTGCATTATATATATCCTCCAATAAACCGTTATTAGTTTTTGCAAATAAAATTTAAATATGCATCAATATATTTTAAAAAATATAATGTAATACAATAAGACAACCAACTCCTGGGACACCAAGAAGACCAGAAATAATTGCAGTAACAATATTAAATGGAATGTGAAGTCCTATATTTTCGCCTAAAATATTTGTTATTACGATTAAAAGTAGACCTAAAGCTATATTAAATATTAATTTTATAATCTTTTTAAAAGGCCATGAAAATATTTTTGCAATTATTATAACTGCTATAACACACAAAGAAAATATAACATATTGCATATTGATACCCCCATAATACAATACATTATACTTGTCTTTTTAAATTTTATACCAAAAAAACTGCTAAATAATTAGCAGTTTTTAAATTTTCTTATTTTGCAGCCTCTACACCAACATATTCAGATTTATCAAATGCTAAGATAAGTTGGAAAATAAATGGTAATAAAATAAGACCTACAGCAAATCCTGTTCCTTTACCAAAGGCTTTTGCAATTTTTAAATTTACAAAAATTCCTATTACAAAGAATGCAATTCCTGCAAATATATTTACAACTGGAATTATACATCCTATAAGTATTAATAAAAATAAAGGATTCATGCCAGCTATTTGATACCAAACAACTAGATTGTATACAGGTATAATTGCAGCCCAACCTGGTTTACCAGCTTTTGTAAATATTTTCCACATAGCTATTATGCCAAGTACAGCAATAGCAATTGTAATAATTGAATAAACTACCATAACTCCAGCAGATACTCCAGCTGTTAATCCTGCTGTTGCAAGATCAGTTGAAGTGTAGCTTGTTGAATAATCATAATTCATATTTTCACCTCCTAAAATTCTTCTATACAAAATCTAGAATAATATATTCTATACAGACATTATACTATGTATGAAAACTTTTGTCAACTTTTATCGAACAAGTAAATATTTATTTTTTTTTACATATAATGTAATATAATATATTAAAATTTATTTTTATTATTCTTGTAATTGGAGGTAATGTTATGAAGGGTGATATTTATACTCTTAAAAACGGATTTTGGATTAACTCAAAAGGAAACACGTTCGACCTTGGATTAGATGATCGTATTATTATGGAGGATTGCATAAATTTTTCATACATTTACGATAAAATAATCGTTACTAAGCGGAAAAATGTTATAACAATATATTCCGCCACACCCAAAATTGAAAAAGGGAAAAAGAAAGAAGTTATACTTGCATCTTTTTCAAATTCCAATCCAAACATATTTGCTGATGTAATAATTGGTGAGTATTGCTACACAATTGATTATAACTGCCAAATAACGACATGTCTTACTAAAAAAGTTATCCATCCAAAAGTTAATTAATTGATACAACATTCTTTGTATCAAAAAAATTTCTAGGAGAAATCTCCTAGAAATTTTTTAAATTATTCTAATTATATCTTTATATGTAACAAATATTGTAAGTAAAATTAAAAGTCCAAATCCAATATATGAAATTATTGCTTCAACATTTTCAGATACTTTTTTTCTAGTAATTGCTTCAAATAAAACAATTACTACTTTTCCTCCATCAAGAGGTGGAAAAGGCATTATATTTGCAACTCCAACAGCAAGTGATATCATTGCCATTAAATTTAAGAAACTAATTATTCCACTAGTTTTTGAAACAACCTCTCCTATACCAACTATACCAGACATATCATTAAGGCCAACTTTTCCTTTAAATAGGTCTATATATGAGCCAATTATATTTGATACGTCACTTAGCATATTACAAACAGCATACTTAAAATTAGTTTTTACCACTTCTGTGCTTGCAATACCTAAATTAAAGTTTTCTTTTTCTATTGGAGTAACATCTTTAATTAGAATTTCTCCTTTTCTATCAATTGTTACTTGTAATTGTTTACCAGCATTCTCCCTAATAATAGAAATAACCTCTGAGGCATTATTTGTTTGAGTTTCTCCAATTTTTACTATTTTATCTCCTGATTTAAGTCCAGCTTTAACAGCTGCTCCACCACCTGATACCATATTAATTTCATTTGTTGCATTTCCCGTTTGTTCATCAACTTTAAAAGCTATACCTATATTTCCAATTTTATTTACAGCATTATCTAATGTAACTGATTTTAATTCTCCATCATGTAAATATTCAATGGTCACACTCTCACCATATGCTACATCCTGATTTGTTAGATCTGCAAGTATGTTAGTTTTATTTCCGTTTATAGCTTGTATTGTATCTCCGACACTCACACCAGCTTGGTCTAGAACTGAATTTTCTGCAAAACCTGTTATTTTAGTTGTAGCTGTATTATATGAAAACGCTATACTTAAAAATATTACAACAGCAAGAACTGCATTCATAAAAACTCCCGCAACTAAAATAAGTATCTTTTTATACCAACTTATATTTGCAAATGAATGCTCACTTTGAGAATTACCATCTTCACCTTCAATAGCACAATATCCTCCAAGTGGTATACATCTTAATGAGTACATTGTATCTCCAAACTTTTTTTGAAATATTTTTGGCCCAAAACCTATTGCAAATTCATTTACTTGAACTTTAAATAGTTTTGAAACAAAAAAATGTCCAAATTCATGTACTGTTGCAACAGCACATATTATTAACAACAATTTAACTATAGTAATTAAAAATGATAACAAATATACTACCTCCATACTCTACATAAACATATATACTTTTAAAATAATATACACTAAAGGTGCTACAAACATTATGCTATCGCACCTATCTAAAATTCCTCCATGGCCAGGCATAATATAACCAAAATCCTTAATTTTACAATATCTCTTTATAGCCGAAGCTGAGAGATCTCCAAATTGTCCTATTATACCAGACACTATTGCCATAACCATAACTATCCAAATATTTAAATAAATATTTAAGCTATATTTTGCAATTATATATATTATAATATATGCTATAATCACACCTATAATACCTGCAATAGAGCCCTCAATAGTTTTTTTAGGGCTAACATCCTTGCATAACTTTCTTTTTCCAAACTTACATCCCACTAAATATGCAAATGTATCACATGCAAAAGCTCCTGTTATTACAAACCAAATAAATAATCTACCATTTTCCATCATAAGTATTAATTTTAAAAATGAGAACAAAAATGGTATATATATAAATGATAAAGCAGTTATTGCAATATCTACAACAGTAGTTTTTAGCTTCCTTAAAATAGAATAAATAAAAATATACATTAAAAGAAATGGTATTATAATTCTTGCAATCAAAATTACCCTTTCAGGATTTATATCAAGCCCCATTAGCAATATAGGTACACAACTTAAATATCCAATAAAAGGAATAATATTATATCCTGCAGACTTAAAAGCTTTGTTATATTCATACATTCCAATCAATGATATAGAGAATATAAATAATGTATCAACAAGTGGAATATTTAACCAAAGTATAAATATCAAAAAAGCTACAAGTACTGCACCAGTAATCACTCTTTTTTTCACAAAATCAACCTTCCACTTCTATATTTCCATAATTTCTTTTTCTTTATCTTCTAATCTTTTATCAACAATAGCTGTATATTTATCAGTTATTTTTTGTATATCTTCTTCATTAGATTTCAAATCATCCTCTGTTATTTCAGAATTTTTTTGCATTTTCTTGTATTCATCAATTGAATCCCTACGAATATTTCTAATAGCTACTTTAGCTTCTTCACCTAAATTTTTAGTTTGCTTAACTAATTGTTTTCTTCTTTCCTCATTAAGTTCAGGTAACATTAATCTAAGCGAATTTCCATCATTAATAGGATTAAGTCCTAACTCAGCCATATTTATTGCTTTTTCACAAGCAGATACCATACTTCTATCCCAAGGTGTAACAAGTATTTGTCTTGCTTCAGGAACAGATATAGTTGCAACCTGATTTATTGGGCTCATTACGCCATAATATTCTACTTGAACTTTATTTAAAATTGCTGGATTTGCTCTACCAGCTCTAATTAAACTTAACTCTTCATCTAAATGCTCAATGACTTTTTTCATTCTATCTTCTATTTGTTCGTATTCCATAAAAAAACCTCCAAAAATACAATAATAATTATAGCAATAAATATATAAAAAATCAAGCAAATGTAACAATTAAATTATATTTATTAGTTTTAAAGAAAATAGCAATAAAAAGGAAGATTTTTTAATTCTTCCTTTTTATCCTATTATTTTAACATTCCTTTTGAATTAACAATTGTACCATCTTCTAACAAATAATACATATCTGTTCCATCCGCATATGTTGCGTCTATTACTTTTTCATTCAAATTATGGAATTCAAACTCGAACTCGAATCCATTTTCTCCATAACCATCAGCACTTGAAAAATATAAATATCCATCCGTCGTTATTACAAAAATTCCTTCTAACATTCCACCTTTTATTACAGCTGATGCATATTTAGGTGTACCTTTGTCAAACTTAACATATTTCTTAGAGCCAGTAGCTTCGTTACCAATTATATAAACGTTACCATTTTCAATGCCTACTTGCAATTTTGTTATATTTCCATCACTTACCCATTTAAAGCTTGGATATTTTTCCTTTGCTTGTTTTTGTATCTCTAATGCTTTTGTTTCAAAAGCAACATATTCTTTTAAATTCTTTGTTACTAACTTACCATTTTCTAACAAATAATACATATCTGTTCCATCTGCATATGTTGCGTCTATTACTTTTTCACCTAGATTGACAATTTCAAATTTATCTCCTGCATTATATCCTGTTACATCACTTTTTGTTATATACAAGGCTCCATCTGTTGTTATTACAAATATCTCTTTTAATACTCCACCATTTATTACTGCTGACGCATATTTAGGTGTACCTTTATCAAATTTAACATCTGTTTTAGTTCCATTATTTAAAATTACTTTGCCATCTTCTATACTTACTTCTACTTTTGCAATATTTCCATCACTTACCCATTTAAAGCTTGGATATTTCTCTTTTGCTTGCTTTTGTATAATTGACACTTCTTCTTGAATTTGCTCATCTTGTTTTGTTTTATTATCATTCCCTATTTTTATAATATTTCTACTATTTAGGTAAAATAACAAAACAACAAGAGCAGCAATTAATGCCACAATAATTATTATACTAATAATTATTTTATCCCTTTTTTTCATAAAAACTAACCCCTCTCTTTTTAAATTATAATATAAACTATAATTTAAAATAAGTATACAATTAAAAAAAAAAAAATCATTACTACATAATAGATTTATTAATAATATCCATATAAATATTCATCTCTTGCTTTTTTTAATTTAATTACTCTAGTATTTATATATTCTTCTAACTTATCCATAAAGTCTTCCTTAGGAATTTCTTTTTGAGCTACCATTGTAAGTCCCTTTTCCCAACTTGCTGTAAGTTTTGGGTTTAACATATCTGGAATTGATTTTCTAACAATATCATACACCTTTTCACCCTTGTTTGTTGGAGTAAGTATCTGCGTTTTACTGTTTATACTAATATATTCTATTCTATCTAGTTTTTTAATAATTTCAGCTCTCGTTGCACTTGTACCAATTCCACTTCCTTTAATTTGTTCTCTTAATTCTTCATCTTCAATTAATTTTCCTGCATTTTCCATTGCAAGAATAATAGTTCCTGAAGAATATCTACTAGGTGGCGATGTCTCCCCCTCTTTAGTACTTAAATCTACAATTGATATCTTTTCACCTTTTTTTAAAGAATTTAGCATATCTAGGTTTTCATTGTTATCATTTTTTCCTTCACTATCTTTTTCAGTTTTATCATCATCTTTTATAACCTCAAGATATCCTTGATTTATACATACTTTACCACTTGCACTAAATTCTTCATTTCCTATACATAATTTCACAGATACTCTATTATACTCAGCTGATGGATAAAAAATACTTAAAAATCTCTTTACAATTATATGATAAACATCTTTTTTTAACTTATCTAATTTTTCATAGTTTTCAAAACCTTGTCCAGTTGGAATTATAGCATAATGATCTGTTATTTTTTTATCATTTACATATTTGGTTTTAAGTAAATTTGTCTTATACTTTTCTTCTATCATTTTTACTATATACTTTTTTATTCCATCATCTATATTAGATTTATATAGTCCATTTAAATTCTTAGAGATTTCTTTTGCAACACCTGTTGATAAAACTCTAGCATCTGTTCTGGGATATGTAACTAATTTTTTTTCATATAACTCTTGAATTATATTTAATGTTTCATCGGGTGATATCTTAAATTTCTTAGAACACGTATTTTGAATTTCTGCAAGATTAAACAAAAGTGGTGGATTTTCTTTAGTTTTTTTCTTAGTAATTTCTTTTATAATTGCAACATCAGATATATTTTTCATGTACTCAATATGTTCCTTGGCACTACTTTCTTTTTTAAATCCGGTTTCATTATATAAAGTTGGTAAGTTATATACTTTAGACTCTTGTGTAGCCTGCCACTGAGCTTCAAAATTACTATCATCATTTCCAAATTTTCCAATTATTTTATAAAATTTTTGCTTTTTAAAATTACGTATTTCTCTTTCTCTTGTAACTATCATTCCAAGTACACATGTCATCACTCTACCTATTGAAATCACAGCTTTATCTTCATTTAAAGATTTCGCTAGACTTCTTCCATATATCAAAGATAAAAGCCTTGAAAAGTTTATTCCTATCAAATAATCTTCCTTAGCTCTCAGATATGCACTATCAGATAAGCTATCATATTCTGAAATGCTTTTTGCCTCTTTAATTCCTCTTTGAATTTCCTCTTGTGTTTGTGAATCAATCCATACTCTTTTCATTTCTGCCTTTGGATTAGGATTTGCCATCATAAAAACTAAACGCTGTATATACTCTCCTTCTCTTCCAGAGTCTCCTGCGTTATATATGACTTCAACATCTTCCCTTTGTAAAAGTCTTTGCACTATTTCAAATTGATTTTTAACAGATGAAATTATTTCATATTTCCATTCTTTTGGAATAAAAGGTAGTGTACTTAACTTCCACTTTCTTAAATTTTCATCATATACTTCCGGATAACTCATAGTTACCAAATGTCCAACGCACCAAGTTATAACCCAATCATCAGATTCAAGATACCCATTCATCCTCTTAGTATTTATTTTTAACGCCTTTGCAAATTCCATTGCTACAGACGGCTTTTCTGTAATTATTAACTTTTTCATGTTTACCTCTTTTTGTGTTTATTATATAATAATTAGTCTAAAAAATCAATTGGATTTAAAAAATAAACGTTAGAAAAAAAGGTATCCCAAGAATTTATCTTGAGATACCTTTTTTTAACTTTTACTTATTTTTTCTAATTCATATTTTCCATTAACTACCATCATTTTGTTTTTAATATTAATCATATATCCTGGCTTCAAAGCATATCGAGAATTTTCATCAGGACGTTTCACATTACAATTTTCATCGAATACAATCATACCACTTTGAGATAAAATTGAAAAATCATCTCCATCTTTTCTTATAAGTCTGTTATAATTTTCAACTTTTCTGCCATGCGACGCTACTTCATGATTCTTTTTTTCATAGCCTTCAATATTAAAGTAACGGTACTTAATATTTTGTTGTAAACATCTGATGGCCAATGCTTTATCACAGGTATATACTTCAGCATTTGGAAGCTTTTTTGCCCATAAAATTATAGCCATATCAGCTTTATCCTCATACCATTGTACTTCATTGTCATTAATAACATCATCATGTAAAAGATTGAGTCTACAATTTCCATCAAGAATCATATGAAAAAGTTTCTTTACTTTACTGTTTTTAATAACTTTTTCTTGATAAATTAGCTGCTCAAGGACCTCCGGAATTATTATTCCATACATATTTTTAAAATCAGAATAATTAGAAATAATAAATGAAGTATCATAAATAACACTTTTCGCTTCATTTGATACTGTAACAGGAATATGATTATTCTCATTGCTTTTCTTACGTTTTCCGTTACTAATAAGTAAACCTCTCATTTTCTCTCTATCCTTTTTTGGAAAATTTTTTAAACATGAATAATATTCTTTTTCATTAATACCAAAATACTGCATTAATTCTTCCTTAGTCATACCTTCTTTAGCAAGATCAATAGCTTTTTTCATATCAAATTTCATATAAATTTATCTCCTTAAATGTAATTAGCTAAATTGAAAAAGCACACTGGAATATAACATATAAGTTTCCTCCAAAAACTAATTATCATATTTATTAGATTCCAATCGTACTCTAACAAAAAAAACTTCTTTTTAAATTTTAGCACTTTTTTCGTTTTATGTCAAGTATTTTGCTGATTATGATTTAAAAAGAAGAATTCCCGAGAAAGTTCTCGGAAATTAAAAAGTAATCAACTGTATATATCAATTTTTTACATTAAATACCTCTTTGAGGTCCTCAAGAGGCGCTGTTGCGAAGCCATATATGAGAAGCTCTCGTAAAGTATACCTTACATCTTTACCTGATGCAAAGATTTCTTCAAGATGCTTTTTAGGCATAATGAAGTTCTTCGCACTTAAATAGCAATTGATGATTGTTGAATTATCATCTTCCATGCTATTTATAATATTTTTTAATTCATATGCATTTGCTTCAGAGTTTTCTACAGCTCTGTAACTGCAACTATGAATTAAAAATTTAGTATTTTTGCCAATAAATCTTTTTTCACCAAGTGAAAAAATAACAGTAGCAATACTGAAACAGTTCCCCAAAGCAACTGTAGTTATATTGCAAGGTAGTGATTTAAATAAATCATAAATGGCCAAGCCATTATTTACACTACCGCCTGTCGAATTGATAAATACGATAATATTTTTCAATCCAAGATTTACTACCTCTGATGCAAAATTTACTGCATCACCAAAAGTCCTTTCATTTATTGTGCCATTTATCACAAACTCATTTTTGTTCATCAAAGAAGCCTCCTATTGTTAAATAATTCAGGAGCTGACCTCTCCCGAAAATTTTCGAGAGTATATCATAAATTACTCTACATAAATATTATACATCATCGTCAAAATTATGTCAAGTTTTGTTAAAGTTTTATTAGCGACATTTAAGGCCTTTTCTTCTCTATAGTATGTAAAACAAATGGAATTACTGCTCCAATTCCAAACATAATTATAAAAAAGACTATCAATCCTTTAAAAGTATTTTTTTCTACAACATTAAACTCTATACTATCACTTTTACCTCTAATATCTTTTGCAGATATTTTAACAGTACCAGTCGAATAAAATGTTACCTTACCTGTTAAAGACACAGTAGCTATTTTTTCATCACTACTACTCCATGTAATAGACCTACTTGAATTACTAGGTAAAATTTCAGTACTTAGTTCTATAACATTACCAACTGTATATTCCCTATTTTCATAGTTTGTTATTTTTATACTTTCTGGATAACATACAACATTCACACTAAGTATTGCAGTTTTTCCATTATTTGTCGTTACAGTATAATCTGCTTTCCCAACTTTATTTGTTATTATATTTCCATCTTCATTTATAGTTATAATGTCAGAATTATTGGTAGAATATTTTACATTTTTATTAGTTGCATTACTTGGATTAATAGTAAATTCTGGTTTTAATTTGGTACCTAACTCAATAGTTACTGATTTTTCTTTAAAATTAATACTCTCTACTGGTATATTTACTGGTTCTTGTACTGGTTTACTTGTAGAAAAATTACTAGTCGTATTTACTGAGCTAGAACTATTTTTTGAGTTATTTTTTATATTGGAATTATTAGTATATGGACATACTCCATTTTTATGCAAATGTGCTGGATGACCTCCACAATGGTAATGATAACTTCCCAATCCACTCACATTTTTATTATCCTTATGTCCTCCATATCTATCAGTTCTTCCAGAATGTGCAGTACATGATGAACAAATTAATATAATAGTCATTAAAAAACATAATACAATTTTAAATTTCCTATACATAAAATCACCTATTTATATATTATCACTAACGTTCTTAAATATTTGTCGAATTTTAGCGATAAATGATAAAATAAAACGATTTTTGTATTTTAACTATTACGTAAATTTATTTTTTATGGTATAATGTAAACAGCTATATATTAGGTTTTAATTGGAAACGCCACATTATTAAAAATAATGCTAACGAACAACACATTTTATATATGCTTATTATTTTTAAGAAAGGAGTTTTTTTATTATGCCAAAAACAAAGTTTCAAGATTTTATTTACACCATTATTATGGTTATAGTAATGGTATACGCAATGGTTTGCTACAACATTTCAATAAATATGGGAGGATTAAACAATAGTATATTTCTTTTTGCATTAAAAGAATTACCTCTTATGGGAGCAATTGCTTTTTTACTAGAATTTTTTATTGTAGGTAAAATTGCAAAAAAATTAACATTTAAACTTGTATCTCCAGAAGATACAAAACCAATATTTATAACTATAATAATGGCATCAATAATAGTTTGTTTAATGTGTCCAGTAATGAGCTTTATCGGAAGCTTACTATTTAATTTTGATAATATTAGTAATATAATTTCTCACTGGTTGCAAGCTACTATTCTAAGTTTTCCTATGGCATTATGTTTTCAAGTATTCTATGCAGGTCCTTTTATTACATTTATATTTAAAAAAATTTTTAAGGATAAATAAAAAGATAAAGTAACACTAAAGTGCTACTTTATCTATTTTTAATTTACTTTTTTAAAATAAACTCTATTTTGAGTGCTAAGATTCATTCCTACACATTCGTCTGATGATGCGTTATAGAAAAATAAAGCATATGGAGTATTTATTGTTGAAATAGATATCTTACCATCAATAACTGATTTTTTCCTATTTAATTCAAGATAATATATATCTGTCCTTAGAATAGATGTATTTTTATTAAATTCCTCTTCATTAAAAACATATTCTTCATTAATTTGCTCTATTGCACTATCCCCTAAAGAAACAGTATACTCTCCTTCATAATAATTATCTGATTTATCATTTTCATCTTCATACCAATAATATGTTCCATCATCTTTTAACTCTAAAATTGAACCATCACTTGCCATCCATTTATTTCCCTTGATTTTATTCTCTACATCTAAATCATCTGTAATTCCCTCAGAAATATCATTATACAATTCTGTAATATTAGACTTTATATTTTCTTCATTAATCAAAGTTGGTTTTCCAGCTATAAATATTATGAAAAAAGTCCATAAAATTGTAATAATTATTGATACTGCTGATAGAATAATTCCTGCTATTCCAAATGCCTTTTTTTGCTTTTTTACTAATGAAATTATACCAAGTATAATTGATAATAACGCCAAAGGAATAGATATGTATATTAAACTACATATTATTGCTATTATACCTAATACCATTGAAGCTATCCCAAGCCCCTTTTTTTCTTTCATATACTAACCTCCCTAAATATAATAAAATATTACCACAAAAAATATCACTAGGCAATACATATTTATTATTTTATTATTTTATTATTTTATTATTCTATTATTTTTAGCCATACTAACCAAAAGGAGATGAATATATAATATCATCTCCTTTATTACTCTAATACTTTTATTAATTTGAAGCTTGTGTTGTATCATCACTTTCAAGAGTTACTTGAACATCCATATCTTTATTTTGTCTATGAACCTTTAATGTAATCTTGTCTCCGACATTTTTAGTATTTTTTATTTCATTCAATTCTTCCATTGTTGTTATATCTTTACCTTCTATTCCTGTTATAACATCACCTTTTTGAAGTCCAGCCTTTGATGCTGGTGAATTTGTAACAACTTGTGCTACATATACACCTTGTGGTAAATTATTCATTTTAGCTGTAGTTTCATCAATGTTTATACCTGATACACCAATATATGGTCTTACTATTTTTTTATCTTTTATAAGTTTATTAATTATATCAACTGCATCATCACTAGGAATTGCAAAGCCAAGACCTTCTACAGATGTACCACTAAGTGAAGATCCAATTTTTACAGTATTAATACCAATTACTTGCCCTTGTGAATTAACTAAAGCTCCACCACTATTTCCAGGATTAATTGCAGCATCAGTTTGAATTAATTTGTATGTTCTACCACTAGTTGTTATTTTTCTATTTAAAGCAGATATATAACCTACTGTAACACTGCCAGCCAATTCTTGACCTAGTGGATTACCAATAGCAACTGCCATATCTCCAACTTGAAGTTCTGATGATTTACCAAATTCTGCAGCTGTAAGTCCTGTTTTTTCAACTTTAATAACAGCTAAATCTGTTGTTTCATCATATCCAACTATACTAGCTTCAATTGTTTCATCTGAGTCTGCAAGTGTAACTGAAATTTTAGCACTTGAATCTTTTATTGCACTTTCAATTACATGATAATTTGTAACAATGTAACCATCCTGTGAATATATAATTCCAGATCCCTCTTCACTTGATTCTTGAAGAGAACCAAACATTGTTTGTGACATTGCATTTATTTTTATTCCAACAATTGATGGACCAGCTTTTTTAGCAATCGCAACAACTGGACTATCAGTGGCCTCAATCTTAATACGTGTTGTATTATTGTTACTATTACTTGTATTTGTAGAATTATTATTGTTTGTTTTTGTAAGAATTGTATATGTTAAAACACTACCTATAGCACCTGCAATAATTGCTGTAACAACAGCCATTATAAACATGGGAGTACTATTTCTTTTTTCCTTAATAAACATTTTTGTTCCAACGCTTTTCTGTTCTGTAGCTTTTTTTTCTTTTGTTATCTTTTTTTCTTCTTCATTTTCACTCATATTATCCCTCCTATATATTATTTTACAATATATTAACTATTTTTTCCAGCTGCAACACCTGTTGAAAAAGCAATTTGTAAATTATATCCTCCAGTATATGCATCAACATCAAGCAACTCACCTACGACATACAATCCTTTTACTATTTTTGATTCCATAGTTTTTGGATTTATTTCCTTTGTATTTATACCTCCAGATGTTACAATTGCCATATCGAGTGGCATAAAGCCAGAAATATTTATTTTTAAATTTTTCACTATATTAACTAAATTTTCTCTTTGTTCTCTAGTAATTTGATGAACCTTTTTCTCTTTATCTATTTTTGATAAGTTAATTATTGGAGATATTAATTTTTGAGGTAAAAGATCATTTAATGAGTTTTTAAATTCTTTATTTGTATATTTTTCAAAATCTCGCTGTATTCTTTTATCTAGCACTTCAAAACTTAATGCTGGTTTTAAATCAATTACAAGTTCAATTTGCTTATTTTTTATTTTTTCATTAATATTTTTTATAGTGTTTAATTTACTACTTGCACTTAATACTACAGGCCCTGTAACACCAAAGTGCGAAAACATCATTTCTCCAAATTCACTATATAATATTTTATTATTAGTTTTATCAATAAGACTTACCTTAACATTTCTAAGAGAAAGGCCTTGTAATTCTTTACATATTTTATCTTCAGATTTTAAAGGAACAAGTCCAGGTTTTATTTCCTTTATACTATGCCCAAGTTTCTCAAGTAAAATATATCCATCTCCTGTACTTCCTGTTGATGAATAGCTTTTCCCACCTGTTGCTATAATACATTTATCACAAACAATTTCAGTACCATTTTCTAGTTTAACTCCTGATATTTTTTCATTTTCAGTTATAATTTCTACAACTCTTGAGTTATATTTTATCTTAACATTTTCCTTCTTTAACTTGTTTTTTAATGCATTAACAACATCTATAGCGCTATCGCTTACTGGAAAAACCCTTCCTCCCCTTTCGACCTTGGTTTGTACTCCTAATTTATTAAAGAAATCTACTACATCTTTATTATTGAAATTTGAAAAAGAGCTATACATAAATTTAGAATTATTTACTATATTATTTCTAAATTTTTCCTCATCACCATCAAATGTAAGATTACATCTACCTTTTCCTGTTATTTTTAACTTATTTCCTAAAGAACCATTTTTCTCTACTAATATAACATTATTTCCTTCTTCTGCGGATGTTATACCTGCTATCATTCCTGCAGGTCCACCTCCAACTACAACAACATTCATTATTTCTCCCTACTTATAATTTTAGATACTGCACTACATATTGCAAGTTTAGCAGACTCATAAGTAAGTCCTCCTTGCATATACGCAACATATGGTGCACGTATAGGTGAATCAGCTGATAGTTCTATTGATGCTCCTTCTATAAAAGTTCCTGCAGCCATTATTACATCATCATCATATCCTGGCATTGCCCATGGCTCTGGAGTTACATGACTATCTATTGGACTTTCATTTTGAATTTGCTGTATAAACGTTATTAGTTTATCTTTATCATTAAATTTTATTGCTTGAACTATATCTGACCTTTTATCAAAAGCTGATGGATATACATCAAAGCCTTGTTCTTCTAACATTTTAGCGGCGAATACGGCTGACATCATTGCGTTTTTAACTATAGATGGAGCCATAAATAATCCTTGTAATATGTTCCTGTTTTGATCCAATGTTGCTCCACATTCTTTACCAATTCCAGGGCAAGTAAGTTTTTCAGAACATAATTTTATTATTTTACTATCTCCTGCTATATATCCACCTGTTTCACATAGTCCACCACCTGGATTTTTAATTAAACTACCGCATACAACATTTACTCCAACATCAGTTGGTTCAAGTTTTTCTGTAAATTCACCATAACAGTTATCAACCATTATTATTACATCTTTATCTATTTTTCGTATATGTTCCACAACTTCTTTTATATCATCAATACATAAAGATTTTCTTAAAGCATATCCTTTTGAACGTTGAATGTGAATTAATTTTACTTTATTATTTTTTAGATATTTTTCAATTTCTTCTATATCAAAATTTCCATCTTTTTTTAAATTTATTTCGTCATATCTAACACCATAAGACATTAAAGATAGTGGATTTTCTGTTAATCCTATGACTTCGCATAAAGTGTCATACGGTCTTCCACTTATTGCAAGTAATGTATCACTAGGCATAAGTAAAGCTTGAAGAACCGTTGCAATTGTGTGTGTACCATTAACAAATTGTACTCTTACTAAACTATCTTCTGTATGAAATACATCTTTATATATTTTTTCTATTACTTCCCTTCCAGCATCATCATATCCATATCCAGTTGTTTTATTCATATGCATTGTAGATACTTTATTGTCTTTAAAAGCTTTTAGAACTTTAGCTTGATTATATAAAGCAGTGTCTTTAATATCATTAAATATAAGTTCTAAACCATTTTCAACCTGACTTGCTGTTTTAAGTATTTCACTTGATATATTAAACATATTCTCTATGCTTTTCATTTTTATCACCTTCTAAATTATACCACAATTAATAAATATTGTGAATATACATAACATAATTTCACTAAAATTTCACTTTATATCAAGCATTCATCATAAATAGCAAAAAGCACCCAGTTTATATACTAAGTGCTTACATTTAACAATTATTCCATATCTTCTAAATCATCTTGATTTTTAGTAAATTCGTCAAATACCTTTTTTCCTAAATTTTCATCTGTAACTGTATCGTAAACTTCTTCTCCATCAACTTCTTTAATTTCAAGAATTGTTACTTCAACATCATCATCTTCATTTCTATCAGCTTCAGCTACAATTAAAAATTCTCTTTCATCCTCAAGGGTAACAACGTCTATTATTTCAAATTTTACATCATTTCCTTCTTCGTCTGTAAGTGTAACTATTGGGCTCATATCATCAGGAAGTTCATCCCCAAAATGGTCATGTCCACATCCTGCGCAAGAATCACATCCTGCTGCACATCCTGTTAATTCTTCTTTATCCATCTCTTTTCCTCCTTATATATAATATATCATAAACTATTTAAATATCCTTCTAAAATGTAAGTAGCTGCAAGTTTATCAGCATATGTATTTTTTTTCTTTTGAGAAATATTAAGTTCCCTCATTGTCCTATATGCAGAAACCGTCGTTAGCCTTTCATCCCATTTTACTATATTAACATCTAATTTTTCTTTTAATAAAGAAATTATCTCATCAACTTTTTCTGTCTTTTCAGACATAGTTCCATTCATGTTTTTTGGATAGCCAAAAACTATTGTTTGTACATCATATGTCTTTGTTAAATTTATTATATGAGATATTAACTTTTTTATACTGCCATTTATTACAAATGTATCTAGACCCTGGGCCGTTATACCAAGTTCATCAGATATAGCCAGTCCAACTCTTACATCTCCGTAATCTACTCCTAATATTCTTTTCATAATTTATTATAGATCCAAATATTTCTTTATCATTTCTTGTAGCAAGTCATCTCTTTCAATTTTACAAATTAGTGCTCTTGCATTTTGATGTGATGTTATATACGTTGGGTCGCCTGATAAAATATAACCTATAATTTGACTAACAGGTTCATATCCCTTATCTTTAAGAGCAGAAACTACTTGTTCCATTATTTCTTTTACTCTTCTTGATTCATCTTTTTGAGGTTTAAATACTGTAGTATTTTGATCCATAAAATCACTCCTTTTCTTTATTATATTATATTTATTATAATACAATGACATATTTTTAAATTGTTTAAATTATTTTAATTGTATTAACTGAATTCATTCCGTCTATATAATCTACCATTTTTTCTATTTCAAAATCAATATCATTTTGATTTTTTACTGTATGTAATAAAAATTGACTATTTACTGTTATCTTTTCATCACCTACATACTCACTTTCCAAGTTTAACTTTGCAAGTAACCTTTCAATCATAGGTTGTGAAGCTTGTGATGACATATTAGGAATAATTATTAAAAATTTAATTCCACTATATCTTATTAATATAATATTCTTATTTACAAAATTTTTTATACAATTTGTAGCCTTAATAAGTACAGCATTTCCAACATTTCTACCATATTTTAGATTAATATCTGGAATGTTTTTTAGACAAACCATTGCTATTGTATTATTCTCATTATTTTTTATAATCTTTCTTGCACCTGAGTACAAATATAAATTAGTGTAAAAGCCTGTTTGTTTATCTTCGTTTTGTGCTTTTTCAATTGATTTTTGAAATCCAACAATATCAAGAAATGTTCCTATATTTGCCTTTAGTTTTGCAAGCTCTGATTTTGGAATATTGTCAAATGCATTAGATACAGTATCTTCTAAAAGCCAAAATCCTAAATAAATTCCATTACAATATATTGGAGAAAACATTGCAGATTTTATTCTTCTTTCAACTGCACTTCTATATAAAAGTGTTTTTCCTGGTGCAGTTGTTAAATATTTAGATACATTTTTAGAAATATTAACTTTAAAATCATTTTCATTTGCAATATCTTTTAACCTATCTCTGTATATAGCTTCTATATTGCTTGCTGTTGAATCATATTCATACCCATCAAATGTTGAAATAGTTGAGTATTTAACTCCATAATTTGTTATTATAACATCATTTAAGTTTTTAATTTTCTCATCAGATGAAAACTTTGAACTCATTATTTCTAACATATTTTGCAATATATTCATATTAGCTACATTTTTTGATACAGATTTTAGGGAGTTTATTTGTCTCTTTTGAAAAGATGTAATAATTATTGCAACAATTAAAATAAGTATAATTGTAATTATTAAGGTTATTATTAATAACTCCATTTACAAACCTCTTTTCTTTAATTTAAATTATTTAATTTCTTTTTCGTAAGTGCCCTCATTAGAATTATTATATGTAGCTGATGATTTTTTAAATATTCCTCCAAAAGAACCTTTCTTTTTCTGAGGGGTATATGTTTCAGCTCTGGAATTAATTATTCCTCCAATGGGATATATAGCATTTATAATTTTTGATAAGTTAGATATAAAATCAGCTGAAAAACTCGAAAACTTATTTGTATACTTATATAGCATTTCAATGTATTTTATATAATTTTCTTGATCAAAAGGCAATATATAATATGGAATCGTAGATGAATTAAATAATTCATCAAACATTTTTAAGTCATAACTTGTATAAGTAGCTATACCATCAATTATATCTTTTGCTGTAAGAGAACATCTAACATGTTTATTTATTATAATTCTTATCTTGTTCATTGGAACACCATGTGATTTAAGCTCTCTTAAGAACATCGTTGTCTGTGCAATATTAAGTACATTCATATCTTGTACTAAGTATATTTCTTGACACAATCTAAAGTAATCATATGGTGTTGTAAAATCAGTATCTATAAGAATAACGCTATTATTTTGCATAATTGTATCAATTACTACACTTGAATTATATTGTTTTCTATCATCACCAGGCATACCTGTATAAATACTTAATTTTTCATATATTAAAGGTTCATTTAGTCCATTTGAAGCATATTTCATACTTTCAGCAGCAATAGCCCTTTTTCCTTCATTATCATATGTATATATAGTATAAGTATCTCTTTTTCTTGTAACGTCACAAATTGCTGTTTTAACTTTATTTCTTGCAAGATATGTTCCTATTGCATTAATACAAAATGTTGTTCCTGATTTTGGAGCCCCAACAAAACATACTATTTTTTTATAATCTTTAGGAACTTCGAAAACATTTTTTATAACCTCTTTCTCAACAACTTTTGTAACAACAGGTGCAGGAGTTGGAACTTTTTGGACGACAATTTTTTCAATTATTTCAGGCTCTTTTTTTATCTGTATAGCATTTGCATCTTTTTCAACAATCCTCTTTTGAGGTTTTACATTATCATTTGGTGTACTTTCAACTTTTTTTACATTATTTTGTATGTTTTTATTATCATTTTGAGTCTGAGGTTCAACTACTTGAGCATTAACACCTAATGATTTATATTTTTCATTATTAAATGATAAATATTGTTTAACATCTGATGGTAAAAAATTAGATATAACCTTTAATTGCTCATCTGTATATTGTGCAGCAATTCTATCAAATATTTCATTATATTTATCCGGAACGCCATTTTGATTTCTATAATATGATATAATCCTTTGTATTTCTATTTCTGAAACTTCAGCTGAATTATATATATTTTCTCCAGCTACTTTATCATAATATTTCTTTACATCCTTTTTTTGAAAAGGTTTATTAATTGCAGCTGCAACTTTTCCTTTTGTTCTATCTTGTCCCGTAAGAACTGTATAGATTCCCATATTAAATAATTTAGCAAGATAATCATCACCAAGTTTTCTTCTATCAGACGCAACATATACAATGTTTTTTGCATCATATGCATCTGTCATTGCATCTATATTTTTAAAAAGATAATCATCTATCTGTGCATAATTATTAGTTGGAAATTTTTCCAATTCTTCTAATACTACAGCTCTATCATATTCACCAGAAGCTAATTCCTGAATAAATTGTTTAAAATAATAAACATTTTTATATTCTATTTTTTCTTGATATTTTTGCTGGTAAAAATCGGCAATTCCTTTAGCAGTATCATCATTATTTATACCAAAAAGTATTTTCATATTACACCTCTTATTTTCTTATGTTTAAATTTATTTCATTATTAAAAATGCATATAAAAGTGGTAAACATTGTATTATTACCATAAATATTGCAATTCCAATTAAAAGACGTCTTCCAAGGAGCTTATGCTCTAAAACTTCAGAACCAACAACATAAAATTGATATAACGCATATATGAACACCAATGTTACAACAGGCCAAGAATATTTTTGAACAAATATAAGGGCCTTCATTGTTCCGTCCATTATTTGATCATTTGTAAAAGTTTCTTCTGCACCAAAAACAAAATTTGAAACAATACCAGAAACTATAGAAATCACTAAACATATAATAACTAGTTTTTTATATCCAATACTTTTATATTCCATTTTATACCTCACATTTTATTTCTTTTTATTATACCATATCATTTTACTATAAAAAAAAGAAAATATCAAGGTATAGCAACAAATTTGTAATAAAAGTTTCAAGAGAATAGTTACTATTCAGACTAGAACCTAAAATTTTAGTAACAATATGTAACTAATAAAAATAAATGTGAATCTTTTTTTATATTAACGATTTTTTTAATGAAAATTAATGTGTATCTTTTCAACTATATAGTATAATAATGTTACAATATAGTAACTAATTCATTATTTACTAATTATTATTCTTCTTGTCTAAATAGTAACAAAAAATATAGCAATTTATATATACAAA